>Ga0126339_10001243_pt1 | contig 16916 bp, 10 predicted proteins | sample OrbTmetagenome_2_FD_92532 | JGI IMG/M metagenome (GOLD analysis project Ga0126339, IMG submission 92532) | Coral microbial communities from Petempiche,Puerto Morelos, Mexico - Orbicella T R C metagenome | ecosystem: Host-associated > Invertebrates > Cnidaria > Coral | place: Petempiche,Puerto... | reverse complement strand
CGCTGATCTTCGGCGTTACCCGAATCGTCAACTTCGCCCATGGCTCCCTGTTCATGCTGGGGGCCTACGGTGCCTGGACCCTGACCGGCGCCTTGGGCTGGGCGGACCACGCCGGGCCGTTGGGCTATTGGGGTGGGGTGCTGCTGTCGGCCCTGGCGGTGGCCGCGCTGGGCGCGCTGATCGAGATCGTGATCCTGCGCCGCATCTACCACGCGCCGGCCTTGTTCCCGCTGCTGGCCACCTTCGGGCTGGCGTTGATGATCGAGGACCTGGTGCGCATCATCTGGGGTCCCGAGGACCTGCTGGGGCCGCGCGCGCCGGGCCTAGACGGCGCGGTTACCATCCTCGGCCAGAAACTGCCCACCTACGACCTGGCGCTGATCGCCCTGGGGCCGCTGGTGCTGGCCGGCCTCTGGCTGCTGCTGCACCGCACGCACTGGGGCGTGCTGGTGCGCGCCGCGACGCAGGACCGGGCCATGGTCGGTGCCCTGGGGGTCAACCAGGCGCGCCTGTTCACCGGCGTGTTCACCCTGGGCGCCTTCCTGGCGGCGCTCGGCGGGGCCGTGCAGATCCCGCGCGAGGCCGTGCATCACGCGCTCGACATGCAGATCATCGTCGAGGCCTTCGTGATCGTCGTCATCGGCGGCCTGGGCAACGTGCTGGGCGCCTTCCTGGCGGCGGTGCTGGTGGCCGAACTCAATGCCTTCGGCATCCTGCTGTTCCCGCGCATCGGCCTGGTGCTGCTGTTCCTGGTGATGGCCGTGGTGTTGGTGCTGCGCCCGCACGGCCTGCTGGGCCGTCCCGAGGGTGAGCCGCGCGCCGCCGTGGCGCCGACGGCGGAACCCTGGCGCCCGGCCGGTGCCGCCGGCTGGGCGACCGGCCTGGCGCTGGTCGGCGGGTTGGCCATGCTGCCCTGGATCGCCGATGCCTATGTGCTGTCCGTCGCCACCGAGATCCTGATCTTCGCCCTGTTCGCCGCGAGCCTGCACCTGATGATGGGCGTGGGCGGCATGGTCAGCTTCGGCCACGCGGCGTTCTTCGGCCTGGGGGCCTACGGCGCCGCCCTGGCCACCCTGGGCTGGGGCGCGCCCATGGTCGTGGGCCTGGTGACCGGCCCGCTGCTGGCGCTGGCCGGCGCGGCGCTGGCCGGCTGGTTTTGCGTGCGCCTCGCGGGCGTCTTTCTGGCCATGCTGACGCTGGCTTTCGCCCAGATCATCTGGTCGGTGGTGTTCCAGTGGCAGGAGGTCACCGGCGGTGACAACGGCCTGCTGGGGATCTGGCCGGACCGCTGGGCTGGGGACCCGGCGGTGTTCTTCTGGCTGACCCTGGCCCTGTGCGGCGGCGCCATCGCCCTGACGCGGCGCATTGCCTTGAGCCCCATGGGCTATGCCCTGCGCGCCTGCCGCGACAACGTCCGCCGCGCCGAAGCCATCGGCCTGGACCGGGTCCGCACCCAGTGGATGGGCTTCATGCTGGCCGGCGGCCTCGCCGGTCTGGCCGGTGCCCTTTACGCCTACCTGAAGGGCAGCGTGTTCCCCGAGGTGCTGGGGATCCCGGTCTCCATCGACGCGCTGGTGATGGTCCTGCTGGGCGGGCTGGGCAGCCTGACAGGCCCGGTGGTCGGCGCGGTCGCCTACAAGACCCTGGCCATTCTGGTGAGCAGTTGGACCGATCACTGGCCGCTGATCCTGGGCGCCCTGATCGTCGGGCTGGTGATCGCCGCCCCCGACGGCCTGACCGGCCTCGCCCGTCGCCTGGTAACGGCCGGGTGGCGCGACCGATCGGCCGGCGCGTCATGAGCACCGTTCTGGAGGCGCGCGGTCTCAGCAAGCGCTTCGGCGGCGTGCTGGCCGTGGACGCCGTTGACTTCGCCTTGGTCCCCGGTGAAATGTTGGCGCTCATCGGCCCCAACGGCGCCGGCAAAAGCACCTGCTTCAACATGCTGACCGGCCAGCACCGCCCGGACGCCGGGGTCATCCGCCTGTTCGGCCGCGACATCACCGGGTTGCCGCCGCGCCGTATCTGGCGGCTGGGGGTGGGGCGCACCTTCCAGATCACCGCCACGTTCGCCTCGATGACGGTGATCGAGAACGTCCAGGTGGCGCTGACGTCACACCACCGTCGCCTCGGCGCCCTCTGGCCGCGCGCCGACCGCCTGTATGCCGGGCCGGCGCGGGACTTGCTGGCCCTGGTGGGCATGGCAAGCCTGGCCGGGCGGGCCTGCGGCCTTCTGGCCTACGGCGACCTCAAGCGGCTCGAGTTGGCCGTCGCCCTGGCCAACGACCCGGGCGTGCTGCTGATGGACGAACCCACGGCCGGCATGGCGCCGCGCGAGCGCGCCGCCCTCATGGACCTGACCGCGCGGATCGTGACCGAGCGCGGCCTGTCGGTGCTGTTCACCGAGCATGACATGGACGTGGTGTTCGGCCACGCCGACCGTGTCCTGGTGCTCGACCGAGGCCGGCTGGTGGCCGAAGGTCCGCCGGCCACGGTGCGCGCCGACGCCCGGGTGCGCGCCATCTATCTCGGCGAGGGGCCTCACCCGGCGGCGTCATCACCACCGGAGGCCCATCGATGAGCCTTGTGGTCCAGGACCTGCATGCCTGGCGCGGGCGCGCCCATGTTCTCCATGACCTCACGTTCTCCGTGGCGGCCGGCGAGGCCGTGGCCTTGCTCGGACGCAACGGGGCTGGCAAGACCACCACCCTCGGCGCGATCATGGGACTGATCCCCGAAGCGCGGGGCGGCGTGTGGTTCGACGGCACCCCGATCCTGGGCCGCCCGCCGCACCGCATCTCCCGCCTGGGGCTGGGCTTCGTCCCCGAGGACCGGCGCATCTTCACCGACCTGACGGTCGATGAGAACCTGGCCGTCGGCCGCCAGCCCCCCCGGCCGGGCGTGCCCACCTGGACACCGGAGCGCCTATTCGACCTGTTTCCCAATCTCGCGGCCCTGCGCCGCAGGCGCGGAGGGCAGATGTCCGGCGGCGAACAGCAGATGCTGACGATTGCCCGAACCTTGATGGGGAATCCGTCCCTGGTGCTGCTCGATGAACCCTCCGAGGGTCTGGCGCCGCGCATTGTGGATCAGATGATCCAGGCCCTTCTCGCCATGAAGGCGCACGGAGTCGGCCTCTTGTTATCTGAACAGAACGTGGCCATCGCCCGCCAACTCTGCGACCGGGCCATCCTTCTCGAAAAGGGTGCCCTGGTGCATCACGGCACCCTGGTGGACATGGACGCCAATCCCCGCATCCGCGACGCCATCCTGGGGATATGAAACCGTCCGGCGGAAAGGTTGACTTTTTTGGGAGGTCGGCCGGCGCGGCAAAGCCGCCTGGGATGCGGATCGTGTTGTGTCAGGATCAACGCCACGGGGTGTGGCAAGCCGCATGAGATTTGGACCAGATATCATGCGCAACCGTTTCACGGGAATATATTCCCTGAATTCAGTCTAATAGTGTATCGTTCTCAATGTCAAACAAGCGGCGGCAATGGCTCCTGTCCGACCCAGCGCGGGACGGGACCCCTCAAGACGCCAACCGGGCCCCGCCGCCGAGATCCGCGCGGATGGAAACCCCCATCAATGACCGTTCCTTACGTCATCGACCGTCAAGTCGGCTTCCTGCTGCGGCGCGCTCATCAACGCTATGTCAGCCTGTTCACAACCTCTGTCGACGATGATCTGACGCCCACGCAATTCACCGCCCTGGCCAAGCTGAATGAAATCGGCTGCGCGTCACAAAACAGTCTGGGGCGACAGACGGCCATGGATGTCGCAACCGTCAAGGGCGTCGTCCATCGCCTGCGGGACAGAGGCTTGATCGACAAGCACGGCATCCCGGGTGACCGGCGCAAGGTGGCGATCGCCTTGACACCGCTCGGTGTTCAGGTATTCGACCATTGTGTCGTGGGCGCTCTGGACGCCAACCGTCTGACCCTCGGGCCGCTCGACACCCATAGCCAAGAGGTCTTGCTAAGGCTTCTGGCCGCCATCGGGTGATCGCGCGCCCCTATCAGGCATCGTGACAGGCGATTCAATATCTTGTAGGCTTTTCCTCATGTTCCCCGTAATCTTGTCCGAAACGGGGGGCCGAGGATTTGCTCGCATGCCCGGAACGCTTCTTCAAACCCCAGACTGGCTGCCGCTCGACGCACCGGGGTGGTGGCTCGTCGCCACGGTGCTCGGCCTGCCGCTGCTGACGGGTCTGGCGACCGCCTGGGTGGCGCGCGCCATGCTGCACGCAAGGGCGCGCGCCTTCGCCCGGGAACGCGCCCTGTGGCGGGCCCAAGCCGAGGAGCACCGCGCCCGTCTGCTGGCCGCCGCCGATGACAGCGAACAGGCGCGCGAGCGCTACCACGAGGCCGCCACCGACCTGGCGGCCGCGCGGGCTGGCCTGGCGCACCGCGACGAGCGCCTCGCCGACCTGACGGAGACCCTGCGCCAGACCCAGGCCCATGGGGACGCCCTGCGCGAGGACCGGGACGCCGCCCGCCGCGATCTGTCCGCCCTGTCGGCCACGCTGGCGCAGGAGCGCGGCGCCGCCGCCGACAAACTGGCCCTGTTGCGGGAGGCGGGCGACACCATGGCGGCGCGCTTCAAGGCGATGGCCGATGAAGCCCTTCTCAGCCAGGGCGAAGCCCTGGGCCATCGTCATCGGGATCACCTGGAGGCGCTGTTGCGCCCTTTCCGTGAGCAGCTTCAAGGCTTTCAGGTTCGCGTCAACGCGGTACACGCCGACAACCAGCGCGCCACGGGTGCGCTCGACGCCCAGCTCAAGAGCCTGATGACCCTGAATCAGACCATCGGTCGCGAGGCCACCGGCCTCGCCCGCGCCCTGCGGGGCGGCGGTCGGACGCCGGGGGCCTGGGGTGAAATGGTGCTGGAACGGGTCCTGGAGGGCAGCGGCTTGCGGCGCGGCCAGGACTACCACACCCAGGTCTCGGCGGAGACCCCGGAGGGCCGGCGCCGCCCCGATGTGATCGTCCGCCTGCCCGAGGGCCGGGCGGTGGTGGTCGACAGCAAGGTTTCCCTGACCGCCTTCGAGCGCCATTGCGCCGTCGCCGACAGCCAGCCCGACGCCGACGGCGCCCGCGCCGCCGCCTTCAAGGACCATCTGCGCAGCCTGCGCGGCCACATCGACGACCTCGGCCGCAAGGACTATCATAAGGTGGTGGGCGATGGCCTGGACGTCGTCATGATGTTCGTGCCCGTCGAAGGCGCCCTGGCCCTGGCCCTGGGCACCGACCCGGCGCTGATCGACCGGGCGCTGGACCGCCGTGTCATCCTCTGCACCCCCACCACCCTGACCTTGGCGCTGCGGACCGTGGCTCACCTCTGGCGGGTGGATCGGCGTGCCCAAGGCACCGCCCGCCTGGCCCGCGAGGCCGAGGCCCTGTACGAGCGGTTCGCCACCTTCGCCGAGGACCTGATGCACGTCGGCGAGGCCCTCGAGACCGCCCAGGCCGCCCACGACGCCGCCATGGGCAAGCTGTCGCGCGGGCGCGGCAATGTGGTGCATCGCCTGGAGCGGCTGCGCACCGATGGCGGCCTCGCACCGGCCCGCGCCATTCCGTCGGCGCTGCTGGAGCAAGCCGTGACCTGCGCGGCGAATGTGGAGGGCATCGATTCCGGCGACGCGCGAGAAACGGCGGCGGGTGATCGCACGCCGCCCGGACCCAGGGCCCCAGAGATCCCGGCGACAGCGGCCTCTTGTTCTCCGGCGCCGGCTCACCTAGCCTGAGCGTTGAACGAACCGGAAACAACCTGCCGACGGGGGGTGTCTCGTGCCCTCATTCCCTTTGGCGTTCCCGTTGGCGCCGCCGCCACCGCGGGCCGGCCTGCCGGACGCCGATCCGGCAACCATGACCCAGGGCATCACCCGGGGCGTTTGCCGGCACTTGGCGAACGCCGATCATGTGGTGCTGACCGAGTTCAAGCTTCCCAACCGGCGCCGCGCCGACGTGGCGGCGCTGGGGCCGGATGGCCGCCTACTTCTGGTGGAGGTCAAAAGCTCGCTGAACGACTACCGCTCCGATGACAAGTGGCCGGAATACCTGCCGTATTGCGACGCCTTCGCCTTCGCCGTGGCCGAAACCTTCCCACGGGACATTCTTCCGCCCAACTGCGGCCTGTTGATCGCCGACCCCTGGGGCGCCGAGATCGTGCGCCTGATGACGCTGCCCCCCCTGGCGCCCGCGCGACGCCGAGCCTTGACATTGCGTTTCGCGCGAACCGCCGGGGAGCGGCTGCATCGCTTGGTCGACCCGCCGCTCTGAATGGCGCAGAAGCACCCGCCCTTTGAACGGCTTGAGCGCTCGCGCGAAGGCGTGCTACGGGTTGAAGACAGGCTTCCAAGACCCTTTTGACACTGGTCGCTTCATCCGTGCCGATCCACCCCGTCTCGGTGACCAAGATCGCCTGTTGCCGTCCGGCGCCACGCCCCATCGGGGGCCTCGGGGCGCCGGCGCAGCGTTCGCGATCCCATCCCCCTTTCCGTGACCAGACCTTGTCCCGGGCGGCGCCGCGCTGCGCCGCGCCCGCCCGCTCCGCCGTTCCATCACGACCCAAAAGGACCTGAAACCATGCCCGATCGTGCCACAACGCCCAGGGTGGCCGCCCTTGTCGGCCCCTATCTCTCCGGCAAGACAAGCCTGCTGGAAAGCCTGCTGATGGCCTGCGGGACGATTCATCGAAAGGGGCGGATCGAGGACCACAACACCGTCGGCGACGCCAGCCCCGAGGCCCGCGATCGCGCCATGTCCGTCGAGGTCAACGTGGTGGAGACCACCTACCTGGGCGATCCCTGGACCTTCCTGGACTGCCCGGGCTCGGTGGAGTTCCAGCAGGACGCCGTCAACGCGTTGATGGTCTGCGACGTGGCCGTGGTGGTCTGCGATCCGGACCCGGCACGGGCACGCATGGTCATGCCGCTCCTGAAGGCACTGGACCAGCGCAGCATCCCGCACATGATCTTCATCAACAAGATCGAGACCGCCCAGGTCACGTTGCGGGAGTTGATGGAATCCCTTCAGGCGGTGTCGGACCGGCCGTTGGCGCTGCGCGAAGTGCCCATTCGTGAGGACGGCAAGGTCACCGGCTACGTGGATCTGGTCAGCGAGCGCGCCTACCGCTACAAGCCGGGCGAGCGCTCGGACCTGATCCAGATGCCCGAGCACGTCAAGGACCGCGAGGAGGAAGCCCGCCAGGAGCTGCTGGAAAACCTCGCCGACACCAACGACCACATGCTTGAGGCGTTGCTCGAGGACGTGGTGCCGCCCAAGGAGGAGGTCTACGAGACCCTGACCCGCGACCTGGCCGAGGACCGCGTGGTGCCGGTGTTCTTCGGTGGCGCGCTGGAGGACAACGGGATCGTCCGCCTGCTGAAAGCGCTGCGCCACGAGACCCCGTCCGGCGAGGAGACCCTGGAGCGGCGCCTGCTGGATGGCGGCGACGCAGCCCCCCTGGCCCAGGTGTTCAAGACCATCCATGCCGCCCACACCGGCAAGATGTCGCTGGCCCGGATCTGGCGCGGCCCCGTCAAGGACGGCACCCCCTTGGGCGGCGACAAGATCAACGGCCTGTACAGCTTCGCCAATCACGGCGGTCAGCCAAGCAAGGTGCCGTCCGCCGAACCCGGATCGGTGGTCGGCGTCGGTCGCCTTGAATCCGTGTCCACCGGCGACCTGCTGGACGCCAAGGGCACGCGCGAGGCCGACTGGCCGCCGGTGCTGTCGCCGCTGGCCAGCATCTCGGTGCGCCCGGCCAAGCACGGCGACGACGTCAAGCTGACCGGCGCCCTGGCACGGCTGAGCGAGGAAGACCCCAGCCTCAAGGTGGAGCAAAACATCGAAACCAATGAATTGTTGATCTGGGGTCAGGGCGACATCCACCTGCAGGTCGCCGTCGCCCGTCTGGCACGCCAGTACAACGTGGAGGTGAGCACCGAAAAGCCCCTGGTGCCCTATCAGGAAACCATCCGCAAAAGCACCAACAAGCAGGGCCGCTTCAAGCGCCAGACCGGCGGCCACGGCCAGTTCGGCGACGTGCACCTGGAAATCAAGCCGCGCGGCCGTGGCGACGGTTTCGCGTTCTCGGACCGCATCACCGGCGGCGTGGTGCCGCGCCAGTACATCCCGGCGGTCGAGCAGGGCGTGCGCGACTGGGCGCGCCAGGGCCCTCTGGGCTTCCCGGTGGTCGACTTCGAGGTGGCGCTCTATGACGGCTCCTACCATACCGTGGACAGTTCGGAGCAGGCGTTCAAGACCGCCGCCCAGTTGGCCATGCGCGAGGGTATCGGTGCCTGTGATCCCGTGCTGCTGGAGCCGATCCTGAAGGTCGAAATCAGCGTGCCCAACGAGTCCACCAGCAAGGCCCAACGGGCGCTGTCCACCCGGCGCGGCCAGATCCTGGGCTTCGATCAGAAGGACGGCTGGGACGGCTGGGACGTTGTTCACGGCATGCTGCCGCAGTCGGAAATGCATGACCTGATCGTGGAAATCCGCTCCACCACCATGGGTGTCGGCACCTTCTCCTGGACCTTCGACCACCTGCAGGAACTCACCGGCCGCGAGGCCGAGCAGGTTGTCAAGCGCCGCAAGGACATGCTGGACAACGCCTGACCGACGTTGTCTGGGCTCGGCCCTGTAGTACCGCCCGACGAAAGAAGAGACGTCTTACGTCGGGCGGCCGGCGCGCCCTGGCACCGCTTCGCGGTGCCGTTTTTTAGAGTCTGGGGCCGGCGCCCCCGGTGCCGCTTCGCGGCACCGACACCAACGTTGGACGCCCGAAGGGCGTCCGGGGCCGCGCATGGCCTTGATCCTGATGAGTCAGGATCAAGGCCGTCTGGTATGAAACAGGGCTTGGCCCATCCCGATCCGCAGGGCACAGTCTCCAGAGGAGAGCCGACCCCATCGGCGGCACGACGTCCTTGGCGGACCGTCCCTCTCCGCCGCGATCCGTGTCCGGGGAGGTGCGATGTTCGGGAAGACGTTCGGCCGCAAGATCCCCGGCGGTCCTCCCGGGCCGACGGGTCCGCCGCTGAACGACGGAGCCGCGCGGGCGCAGCGGATGGACGAGGACCTGCGGCATGGGCAGGCCCTGCTGGACCGCACCGCCGGTCCGGCGGACCACGACGCGGCCGGCGCGGACCGCGCGATGGTCTTCGCCGCCGCCGCTCGGCCACTGCTGGACCGGCGCGGCGCCCAGGCGGTGCGTCATCTGCCCGATGGCGACCGCGCCCGCCTGGAAGCCATCTGGCACGCCTGCTTCAGCCCTGATGATACCTTCGCGGCCCATGTCGCCACGCGCCCGCCGGACGACGGCGCCTTGCTGTGGGAACTGCGCACACACATCACCTCCATCGAGGCTCGGCGCCGCCAGGCCCGCCAGCGCGACCCGGCACCCGCCGGCACCGCGTGGCAACCGCCCGAGGGTGCCCCCGAAGCGCAGGCCGATGCCTGGATCCGGGATCACCAGGCGCCGGCCTACGAACTGCGCCGCCGCGACCCGACCGGCGCCGAGACGCTCAGCTATCTTGGCGGCGCGCCGACGCTGCCGCCGGACATGCCATGGCCCGAGGACCCGGCGACCGGACGGCACCGGCCGTTTCTGGGCCAGATCGACCTGAGCACCCTGCCGCCGCTGCCCGGGTCGCCGCTGCCGGCGGACGGGGTTCTGTTCTTTTTCCTGGTGCCACCCGCGCCGCCCCATGCGGGTGAACCGGCGCCGACAGCCGTCCTGCCGCAGGCCGGCGCCGTCCTGTACGCGCCGCACAGCGACGCCGTTCCGAGGGCGCCGGTCCCGCCCCCGGCGAGCCTGCCGGCCCTGGGCGGCCGGCTGCTCCACGGCGGGCATTGCTTCGGCCACGAACGGCGAGACCCGGACGAGGTCCGCCACATCACCCGGCCCCGGTTCGAGGTGGACATCCTGCCCACGACCAGCGTGCGGGCGCCCCCGTGGACCCTGACCCCATCGGCGCTGCTGACCGCCATCCACCAGCGCCTGGAGGCCCTCGAGCCACCCCCTGGTCCCATCGACGAGACCGGCGCCGGCCTGCCGCCCGGCCGGGACGCCGCGCCCACCCTGGCCGGTCTGCGCGCCTGGGCGGCGGCGGACGGCCCCTGGCCACTGACCTGGGGGATCGTGGAGCTGCTGACCCGGCGCGGCATGCTGCCGCGTGGCCGCCTCAACCCGGGGCGCCTGGAGGGGCCCTTGCGCCAGGAGGCCGACGCCGTCCACGCCACCCGCCGCGAGGCACTGGCCCAGTGGCGCGATCAAGCCATCGCCGCCGGCCGCGCCACGGTCATGCCCCCGTCGGCCCGCCGCGCGGTCCGCTCCTGGATCGTCGAAAGCTTCGTCGCCGAAAACCAGCTCTGGCTCGCCTCCATGGGCGTCGCCGTGGAGGACATGGACCCCGAAACCGCCTGGACCCGCATGAGCGTCCTGTGGGACACGGACCCGCTGCGGGCCACCACCCTGGACGGGCTGGCGCTGGCCCTGGACAGCTTCGCGGGCGCGCCGGAGCGTGTTCCCGCCGCCGTGCGGGACGCCTGGGCCGCCGCGCTGCGGCCCGCGCACGGGCGTCACCAGATGCTGGGCCACGGCGCGCTGGTGCAGAACGCCGCCCTCACCGATGACGTGCTGTTGCTGCAACTGCGCACCGATCCCGGTATGCTGGCCACCTGGGCGGACAGCGCCACGGGTGCCTTGCAGATCTGGATTGCGCCCGAGGATCTGGCCGCGCGCGCCTTCGATTGCGCCACCACCACCATCGAAGGGGGGTAGATGGACCGTTCCGCCCATGCACCCGCCCTGTTGACAAGGACCCGCCGTGAGCCGCCGCGTCTCCGTTTCCCGCCCCTGGATCAAAAGCCTGCGTAACAGAACAGACGGCGCCCGCCGCCGGGCGCGGCGCCTGTGGCGGGCGATGGGGAAGCGGTCCCGAGACCTGTTCCCCTGGGATCGGCGGCGGGCCTGGCGGCGGCGGTGGCGGCGGGGCGTTCCGGTCGCCCTGGGGGTGGTCGGCCTCGGCGTCCTGATCGCGCTGCTGGGGTGGATCGGCCTGTGGGGAGCCATCGGCGCCGCCGTCGACCGCACCGCGGAGACCTTCGGCGCCTTCACCGACGCCGACATCCGGGGCCTGGACGCGGACAAGCGCGTGGAGGCATTCCGCAATCTGCTGTGGGGCCTGTCGGTGGCCGCCGGCGCGATGGTCGCCGTGGTCACCCTGGGGCTGTCCGGCTGGCGCACCTGGACCGAGGGCCGGCGCGCCGACACCGAGCGCCGCAAGCTGGAAACCGAAACCTTCGCCAAGGCCATCGAGCAACTCGGCAACAAGGACTTCGCCATCCGCCTGGGCGCCATCCTCAACCTGGAGACCCTGGCGCAGACCTCCCCCCGTTTGCATCAGCCAATCCTGGAGGCCTTTTGCGCCTACATCCGGGAAAAGGCCCGTACGCCGTCGCCTCTGGAGAAGGAGTCCCCTCCACTGTCAACGGACGATGCCGCCGGGAAAGATGGAGACACATCGGCGGATGACAGCAGTGATCACGATGCAAGAGAAGAGACAAAACGACGCGTTGAGGAAATAGAACACCGAAACAAGAGTATTCGTCAGGCCATCAACGGCCTGAAGCCCTTTCGGACGGACCTGCAGGCCATCGTCACCGCCCTGGGGCGGCGCACGGTCACCCAGGATCGCCCGGGTTATCGCCTGGACCTGCGCGGCGCCAACCTGCGCAAAGCCGACCTGTCGGAAGGTCATTTTCAGGGCGCGGACTTGGCCAGCGCGCATCTCGAGGGCGCTAATTTGGAAGGTGCGCATCTCGAGGGCGCCCTAATGTGGGACGCACATCTCGAGGGCGCCATTCTGTGGGACGCGCATCTCGAGGGCGCCGTTCTGATAGGCGCAAATCTCGAGGGTGCCAATCTGCAAGACGCGAATCTTGAGGGCGCGGTGCTGCGCGGCGCGCATCTCCAGGGCGCCGATCTGATAGGCGCGCATCTCGAGGGCGCCGATCTGGAGGATGCGCATCTCGAGGGCGCCGATCTGATAGGCGCGCATCTCGAGGGCGCCGATCTGGAGGATGCGCATCTCGAGTGCGCCGCACTGTACAAAGCGCATCTCGAGGGCGCCGATCTGGGAGGCGCGCATCTCGAGGGCGCCACTCTGTGGGGCGCAAACCTCGACGGCGCCGATCTGCGGGGCGCGCATCTCGAGGGCGCCCGTCTGTACAACGCGCATCTCGAGGGCGCCGATCTGCCGTTAGCGCATCTCGAGGGCGCCGATATAACGGACACGGACGTGACACAGGACCAACTCGATGCCGCGTCTGGCGACGCGAAGACCTTGATCCCCGATCACCTCACCCGCCCCGCCCATTGGACCGGACCGGACGACACCCAAGCCGACAACGACGACCCGGCGGGTCCGTCCGCCTGACCCGGGCCGATGTGTAGGGTGCGCTCGACCGCCCAAAAGGGGCGGACAGCGCACCGCCATCCGTTTCGATGGTGCGCAGCGCCTGACAGCCAAATGCGCCAGTCTTCCTGAAAACGGCCGACGTAGCCTGCCGCCTCAGCCGTCGTCCTCGGTGAACCCGGTCGTCATGCGGTTGCGCACCAGGATCTCACGCTTGCCCACATGGTTGGCCGGGCTGACCAGACCCTCGGACTCCATGCGCTCGACAATGCGGGCGGAACGGTTGTAGCCGATCTGCAAATGCCGCTGGATGAAACTGACCGACACCTTGTTCTCGCGCAGCACCAAGGCCACCGCCTGGTCGTAGAGATCGTCCCCCGAGCCCTCGCTCAGCACCCCCTCGACGTCGACCCCGGCGGCCGCGTAGCCCCCGCCGCCGTCCTCACCGACGGGCACGCCCTCCGCGTCCTCCTCGATGATGGAATGCAGGTAGTGCGGCTCGCCCTGGGCCTTGAGCTGACCGACCACGGCTTCCACCTCCCGGTCGGAGACGAACGCCCCGTGCACGCGGGCGATGCGCCCGCCGGCGGCCATGTAGAGCATATCGCCCTGCCCCACCAGTTGCTCGGCCCCGGCCTCGCCGAGGATGGTGCGGCTGTCGATCTTGCTGGTCACCTGGAAGCTGATGCGGGTGGGGAAGTTGGCCTTGATGGTGCCGGTGATCACATCCACGGACGGACGCTGGGTAGCCATGATCAAGTGGATCCCGGCGGCCCGGGCCATCTGCGCCAGGCGCTGGATGACGGCCTCGATCTCCTTGCCGGCCACCAGCATCAGGTCGGCCATCTCGTCCACCACCACCACGATGTAGGGCAGCGTGCGCAGTTCCATGGGGCGTTCCTCGAAGATCGGCTCCTTGGCCTGCCGGTCGTAGCCGACCTGGACCTGACGGGTGATGACCTCGCCGTCGGCCATGGCCTCCTTCATGCGCTGGTTGAAGCCCTCGATGCTGCGCACGCCGACCGCCGACATGGCGCGGTAGCGGCTTTCCATCTCGCGCACCGCCCATTTGAGCGCCAGCACCGCCTTGCCGGGATCGGTGACCACCGGGGTGAGCAGATGAGGAATGCCGTCATAGACCGACAGTTCCAGCATCTTCGGATCGACCATGATCAGGCGGCAGCGATCCGGGGACATGCGGCACAGCAGCGACAGGATCATGGCGTTGATGCCCACCGACTTGCCGGACCCGGTGGTGCCGGCGATCAGCAGATGGGGCATGCGGGCCAGATCGACCACGAAGGGGCCGCCGTCGATGGCCTTGCCCAGGGCCAGGGGCAACTTCGCATGGCTGGCGGCGAAGGCATCGGCGCCCAGGATCTCGCGCAGATAGACCGTCTCGCGGCTCTCGTTGGGCAACTCGATGCCGATGACCGACCGCCCCGGAACCACCGCGATCCGCGCGGTGACGGCGCTCATGGAGCGGGCGATGTCGTCGGCCAGGTTGATGACGGTCGACGACTTGGTGCCGGGAATCGGCTCCAGTTCGTACAAGGTGATCACCGGCCCCTGGTGCACCTGCATGATCTCGCCGCGCACCTTGAAGTTGCGCAACACCGTCTCCAAGGCCCGCGCCCGGTCGGCCAGGGCCTGTTCGTCCAACACACGCTCGGAGTCCCGGGGCGGCGCCTGGAACAACGCCAACGCGGGCGGCGCGTAAGTAGAACCGGACGCGTCGGCGCCACCGGCATCGATGCCGGTTTCCATGTCCGTCGCCGGCTCCCAGTCGGGGTCCGCCGCATCGACGGGATCGAGCATGACCGGTTCGGTCGCATCGCCGTCCGTATCGGCGTCGGTCAGGTCGACCGGACCCCCGTCGTCCTCCCGCGCGAGGGCGGTCTCAGGGTCGGCGAGATCGGGGTCGGCGAAGTCGGGGTCGGCGAAATCGGGGTCGGCATCGATATCAGCGTCGCCGCCGCTGTCGACGTCAGTGGCGTCGTCCGTCTCGGCATCCTCGGCGGCATCGGCCCCCGTCTCCCAGCCGGCGGCCTCCCAATCGCCGCCATTGGGCATGGCCGCGATCCAGTCCCCGTCCTCCGAGGCGTCCATGGGCGGCATGTCCGGCGCGTCCACCCCGGTCCCGTCCGCACCGTCGGCCGGCGCACGGCCCTGGTCCACCACCGCGTCAACGTGCTCGGGAGTCTCGCCGTCATGCCACGCGTCATCCCGGGGCTCACCCGCGCGATCCCCCCCGGCCAGCGCCGCGACCGGCGCCGTGAACACCGGCCCCACCTGACGTTCGGCCATGGGGCGATCGTCGCGTTCGTCCTCGTCGTCCTCGTGACCGGCGCGTTGCGCCTGGCCGGCCCACTCGACGCCAGCGACGAAGGCGAAGGCCATGGCGGCGGCAACCCCTTCGTCGGTCTGGCCGGTGCCATAGGCCACGGTCTGGTCGGGTCGGCCGGGATGCACCTCCACGTCCCATTCGGTGGCACCATCGGGCCAGACATGTTCCGTCAGGCGGAACGGCATGTTGTTCAGCGCACACCAGAGGTTGAACTCATCGGCCGTAAGCACATCGTCATCGGTCCGATCGTTCGACGGCGAGGGTGGTGTGAGGGTCATCGATGTATCCCTTGCTGAATCCCGGCCGCGCCGACGCGCGCCAGCGGCAGCGCCCGCATACGCCCGGGGAAGAGAGCGCGCCGTCCCCAGACGGCCCGTCATCTTGCCACATGCTGTATAATTCGGGGGCCGTTGTCCACCACCCTTTGTAGGTCGGGGGCCCTCGCCGCAGACCCGATCGGGGTTAGGTCACGGGCGACGGCGGCGGCTCAACGCGGCAACTCGTAAGCCGCCACAAGCAGCTTGTCCACCGCCCCGTCGATATCGAACAACGGCAGAACCAGGCGCTCCCAGGTCTGCGTCAAGCCATCGAAGTCGGCCGTGTAAACACGCGAGGCCGGGATATGTTCACGGACGACGCGATCGTATTCCGCGCGCAGAATATCGCGCGGACCGTCGGGCAGCATGTCCAGCGTCTGGCCGGCCTTGTCGTCACCGAACTTGCCGGCGAAAAACTGGCTGTAAAATGAATAGGTATACGTCGCCGATGTGCCCTCGGTATGGCTCCCGGGTCCTACCTTGATGACCACCAGGTTGCCCATCCAGGGCCGCAGGTCGGCAGGTTCCACGTCATCGGCCATGGGTGGCGTTTCGTGTCGGCACAACCCAAGCCAATAGTCATACAATCCCTTCAGCTTGGGGTGGCGCAGGACGAGGACCAGACTGTTCATGAGCGTTCCCAGAGGGCGAAGGAACCCGCGCGCGGCGGGCGGCGGCGAGCAACCCGCCCGTTCCGGGCGCGCCCGCGCGACATGGCACCCCGAGGCCGGGTCCGCCTTGGCGGCGCCTCGGGGCCTATAGCGTTAGCAGCGGTGGGTCGGCCCTGACAAGGGACATTCTCGAGAGAAGACACTCTCAACAAACCATCGTCAGGGCTTCTGGGCGCGCGCCCGTCCGGAGCGCCCGGGGTCAGGCGTTGTCGCCGATCACCTCGCCGGCGACCGGGTCGGTGGCCCCCCCGGAGGCGGATTCCAGGGCCGACGGCTTCAGGGACTGATCACCATCCGTCTCGACGAGGCAGCGTTCGCGCGGGAACCGCACGGTCACCGTGGTGCCCTCGCCCTCCTTGCTGGACAGGCTGATATCGCCACCATGCAGGCGCATCAAGGACCGGGTAATGGGCAGCCCCAGCCCGACCCCATCCGAGCGCCGCGCCAAGGATCCATCCACCTGTTCGAACGGCGCGAACACCCGCTGGATGTCCCCCTGAGAGATACCGATCCCGGTGTCGGCCACGTTAACGGTGAGCCAGCGGCGGGTGAGGGCGGCGGTGATGGTGACGCTGCCGCCGGATTCCGTGAACTTGATGGCGTTGGTCAAAAGGTTGATGAGCACCCGTTTGACCCCGGTGGCATCGGCCAAGAGCCGAGGCAGGTCGGGGGGCAGGTCGAGGATGACCTCCACCATGGCATTCTGGGCGCGTTCGCTGACCAGGCGAACGACGGCATCCACCGACTGGTAGAGGTCGACCGCTTCCTCGTGCAGTTCGATGCGCCCGGACTCGATCTTGGACAGGTCCAGGATATCGTTGATCAGGCTGAGAAGATGCTGCCCGCTCTCATGAATGATGCGGGTGTACTCCTTATACTCTTTGTTGAGGATCTCGCCGAACAACTCATGCGACAGGATTTCCGAGAAGCCCAGGATGGCATTCAAGGGCGTGCGCAGCTCATGGCTCATGTTCGCCAGAAATTCGCTCTTGGCCCGGTTCGCCTCTTCCGCCATGTCCTTGGCGTTTCGGAGAGAGGATTCCGCCCGTTTGATATCGTCGACATCACTCAGCAGCATGAACACGCCCAGCACCGGCCCCGCGGCATCGCTGTGCGGCACCATGCTGTAGGCCATGAAGCGGTGGTCGCCACGGGACAGT
>Ga0126339_10001242_pt1 | contig 16916 bp, 5 predicted proteins | sample OrbTmetagenome_2_FD_92532 | JGI IMG/M metagenome (GOLD analysis project Ga0126339, IMG submission 92532) | Coral microbial communities from Petempiche,Puerto Morelos, Mexico - Orbicella T R C metagenome | ecosystem: Host-associated > Invertebrates > Cnidaria > Coral | place: Petempiche,Puerto... | reverse complement strand
CGCTGCGCCCCAACCAACTGAACTCCTGGAAGAGGCTAACAAAACGTGTAAAAACTGTTGATTTACCTTGTTGGTGTCCTGCACTTTTCCCAGTGAACGCGAGCGCCACTCCGGGTCCTTCTTCTTTCGGGTTCTATTGCTTATTCCAATCTTTCCAGGGTGGGGAAAAAAGCCTCAACAGCTCTGCAACGTAAGATGTCCAATTCGTAAGCGCTCACCTACTGTTATTATTGAATTAGACTGTTAAACTGTTAGACTGTTAGACTAACACACGCTAAAATTATGGACTAGATTGTCCGATAATGCCAGTAAAATACAGACTGTTAAATAGAGATTGGATTCCGGGGGGGACTTTGCACATGAACAGTGGGGATGCTCGTCGGAAATTTTGAATTAAACACCTGAGGGAGACCAATCATGGCATGGCCCAGGATTTTTTGACCCCTAAAAGAGACCATATTTAATACATTAAATATATATTCTTATATTTCTTCGCGTGAAACCCTAAACGAGACCTTCACTGCTACATATGGGCTACATGTGGGCTACATATGGGCTACATATGATGGCGTTTTGCCCAGAACACCCAAGTGAGACCAAAATCTGAAATTTACACCCCTAAGCGAGATGACGAGCATCTCCACCCCTTTCATATGCAAGTGCCTATGAAGTAAAAAAGAATTGCTGCTTATTTCAAAGGCTTTTCAAAGTAAAGAAGAATGGCATTTTCCTTTTTCAAATATATTTTTTCGTTTTAGAGATATTCAGGTTTTTGTATTATGACGTCATAGGTGGTTCCACTTAAACAGCACAACACTCAATCGAGAATAACTCTAGAAATATTAAAGCAGTGTTCTTAAAACTTGGCACCAGAAATGTACATCACAAAAGAAACATAATGACATCCGTCATGCTGTTGCCATGACAACAGTTGTGCCGCTGGTTCTGTGTTAATTAACACTAAAATTCCCAGATTTATCTGAAACAAGGATCATCCACTCGCAACAATCTGATGGGAAGAGTTAAGACAATATGGTAACCATGTGTGTTCTGAGCAAGACCCTCTGTCCCACTTTAAAAGGTTGCAAATGGGGATATTTGGTTTTTCACAGAAAGAGACTGGAGCCAAGAGTGTTGCCATGGCAACAACGTAGTAGGTGTCATTCTGTTTGTTTTGTGATGTACATTGCTGGTGTCAAGTTTGAAGAACACTGCTTTAATATTTCTAGAGTTATTCCCGATTGAGTGTTGTGCTGTTTTAGTGGAACCACCTACAACGTCATCACCTTCCATCTGCATAATACAAAAATGTGAATATCTCTAATTAATTAGTTAAATTAGTTTCTGACTAATTGATCTTTGTAATCAGATGTTAAATATGTTAAGGACTGTGTAAAACACTACACAGATCAGTTTTTTTAATTATTTAATGATTAAGAAGTTTATAACAATTTTATTACCCTACACAAAATAATGGACTTCAGTTTGATATTCAAAATTCATTTTCTCCATCCCATGTGACAATAAACAAGAAAATAAATTAAGACGTACACGCAAAAATCATGCAGATATTACAGTCAATCAGTCAATCAAGTCAATGATCGATGACAATCGATATAGCAATCAATACCTATTGATATCAACAAATCAATTGATATTGATAATAAATAATCAATCAATGAAGGGGATTTGTGTGACCTTTTATCGAATGTCATGGATTTCCAATGGTAATTGATGGCCTATTGTAATTGGTATCGATTGGCTGGAATATGGGAATGTGAGGTGGAGATAACAAACATGTCTCTCTAGTTTTGCCCAGGTTTGACCAACACTGAAATTTTTGTGTGTAGTGGGCAGAGAGGATCCACAAGTTCAAACTGAAGGTGGCCAAGCTAGCCACGTTTGCTGGTCACTGTAAACGCATTTTCATTCTCACATTTTGTTATGAGCAGTGAACCACTCACCAACATTTACTTTGAAATGGCAAAGATGGTATCCTTTGCAGAGAGTTCTACTTCAATCAACATGGTAAAAATAGTTACGGCCAGGCTACAAACATCTGTACAGTGGTAAGAGTGACTGTGCAACATGGTACATGTATATGCTTTGTGTCAAGAAGTCTGGGTGTGACTGTTTTGCCAAGTAATAGCGATCAGTGAATGGCTTTTAATGTGTGACCATGTGTTGATCATCAATTGACCAATACCTATCAATACCAATTAAGTAATTTTCTTGATTGATAACAATTGATTGATAAAATGTTTTTCCAATCATGGATTGGGCACCCTGGGATAACAAATAAATAAATAAATGAATAAATGAATAAGAAAATCCACTGTGTTCCACATTGAATTGAAATTTACATGATTTGCATATACATGAGACAATTTGCATAAAATCATTCTCAACTGGTGGAGGCTCTCGGCAGTATATAATTTTATCATTTGGTTGAACTTCAAAATTGTATATATAATTGAAAGCAGATGGCTTTTAAGAGTCAGCCATAATTTACTTGTAATTCACAGTTTAAATATATGTTATTAGCAGTTGGTCAAACAAACCCAGAGAATAGTAGGATGGTCCTCAACTGAACAGTTAGGCCATTTATCACAACAGACAAGGGTTGTTAAATAAATATTTTCAAATACACAGGTTGTTCAAACTAATCTTGTGTTGTCAATGGTAAAACAGTGCTCTAGAGGTATTGTTAAAACTTTCCAAACAAATAATCAGGTCTAAATTTAATATAGACCTGTCTAAGGACACTGCTGGAAAGAAGACTTTAAACTTGGCAAAAAAACAAGTTTGACAGTCACACCTTGACCAAAACAGCAAAAATATAGTTTACCAAATTCAAGACAGCTGAGACATTTCACAGACGTATATAGGTGGAGGGGTACCCCCAACAGCATTCAAGTGCCCATAAAATCCCAAGGGGGTACTCCCAGAAAAATTGGGTGGGGGTGTGCAGCTTGCTTCCCAAAACCCTTACCCTATTTATGAACAAAATCTGTGATTTTCCCTACACTATTTATGATCTGACCAAAAATTTGATACCCCGTTTATGAGCTGACCCTTAAATCAAGCAAAATCAAATTAAAATTTAAATCAATTTAACAAATTGACGTGAGTTTTTTTTGTGTCTGTCCTCTTACTGATGATAAATTGCATCATAACTTTGTCAAAGTGGCCGTGGAACCACGAGCCACAGGCAATTAATTTTGCAGTAAACTTTGACCATGTTATGATGAACTTTATCATCAATAAGACGACAGATGCACAAAAAACTAAGTGACTTCAGTTTGTTTTTTTACAATAACAAGACCTGAAAATGGTCAAATGCCAGGAATAAATGGGGTGAAAAGATGCCGTAAACTTGTGGTAAACAAAGATAAGTGAATTTTATTCAAAATGACGGGAACATTGTCGAAAGCTTTTCTCGCTTTTTGATTGGCTTCTTAAAAAAGTCCATAAAATCTCATTGGTTAAAAAGTTGACAGTTTGACAGCTGAAAGTTGAGCTTGAAAGGTTGCATAAATTAAAATTTTATCCATCTGTACTCTTATTGATGATAAAAATGAGCCAATCAGCATGCGAGAAATTAGACAGTTATTGTAAAAACCCTCTTTCAGACAGGCCTTATGATAAGTTCCCTAGTTTAGACCAATGTTAAATTGTCCCTTAACCATAATTTGTGAAGGGCTTTCGATAATGATGGCAAAGTAGCTTCTTCTTAAAAACATACCCATATACAGAGTAGAACTTGTAAAAACCATGCCCTGGTTATGACCATAATTGACAAAGTCAATACCCTGTTTATGACTAAAACGGCTGAAAAACCACACCCTTTGAGGCAGCACATACCTATATAGCCCGTATAGGAGAGTCCCTCCCCCCTGGGCATAAAATCTACCAAAATTGCAAATGTCGCAAACTGAGGTGCCTTTTGCAGCAGTATCAACGGATTTCGCTACATGGCCAGACAAATGGTGAAAGAAAAAGAAACCCGGTCAAGATTGCAGAGTCATAAATATTGATGTTCTAGGTCCGGGGGGTTACTCCCTTATATGGGCTATATAAGTATGTGCAGCCCCAAAGGGTATGGCTTTTCAGCCATTTTGGTCATAAATAGGGTATCAATTTTAGCTGATTTTGGCCATTTTGGTCATAAACAGGGTATGGTTTTTACACTCTAGGCCAAATATGGGTTAATGGTTTTAAGAAGAAGCCACTTTTTCATCACTATCGAAAAGAAAATCAACAAAAGCCCTTCACAAACAATCTTTATGGTAATTTAACATTGGTCTGAACTAGGGAATAATTATAACTCAGGTCTGAAGCAGGGTTTGGATTTAATGGTCAGGTCATAAATAAGGTTTCAAATTTTTGGTCAGGTCATAAATAGGGTAGGGAATATCACAGATTTGGGTCATAAGAAGGGTAAGGGTTTTGTTAAGCGGGCTGCACACCCCCACCCAATTTTTCTGGGAGTATCCCCCCTCCCCGGGTTCTAGGATACACGAGAATATCTATAGAACTAATATTTGACTCACCTTTCTCCGTTATGGTATCACCTCTATCACCTTGAGAGCAGCCTCGAATCCCAACAATCTAAATGGTAGTGGGGGCAAAGTGATAGAGACAGCTCAATAACATGAAGCTTCTAAAATGCATTTAGTTAAGCTTATATATATAATATTAAAACAACACTTTACAGTAGATCGAGCAGCACGAAATGAAGATTGACAGTCACCACGGCCAACTTGGCTCTCGCTCTCCTTATTTAGTCCGCAATTGTCCCCGCCAATAACACATAAACAACACCGTTTGTGTTTGGCCCTGCGCCAAGCTAAGATAGAAGTTTATTTCCACATCCGAAGCCACGAGATAAATCATGGAACATAAAACTGAGAAATAAACCTCTGCCGCCTACCCTGTCGCTAAGAAATACAGAAAACAGGGAGGGTGGGTGGGATAAAAACTACACGAGGTAGAAAAACGATGTGACCGCTACGAGATTGATAGAAACTGAAGTACAATACGACATACCCTCAAAATAAGTAATGCCAGTGAATAGGAAGTGTGTCGCGTGCGGTTGTCAATTAATCCCTTTGGGCGGAAGCGCCCTAAGGAAAACAATTGGCTTGCGACAAAGCCATCCTCAATTTCGGCTTTTATTTTTCCGTAAATTAAGGGAACTCATCTGTAAAACACAACGAAATAAAGTCTTTCAGTGCCTACCTTCTAGTGTCCCCAGTGAATGATGGAAGCTTCACTGCGGATGGCAATCGGCACGCGTATTTCTAAAAGACCCTCGCCTCCAGTCTTCAGTTAGAAGTTAATTGCACACTATATTGACACTATTATGCAAAGAAAAGACCTATAAAATTGAATTCAGATCAAGATAACTGAAAATCCGTTAGCTCGTGTTAAAATTCCCGCTCAAATTTAAGCGTGAATGAATCTTGAGCACCTGGTCATGTGACAAATCGCGTGATTACGACCTAGAGCCCAGTCGTTTGGCGGAGTCTTTCGAGACACACGATCTGAACACGCAAAGGTTGAAAGCGCATGCCCTTTAAAATTCTAAGAAATCCGAGTTCTCGGAATTATTAGTGATAAATGACAATTCTTCTGAAAATCAACGAAAATTGTAAAGGTTTTTCTATAAGGATGTATCAGAAGATAGATTTCTTCAAGTTTGAAAGAAACCGTCGTGCTGGTAAGTGTGTAATCAACTTGAAGATTCATTAACTTGAATTTGTTTCTTACATGTTGCCAAAGATCTTTATAATCTCGACGCCTAGAATGAACATTTAGAAGTATATGGTTTGATCAGTGATTTCATTTGTGTGGGTTCTTTGGAACAGTATAGGGAGGCAGACATAATTTTAGTCAGTTTCCCGATAGACAATTTAAGTCTGTACATACGAATTAAGATAGACACTACAGTTACTCGCGTTTCACACTTAAAGCGATCATCAGTCTGATGATCGCTTCAAGTGTGAAACTCGAGTAACTGTAGTTTTTAACTTAATTCGTATTTAAGGTTTGCTCTGCTTGTATTTGTATCGAGCACTCCTAAGATTGTGTGAAACCAGTTCTGTTTTTCGTAAAGTCTGTATATAGATAATATAGCTATAAAGTGGCTGCAAATTTTACTACTGTGTCGAGTCGATCGATCGATCGAATCGAGCCAGAACCGGTTCGTTAATAAATTTTAGCCTCGGCGCGAGCTGGCCAAACTATTTACATCGTAAATTCATTCTCAAGTGAAACAAAATAGAGGTTTCAGATCCTGTCACTGCAAAGGATGCAATCAGCTATGACTGATAATGAACCAAGACCCGGAAGTAGAAAGGCGCAACCTCTCGTAATAGTGAAATCAATAACATGGTTCGCAAAAATCCGCGGTGCGTTAGATTCGGTTCATTCTCAAGTGCAGTAATAGAGCCATCTTTATGCGTGGATTTACCCGCTTAGAAGCGGCTCATTTACCATGACATTCAATGGAAATTGTAACGAAAACGTTTCTCTATAGTTAAGAACTGAAAAGGCGTTTTTGAGGGCCAAATTTAATTTCAAAGCTTCGCGGTGACGGTAGAACATTCCGGGCGGGGGAACCCATGTAAAAAGGGCGAGGGTGCTTGTCGTACCTCTTAGGGGTTAAAAAAAGCGGTTTTGGTACCTCTTAGAGTGTTCAGCCTCAAAAGGTCCCCCACCAGGAGCTTTTGCGGTTCCTTTTAGGTTATTGAACCGAAATCATTATGACCGGAGGTAGTGTTTTGTATTAGAATCGGTGCCCCTTAGGGGTGAAAAACATCTCAAACCACGCCCACAAAACAGGATCTTGGTACCTCTTAGGGGTTCTTTTCAAAATTTCCGACGAGCACCCTCGTCTTTTTATATGGGAGTCCCCCCCCCCGGACTATTTACTCTCTAGATACCATTGCCATCATTCGGTCATTGCAGAACTATGTAGAGGATTTCAAGTGTCCGAGCTAGTTACTGAACGTTTCCTTACCTAAATTCCGTGTCATACTGCAACATGGCATGAATGTTATAAAACAATTCCACAGAGCAATATGTAACAGATATTTTGTGGAAGAGGTACAGGATTACAAGGATGGAAATGGATTACAGTTAATCAAATTTGATTTTGTAACAGGATGTAAAAAAATTTTTCGGAAGAAATAAGTAGATGTTTTTCAAGCCATCCTGGTGAAATTTTGAATCTGTAAGTTGTTATTTTGTTATTTTAGTTAATAGACCTTTGCTTTGACCACTTTCCCAGCCATGTTTTGGCGTGCAATAGACCTCGATAGCGTCTCGGTCCATAAACATACAAAGAACGATTAAGGCCAATATCGCCAATCTGCAGCCATTGTGACCCATACCTCAGTAGACTTGCACGATCTGTTGTTAGGTTAACTAGTTTACTTGATGATTTGAAAGAGGTGCTAGCTTCCTTTTCCTGTTATTTATAATTTAGAGGTGCATTCATCTGCTTCCACAGAATACGCTTCACGACAATGAGCAACGTACAGAAGCAGCCGCAGCATTATCTTAACTGTCCATTCGAAGAATGCACCCTGGGAGCAAAACTAATAAATCACTATCACTGCGACAACTGTAAATTTGTCGCCTTTAAGGTGGGTCTTGATCGTTTGAAAACTATTTATCAGGGTCACTTAAGATAAAACATCATAGTTAGACAGGATAACTCGGCAATTTAGTATTTTTGTACTTTATTATCAATTGCAATTCACTCAATACGTTTTCATGCAGTGGCGGATCTAGGGGAGGGCCCCCCCGCCCCCTTACTTTGGTAAAAAAAAGAGGAAATCACAGAAGGAAGAAAAGCTTGAGGGGCACGAAAAACAAAACTCCCCCCCCCCACCCCCCTTGGTTCAAGGTCTGGATCCGCCACTGTCATGTTTCCTCATTACGTTCCGCTACAGGCTTCAGCTTCTTCATGTGTGTAGTAGCGAGACATCTGCGTGCAATGGAGAGTTCTACCCAAAAAAAAATTAATCTGGGCTACAAAAAAGAACAGAAAAAGTTTCAACACAATCAAGATGGAAATCTCAGCTCTCGTATTATCGTATTATGGCGAGAAAGACTCTCAGAATGTTTTGCCAATTGCTTTGGGTGTGGGATTGAATTTGATAAGGTGGTGTTGGCGAGGGAGACGTGAATGGTGTACAAAAGGCCCGATTAACAGACTCATCTATAGGGTTCTTAATGATTTGTAATTCGTGCTTGTATCAGCAGTGTCTTCACTGGGACTCAACTAAGTTGAAGTTCATCAACGTGTTTGTGACTGGCAAAGTTAATATTCATACCAGTAGCCTACTTACGGCCTATGCTTTTCTGTATGTTTATGTAGTATCAGAAAATGGCTGAACACATGCGATCTGAACACAGTAAAGAGAAGCATCCCTTACCTACAACAGAAGCAAACGATGAGGTATCGTTACTTAAACAAATAAGACCGAATTAAGACCACATGCGTGAATAGTTAATTGGAGATGTAATGCTGCAATGCAAAACTCATTCATGCCTGTGTAGATACAGTTAGTTTATATATTGATCTGCCACAGACTCAGAGTTGGTTCACCTTACACGTGGTACTTGTCTGTTTAAGGAAAATGGCTCAGCAAAAACCACTGTCGTAGAAAAGGCACCTTCCTGTAAAAAGAAAAAGAAGAAAAAGAAGAAAAAGCAGACCGTGCAAGCTAGCAATGCAAACGATGACGATGCGGATGCCAGTACAGCTGTAGGTAGCCCTGTATTGAAATTATGCGCGCTATTCTATTTAGTTTTTTAACTTTTATATCGTAGACCTTATTTTAATATGCGATCAAAACTTGTATGTACTTTTGACCTCTGGACCCGTACATGTGCCTGAATGGTTTTGTTTCATGCTTGTCGACATTAAAATGGACTAGTAAAATAAGGGCGGGAAATCATATCCGGATTCAAGGCCTGGACGGGGACATTGTGTAAGACAATTTAATATCACAGTGCCTCTCTCCACCCAGGTGTATAAATGGGTACCGGCGAATTTAATGCTGGAGGTAACCCTGCGATGGACTTGGATCCCATCCAGGGTTGATTATGGCTCGTATGCAGACCATTCTTTTGTAATCCTTGCTTTGTTTCTTAAGCTTATTATAGGCTATGTTTTCCTTTTCTGTTCAATTGTAGCTTGTCAACGAAGAAAGTCAGAACAGAACGTCAGAGGAAAATACTCCGACAGCAAGCAGTTCAAGAGACAAAGACGAAGACGAACCAAACAGTGAGTAAAAGTAAAATCAATTTGGGTTTCTTACAGCGGAATGGATGAGTGGACATGGATTGGCAGTTTGTCATTCGCTGAATGCAATGGGTCCGGTGTGATTTGGTCGGCTTAGTAGCCGGCTTAATAAGACTACCATGATGATCCAGCACTAAGTACTGCCAAAGAGAATTTAATCTATTTCACCCAAACGCTGTTGATGACAAAACATTTCTACCCATAACCCGTTCAGACTTGCTTCTATGCAGGAGGAGTCTCGTAATAAATGGTTAAAAGTTTCACCCCAACCCTCATACTCAAATAGATCCACTCTGGTTGCAAACGATACCTTGGAAAGGTCTGTGGAACAACGACTGATTAAAAATATGTCGTGGTACTATTCTGCCAAAAACCAGTGTGAGGCCTTTCCTTTTTGCCTGAGTAGCGATTCTCCTCTGTTCTAGTAGACGGTTAGGAAGAATAAGCCACAAAGAGCGAGGGCCGAGTTGATTGGTCTCAACTCAGAAATCTGGTGAAAATGTCCTACAAGTGATTTCATGCATAACATAAAGCTCCTAGTTTCTTATAGATTGCTGTTGGTTCCGTAATTGTATCTCTGAAAGTTTCCACATTTATCAAAAATGTCTACCTGACAAAAGAAACTTTCGCATGAATTCATCCACTGAGTTCGTTGTAAAAGACCCTCGTGTGCCACTGCACAATCACCAAAAATAAGATGTCTTAATTTTCTCCAAAAAATGTAAGACGTTTTACAAAAGTAACTATCCTCTACTTTAGTGGATGGCGATGAAGAAGAGGTCACCGATGTCGAGGACCAAGTTGATTGGTTTCAATCGGAATCAGGTAACAGTTTGGCAACTCACTCCATGATATTAAGCTATGTCGGTTGACCTATGTTTTGTAATAGATTTCCGTTTCTTCAATTATCTAATCCCTGAAAGATTCCATTGTTATTAAAAACGTTCCCGGATTGCAGATGAAACGTTTCGCTGAAACTGACTTCCCTCCTCCCGGAACTCTCCCATGAATCCGCCGATGAGGAAGGCCCATGCAGTTGAATAGAATGCTTTTTCAATAAACGTAAGACGTTTTTCCAGAAGAAATTTTACTCTGCATGTAGTGGATGCTTCTGCTGATCTTGTGAAAGATTCAACTCTTATTAAAACCAGCGACGGATCTAGGGGAGGGGCCCGAAGGCCCGGCCCTCCCTTTATTTTGGGTAAAAAAAGAAAAAAAATCACAGAAGGAAGAAAAGCCGGCAGGGTAAGCAAAGCAAAACCGTCCCCAACCCCCTCTTTAGCTCAAGGTCTGGATACACCACTGAAAACGTACCTGGCTGTAAAACTCCCCCCACCTCTTCCCCGGTTGTTACTTTTATTGACTGAAGCTATGTCTTCATACTTTTCTACTATCAATGTACTACATTCTGCTTTTAGTGGATGTTGATTGGTTTCAATCAGAAATAGGTAAGAAGTTTTAAAAACAATGCATGATATTAAGCTACTAATTTGTGAGAGATTACTGATGCTCCGTGAATATTATCTCTGAAAGAAAGATATCTTTAATTGTTTAAATAAGGGAAGTCTTACATATTATTTGTTAACACAGTACTCGGAGGAGGTGATAACGTACAGAGTTCCTCTTCACTTTTTGAGCTGGAAAGTGATAAGTCATCTGCTCATGAAAACTCTTACGACGAATTGGAAGTTTCAGGTAGGCTTCATCATTCCTTATTCAGGGAACATTCACTTTTCTTATCGAAATCTTATTCCTGGGAATTGTTTCATTGAAGAAGTTGTTGGCATTACATCATCTTGGGTGCCATGCATGGTTCGAGAAGTGCTGAGCCAGCCTTATAACAATTGATATTAAGCTACCGATTTCTATTAGAGTACTTATTATATGCTTTGCTAATTTTGTCTCTGACATAAACTTTTTTTAACACAGGACTTGCAAGAGATGATGACTCAGAGAGTTCCTCTTCACTTTTTGAAGTGGAAAATGATGAGCTATTTGATCTTGAAAACTTGTGCGACGAATTGGAAATGGGATTGGAAGTGTCAGGTATGTACCTTTCCTAATCGAAATCCAATCTCTGAGGAATTCTTTGAATTGGTTGTTAAGCAACTTATCATTGTGGTGCCATGGTGTGAGAAGTGCTGACGTTATGGTAGTTCAACGTCTATCATGCCCCTCCAAGATAAATCGCTTACTTTTGGAAAAAAATATCTTAATCACGATTTGCAAAACAATACAGATTTGAAGTGATTCTTTTAATCGTTAATTGCAGGAGAACAGGAAGAGCTTTTTTCCGGTGATCGAGATACAGCAGTAAGTACAGTAAAATTTAATCCGATATGTGGATGCGAAAAGTATTTATTTAATGCGAGCTCTACAGGAAAGTAGATCGCTGGAATACAAAGGGTGGAGTCTATAATGCAGCAATCGGCTTTAATTGTCTTGAATTTCTTTCAGACAACATTTCAACAGTTATCCAGTTGTTAATGATGGTTCTGAGGTTTTTGGACGGAAACTTCTACCCGAAAATAAGTTCTTTCCCGTCGAAAATGCTCTGATTCAGCTTAAAAAGTTTAAGCATCCCCTGTATGGCTTAAATACTCAGCAAATCTGAACATGCATCATTTGCTGATAAAATATCGCTATATATTGTCTATACACTGTTCTGGTATTTGTAAATTGCTTGCAGGAAAATAGTTTTCTCTTCATACTTGACGAACTGTTGTTGGATATCTTAAAAGCCTCCGGTAAACAGTCGATGACAGTTGAAGAAATGGAGAACTTATTTAAAGAAAGAACAGGTTGCAGTTTCAGCACTCTACATGACATTGTCAAGGAAACTGAATACGGATCACATGGCATCGAAGAGTTCATTGATAACGACTCCAAAATTTTTCAGGTGGACCTTGAATTGGTCGTGGGGGCCGGTTTTACTATCTCTCCACATGAAGTACAACACCGTGACCTTGATCTTTCGAACACACGCATAACATCTTGTCAGGATCTAGTTGCAGAGTGTTTGCAAGCAAGGAATGCTTCCACAGCCGTTCTCAGAAGGAGTACCATCATTGACGATACGGTGACGACGTGGCGTTTCGGAGTACTGGATATCCTTTGCTGGTTTTGTCCTGAACTTCGCCATGTGGACTTAACGGGCTGCGTAGATTTGTTCGGGAACAATCTCACGAACATAAGTAATTACCAATCCAAGGTTAAAGTAATTGATTATCTAGATCCTTCGTTTATTTTGAACTGTACAGATGCTGTTGCAAAAATCCGAGAACTTCTGGCCAGCAATTCAATTTCACCTTATACTAATTGTCATGGCTGGTCTCCTCTGCATTCCGCTACACTCCTTGGGGACAAAGAGATGGTAAAACAGCTGCTTGCATACAAAGAAATTGGTGATGGCAACAACATCTACAATGACTTTCTTCAAACTTCGCTAGAGTTGGCCATTGTACTGCACCGCATTGAAATTGCAGAGCTGTTTAGAAGCGAAAGCAACCTGTTCATAAGTCCCTCACGCCTGATTCAACTTCTCATCCTGCCAAAAAGTGGTTTAAAGAATTTTGACCACCCTATAGAAGCTCTAACGTCTAACAAAGATGTACTGCAGAAGGTGAGGAACTCACACAAAGCACAAGTTTGCAATCTGATGGCGCTTCTGCGAACATTTTATGAAAACAACGACAATGTCTTTAAGAAGGAACTTCTGGAAGGTCTTTTGCAGAAATTGCCAGAGTGTACGGAACGAGGCGTTCTTTTAGCTTTTCCTTGCTGGGACGAGAACGTAATTCGCCAGGCAGTGCAAATTTTGATGGAAGAAACCCAGTGTCCAGCTAACGGAAGAATTGGTGGTTATCCATACGTCATGTTTTCCATGCCAAGTATACAGATGGCGGCATTATTAATGCAAGAGGGAGCCAAAATTGACGAAAAAGATCAGTTAGGTTGTACTGGCCTCTTCCACGCGGTAGAAAAAGCTCTTATGAGCGCCTCACCACAGAACTGGAATGAATTCATTAACTTCCTGCTCTGCAGCAATGCTAACCCAAACGCTAGAAATGATCGTAGTGAAACTCCACTTTTATTTAGTTTGTCATCGCAGTTTCAGTCTTGTGAATTCTGTTCCAAGGTGATGTGTCATGACTTACTTCCCTCGACGTCTACGCTTCACAATGGGACCCAAGCTATAGAAGTCTGGCGTCTTCTTTTGGACGCTAAAGCAAGGGCAAACGCCAAAGACGAAATGGACAGATCGCTCCTTCATTTGCTCTTCAAGTTTTTGAAAGACGGAGACTCAGTCCAGGCTCCAAAATGTCTTGCCATGGTTTGTGAAGGTCTCCACTTCTTGCAGAAAAGTGGATTTGAAATCAACTCAAGAGATGCCGAGGGGAACACTGCCCTACATCTATGGGCAAGCTTGCCGAGCGAGGCAGTCAGTGCCGAGGCAGTTGCAATTGGTAAGGAAATCATCTCCTGCGGAGGAGCTGTCAATGCAAGAAATGACAAAGGCAAAACTCCACTGCATCTTGCACAGTGTTGGGGACAGGTGGAGGTCTTGGTGGAAAGTGGCGCAGAGTTAAATGTGCAAGATCTTAATGGAGAAACACCCTTTCATAAGTTCATTGGAGAAGGTTCCCTAATTGGAGATGACGTCGAGGAAAATCATTGGAAGAACTTCCTTGCTTTGCAAATGGATCCTTGGTGCGTAAGCAATGACGGAAAATGCCCATTTAAAGTCCTTTTAGAGGAAGAGTTTTTTGAAAGTGCTTTTAATCTCCTGAAGGTAATTTTTGAAGACGACCGTTATAGAACCTTGGCCGAATCTGCAAGGTGTTACAAAGATCTGAAAGGAGACTCACTTCTACATATCCTGTGCATTCAAGACAACGAAAGTGCCCTTTCGATCTGTGAGTATTTGCTGCAAAAGGGATGTGACGTTGATGTTCAAAACGAGTGTAAGGAAACACCATTGCATAAGATATGCCGTACGGCAGGACGAAGTGGCTTCTTGACTTCCAAGCACATTGAAAATTGCATTCGTCTTCTCCGGAGGTACCATGCTGATGTGAAGTTACTTGATGTCAATGGAGACTCATGTAAGGCGTTTCTCAATGGGAATGAGTGCCTGCAGAAACTTATTGATGAAGACATCGAAAAGGTAAACATTCCCAGCAAAATAAAATGGTTTCAGCGATCGGTCAAGCATAATGCTGTCTTGTCCCAAGTTGTGCGGGGCACGAAGTTTCGGAAAGTGGAAAATTATTACCACCACGAGAATCCAATCGGAGAAGGTTCATTTTCGGTCGTTTTTCCTGGTGTGAATGGCAAAGATGGCAGAGAAGTAGCCCTAAAACGCCTGGAAAAGGTACGTTTAGTGGAGATAGGTGTTGTGCTTGAAAGAGAGGTCAGGTGCTTGCAAGAGTTATCGAATTGCCCTATGGTGATCAATTACATCACTTGCACTAGTGATGCTAATTTTGAGTACATAGTTGTAGAACTCATGGAAGGTTCTTTAGATGCGTATCTCCGTTGTGATCAAGAATGCGAGGAGGCGTTTACCATCTGTCTAAGCATTGCCTCTGGCATAGAGTTTTTACATACGAAAGGTGTTCTCCACAGGGATTTGAAACCACAAAACATTTTGTATAAAACGAATCCAAGTTTTTCCGTTAAAATTAGTGATTTTGGGCTCAGTAAGATCCTGCAGACATCCAAAACTAGAGGGGGAAGCCAGTCTGTGATGCACTCCAAAGCTGGAACAAGGTGTTGGATGGCCCCTGAACTTTTGGGAAAGGCTCCTCAGAACCATAGCGAAGCCTCTGATATTTTCAGCTGCGGTCTCCTTTTCCACTATGTCCTGTCGAAGAAGAAGCATCCCTTCAACTTAACTTCTGGTGGGGCATTTATGAAAAATCCTCAACAAACAGAAAAGAATATTTTAAAGAACAAAAGATGCTTCTGTCCCTCTCTTTCACCAGAAGCTTCTGATCTTCTCAAAAACATGCTTTCACCAGAGTCAAAGAAACGACCGGCAGCGGCTTCCCTACAGCATTTTCCTTTCTTTTGGGATGATCGTAAGAAGGTTGAATTCCTCAAATTAGTGGGAAGTCAACTGGAATTCGAAGAGCCCAGGCAAAAACTCACCCGCCAATTGAGCGATGTAGAAAAGAAGCTGGAAAGTTTTTACTCCAAAAAGCGTGCCTGGGTGACTAATGGTTGGGACACTGTAATCAAGGAAATATACGACGATGTTACAAGTGGATATTCGAGGAGGAACTACTACACTAAATCGGCTGTTGAGCTAGTTAGGTTCATCAGAAATTCATATGCGCATGTCTACAGTCTTTCATCCGAGAGAAACAAAGAGCTTTTGCTGGAAACGTTTGTTTTTCTTAAGCGCTTTCCGTGTCTGGTAACAGAAACTTATAAGGCAGTGAAGGCGTCTGAAAAATGGAAAACAAGAAAAGACTTGAGGCATTTTTTCAGGTGAATGGGAGATTCATTCAGGAGTGTAGACCTGCCCACAAGTCGAGCTGCGAAAGCCGAGCTGGCCGGGAGAGCGAAAAATTTCTGAGACGCTCCTTCGCGTCGGAATTACGTACCTACAACCGCGAAGGACTGAGAAAGTCTGTTAGAAAGGAAGGAATCATCAACATCGTTCGTAGTTTAGCTGTATGCAATGAAACTGGTTCTTAATTTATGTTATTAAATATATCGCTTAATAAGAGGGATGTCAGGAACGCACGCCCGAAGATTAAAAATCGAGTGGTTTCCTTTTTCATGCAAAGAAGGCAAATGAGGGGAAAAAAACACGAACGATGTGAAATGAGAATTCTTCCAAAGACGACCACACGAGTTCGGCTGCATGGTCCCGCGCTTGAGTACCTGGATCAAGAGTATTATCTGAGGCCAAAAGACGACTCTTGCTGAGGCATCGGCCTAACGAAACATTGTTTATGTGACGAGATGTTGGAACTTGAATTCGGAGAACAATTTTCAGCTGAATACTGAACTGACAGTTACTCAATGCAAACCCAATGCTCTCCGTTGATTTAGCGAACACTATTTTCGGAAAACTCACGAAAAGTTCGAGAACGTGTTTTTAGACAACGTCCGCAGTACACCAGAGAAATTTGAAAACGCAATAATAATCGGTCATTTTGGATTTGCGTTTGAGGAAAAGTTGGTTAGCGAAATGTACGGGTCCGCAAATGTTCCCAGGACCGCAAATGATCCCCAAATTGGACCGCAAATGATCCCGGACCGGAAATGATCCCCGATAGGGACCGCAAATGATCCCGACAAAAAGATGAGGAATGGCATGGATGGTGGGAAGGTGTGGATAGGGAATTGGCGTACGTGAATACCGATGGTTTTATTAAAGCCATCTTATAATTATAATGGCTTACAACTTGCTTTTTTTTTCATACTTTCGACTAAATTTTGTTTCTAACTACGATGTTAAGAATATCACCACTCAATCATCAAAACACGACTTGGCTTGCATTTCTTTGCAATTCTCAGTAAAATTATGATCAGTGCAACATACGCTACATATCCTCCTTTGTTAAACATTGATATTTCGGTG
>Ga0126339_10001241_pt1 | contig 16917 bp, 6 predicted proteins | sample OrbTmetagenome_2_FD_92532 | JGI IMG/M metagenome (GOLD analysis project Ga0126339, IMG submission 92532) | Coral microbial communities from Petempiche,Puerto Morelos, Mexico - Orbicella T R C metagenome | ecosystem: Host-associated > Invertebrates > Cnidaria > Coral | place: Petempiche,Puerto... | reverse complement strand
TCGGTTTGGAGCTTTTAGGCCAAATTATAGCCTCACTTCATTTTAAGACTGAAAATGGGCCGAGATTGCCTTACGCGCATTGTGATTTTGACCAATGTTTGGCGCATTTTTCCAAGGTTGCTTCATTTTACCAACTGTGCCGCATTTTTTTTAAATATGGCACATTTTTCCAAGTGTGGCACGTTTTTGCAAGTGTGGCGCATTTTTCTAAGTGTGGGGCATTTTACCAAGTGTGGCGCATTTTTCCAAGTTTGGCGCAATTTTCCAAAAGTGAGGCATTTTTCAAAGTGTGGTGCATTTTGCGAAACTTCAAACCAAGGCAATTAGGAGTTACTTTAGAGTTCCCAGGACTAGAAAATATCCTTGAAGGTCTGGGAAATCGAGCCGAAGTTGGAGAAAACTACCATGCGCGTAAGGCGGTCTCGGCTACTCTTTCAGTCTTAAAGTGAAGTGGGGCTACATTTCGGCCCAGAAGCTCGAAAGTGAACGTTCAAAAAGTTTTGCTGTGTCCATTTCACTACGAGCCAAGGCAATCAGGAGTTAGTTTAGAGTCCCCGGGACTGGGGAATATTTCCCAAGTTCCGGGAAATCTAGCCGAAGTTGGTCAAAATCACGATGCGCGTAACTTGGTCTCGGGTACTCTTTGAGTCTTAAAGTGAAGTAGGGCTATATTTCGGCCCAGAGGCTCTAAAGTGAGCGTTCAAAGAGTTATGCTGTTTCCATTTCACTGCAAAACAAAGCCATCAGGATTTAGTTTAGAGTCTCCGGGACTGCAAAATATCCCCCAAGTTCCGCGAAATCGAGCCGAAGTTGGTCAAAATCACAATGCGCATAAGGCGGTCTCAGCAACTCTTTCAGTCTTAAAGTGAAGTAGGGCGATATTTCGGCCCATAAGGTCGAAAGTGAGAGTTCAAAAAGCTTGGCTGTGTCCATTTCACTGCAAAGCAAAGCCATCAGGAGTTAGTTTAGAGTCCCCGGGACTGGAAAATATCCCACAAGTTCCGGCAAATGGAGCCAAAGTTTCTCAAAATCACGATGCGCGTAAGGCGTTTTCGTCTACCCTTTCAGTCTTAAAATGAAGTGGGGCTATGTTTCGACCTGTAAGCTCGACACCGAGCGTGCGCTAATTTTACATGTGTTGATTTCACTGGAAACTAAGGACATCAGGAGTTAGTTTAGAGACCCCGGGACTGATAAATATCCCCTAAATTCAGGCAAATTGAGCCAAAGTTGCATAAAATCACGATGCGCGTAAGGCGGTCTCGGCTATTCTTTCAGTCTTAAAATGAAGTGGGGCTTATTTCGACCTAGAAGCTCGACACTGAGCGTGTGCTGCTTTTACCTGTGTCCATTTTACTGAAAACTAAGGGCATCAGGAGTTACTTTAGAGTCCTCAATACTGGAAAATATCCCCCAAATTTCGGCAACTCGAGCTAAAGTTTGTGAAAATAACTGTGCGCGTAAGGCGGTTTCGCCTACTCTTTCAGTCTTAAAATGTAGTGGGGCTATATTTCGGCCTAGAAGCTCGACACCGAGCGTGCGCTACTTTTCCCTGTGTTCATTTCACTGAAAACTAAGGCAATTAGGAGTTAGTTTAGAGTCGCCGGGACTCGAAAATATCCCCCAAGTTTCGGCAAATCGTATCAGGGATGCTCAAAATCACGATGCGCGTGAGAAGGTCTCGGCTACTCTTTCAGTCTTAAAATAAAGCTGGGCTATATTTCGGCCTATAAGCTCAACACCGACCGTGGGCTCCTTTTACCTCTGTCCGTTTCAGGGGAAACTAAGGCCATCAGGAGGTACTTAAGAGTCCCTTGTAGTAAAAAATATGCCCCAACTTGCGGCAAATAGAGCCAAAGTTGCTCAAAATCACAATTCGCGTAAGGCGGTCTCGACTATTCTTTCAGTCTTAAAATGAGGCAAGGCTACAATTCGGCCAAGAAACTTGACACCGAGCGTGCCCTCCATTTACCTGTGTCTATTTCACTGAAAACTAAGGCAATCAGGAGTTAGTTTAGAGTTCCCAAAACTTGAAAAGACGCCCCAAGTTACGGCAAATCGAGCCATAGTGGCTCAAAATCACAATGCGCGTAAGGCGGTCTCGTCGACTCTTTCAGCCTTAAAATGAAATGGGCTATATTTCGGCCCAGAAGCTCGAAAGTGAGCGTTCAAGAAGTTTTGCTGTGTCCATTTCACTGCAAACCAAAGCCAACAGGAAATAGTTTACACTCCCCGGAACTGTAAAATATTCCCCAAGTTCCCCGAAATGAAGCCGAAATTGGTCAAAATCACGTTGCGCGCAAGGCGGTCTCGGCTACTCATTCAGTCTTAAAGTGAAGTGACGCTATATTTCGACCCAGAAGGTCGAAAGTGAGCGTTCAAAAGGTTTTGCTATATCCATTTCCCTGCCAACCAAGGCCATCAGGAGTTAGTTTAGAGACACCGGTACTGGAAAATATTCCCCCAATTCCGGGAAATCGAGCCGAACTTGGTCAAAATCACGATGCGCGTAAGGCGGTCTCGGCTACTCTTTCACTCTTAAGGTGAAGTGGGGCTATGGTTCGGCCCAGAAGCTCAAAAGTGACCGTTCAAAAAGTTTTCCCATGTCCATCTTAGTGGAAACCAAGGGCATCAGGAGTTAGTTTAGAGTCCCCGGGACTGGAAAATATCCCCCAAGTTCCGGGAAATCGAGCCGTAGTTTATCAAAATCACGATGCGACTAAGGCGGTCTCGGCTACTCTTTCAGTGTTAAAGTGAAGTGGGGCTACATTTTGGGCCAGAAGCTCGCACCCGAGCGTTCAAAAAGTTTTGCTGTGTCCATTTCACTGCAAAGCAAGGCCATCCGGATTTAGTTTCGAGTCCCCGGGACTGGAAAATATCCACCAATTTTGGGGAAATGGAGCTAAAGTTGCTCAAAATCACGATGTGCGTAAGGCGGCCTCGGCTATTCTTTCAGTCTTAAAATGAAGTGGGGCAAAACTTTTGGACCCAGAAGCTCGAAAGTCAGCGTTCAAAAAGTTTTGCTGTGTCCATTTCTTTGCAAACCAAGGCCATCCGGAGTTACTTTAGAGTCCCCAGTGCTGGAAAACATCCCCCAAGTTCCGGCAAATCGAGACGAAATTGGTCAAAATCACGAGGCGCGTAAGGCGTTGTCGCCTACTCTTTTAGTCTTAACGTGAAGTGGGGCTATAGTTCGGCCCAGAAGCTCGAAAGTGAACGTTGAAAAACTTTTGCTGTGTCCATTTTACTGCAAACCAAGGCCATCAGGAGTTCCTTTAGGGTCCCTGGGACTGGAAAATATTCCCTAATTTCGGGGAATTCGAGCCGAAGTTTGTCAAAATTACGATGCGCGTAAGGCGGTCTCGGCTACTCTTTCAGTCTTTAAGTGAAGTGGGCCTCTATTTCGGCCCAGAAGTTCGAAAGTCAGCGTTCAAAAAGTTTTGCTCTGTCCATTTCACTGCAAAGCAAGGCCATCAGGATTTAGTTTAGAGTCCCCGGGACTGGAAAATATCCCCCAGGTACCAGGAAATCGAGCCGAAGTTGGTCAAAATCACGATGCGCGTAGGGCCGTCTCGGTTACTCTTTCAGTTTTAAAGTGAAGTCTGGTTCTATTTCGGTGCAGAAGCTCCGAAGTGAGGGTTAAAAAAGTTTTGCTGTGTCCATTTCACTGCAAACCTACGCCATTAGGAGTTAGTTTATAGTCCCCAGCATTGGAAAATATCCCCCAAGTTCCGGAAAATCAAGCCGAAGTTGGTCAAAATCACGATGCATGCGACGCTGTTACGCCTCCTCATTCAGTCTTTAAGTGAAGTGAAGCTATATTTCGGCCCGGAGCCTCGAAAGTGAGTGTTCAAAAGGTTTTGGTGTGTCCATTTCACTACAAACGAAGGTCATCAGGAGATATTTTAGAGTCCCTGGGATTGGAAAACATCCCCCAAAGTCCGGGAAATCGAGCCGAAGTTGGTCAAAATCACGATGCGCGCAAGGCGGTCTCGGCTACTCTTTCAGTCTTAAAGTAAAGTGGGCCTATATTTCGACCCAGAAGCTCGAAAGTGAGCGTTCAAAAAGCCTTGCTGTGTCCATTTCACTGCAAAGCAAGGCCATCAGGAGTTAGTTTAGAGTTCTCGGGACTGGAAAATATCCCCAACTTCCTGGAAATAAAGCCGAAGTTGGTCAAAATCACGATGCGCGCAACGCGGTCTCGGCTACTCTTTCAGTGTTAAAGTGGAGTGGGGCTATATTGCGGGCCAGAGGCTCCAAAGTGATCGTTCAAAACAGTTTTGCTGTGCCCATTTAACTGCAAAGCAAGGCCATCAAAAGTTATTTTAGAGTCCCTGGGAATGGAAAATATCCCCCAAGTTCTGGGGAATCAAGCGAAAGTTGGCCAAAAGTAGGGTGCGCGTAAGGCGGTCTCGCCTACTCTATCAGTTTTAAGGTAAAGTGGGGTTATATTTTAGCCCAGAAGTTCGAAAGTGAGCGTTCAAAAAGTTTTGCTGGTTCCATTTCACTGCAAACCAAGGCCATCAGGAGTTAGTTCAGAGTCGCCGGGACTGGAAAATAACCCTCAAGTTTCGGGAAATCGGGCCGAAGTTGGTCAAAATCACGATGCGCGTAAGGCGGTCTCGGGCTACTCTTTCAGTCTTAAAATGAAGTGGGGCTATATTTCGGCCTAGAAGCTCGACACCTGGCGTGCGCTTCTTTTACATGTGTCCATTTCACCCAAAAATAAAGACATCAGGAGTCAGTTTAGAGTCCCCGGGACTGGAAAATATCCCCCAATTTTCGTTAAATCGAGATGAAGTTGGTCAAAATCACGAACCGCGTAAGGCGGCCTCCGCTAAACTTTCAGTGTTAAAGTGAAGTGGGGCTCCAGTTCTGACCGGAAGGTCGAAAGGGAGCGTTGAAAAACTTTTGCTCTGTCTATTTCACTGCAAGTCAAGGCCATCAGGAGTTAGTTTAGAGTTCTCAGGACTGAAAAATATCCCCTAAGTTCCGGAAAATCGAGCCGAAGTTGGTCAAAATCAACGTGCACGTAAGGCGGTCTCGGCTACTCTTTCAGTCTTAAAGTGAAGTGGGGCTATATTTTGGCCTATAAGGTCGAAACTGAGCGGGCGCTCCTTTTGCTTATGTCAATTTCACTAAAAACTAAGACCATCAGGAGTTAGCTTAGAGTCCCTGAGAGTGGAAAATATCCCCCAAGTTTCGGCAAATCGAGCCGAAGATGCTCAAAATTACGATGCGCATAAGGCGGTCTCCGCTACTCTTTCAGTGGGAAAATGAAGGGGGCCTATATTTCGGCCTGGAAGCTCGACACCGAGCGTGCGCTCCTTTTACCTGTGTGTATTTCATTGAAAACTAAGGCCATCAAGAGTTAGTTTGGAGTCCGCGCGACTGGAAAATATTTCCCAAGTTCGTTTAAATTGCGCCAAAGTTGCTCAAAATGACGATGCCCGTAAGGCGGTCTCGGCTACTCTTTCAGTCTTAAAATGAAGTGAAGCTATATTTTGGCCTAGAAGCCCGACACCGAGCGTGCGCTCCTTTTACCTGTGTCCATTTTACTGAAAACTAAGGCCACCATGTGTTTGTTTCGAGCCCCCGGGAGTGGAAAACATTCCCCAAGTTACGGCAAATCCAGCCATAGTGGCTCAAAATCACGATGTGCGTAAGGCGGTCCCGTCTACTCTTTCAGTCGTTAAATGAAGTGGGGCTTTATTTTGGCCTAGAAGCTCGACACCGATCGTGCGCTCCTTTCACCTGTGTCAATTTCACTGAAAACTAGGCGATCAGGAGTTAGTTTGGTGTCCCACGGAAAGAAAAATATCCCCCAAGTTCTGGCAAGTTGAGGCAAAGTTGCTCAAAATCACGATGCGCGTAGGGCGGTCTTGGCTACTCTTTCAGTCTTAAAATATAGTGGGGTTATATTTAGGCCGAAAAGCGCGACACTGAGCGTGCGCTCCTTTTACCTGCGTTCATTTCAGTGAAAACTAAGGCCATTAGAAGTTAGTTTAGACTTCCCGGGACTTAAAATATATTCTTCAACTTTTGCCAAATCAAGGCAAAGTTCCTCAAAATCATGATGCTCGTAAAACGGTCTTGGCTTCTGTTTCAGTCCTAAAATGAGGCTGGGCTATATTTAGGGCTAGAAGCTCCACACCGAGGCCGCCCTCCTTTTGCCTGTGTCCATTTCACTGAGAACTAAGGCCTTCAGGAGTTAACTTAGAGTCCCGGGGATTGAAAACTATCACCCAAGTTGCGGAAAATCAACCTAAAGCTGCTCAAAATCACGATGCGCGTCGGGCGGTCTCCGTATTCTTTCAGTCTATAAATGAAGTTGGGCTATATTTCGGCCTAGAAGCTCGACACCGAGCGTGCGCTCGTTTTGTTTGTGTCCATTTCACTGCAAACCAAGGCCATCAGGAAATAATTTAGAGTGCAGGGGACTGGAAAATATCAGTCAAGTTCGGAAATCGAGCCAAAGTTGGTCAAAATCACGCTTCACGTAAGGAGATCTCGGCTACTCTTTTAGTCTTCAAGTAAAGTTGCGCTTTATTTCGGCCCAGAAGCTCGAAGGTCAGCATTCAAAAAGCTTTGCTGTGTCCATTTCGCTGCAAACCAAGGCGAACAGGAGTTAGTCTAGAGCCCTCGGGACTGCAAAATATCCCCCAAAATCCGGAAAATGGAGCCGAAGTTGGTCACAATCACAATGCGCGTAAGGCGGTCTCGGTTACTCTTTCAGTCTTTAATTGAAAAGGGGCTACATTTTTGCACAGAAGCTCGAAAGTGACCCTTCAAAAAGTTTTCCTGTCTACACTTCACTGTAAACCAAGGCCATCAGGAGTTAGTTTAGAGCCCCGGGACTGGAAAATATCCCCCAAGTATCGGGAAAGCGAGCCGAACTTGGTCAAGATTACGATGCGCGTAAGGCTGTCTCGGCTAATCTATCAGTTTTAAGGAAAGTGATATTATATTTTTGCCCAGAAGCTCGAAAGTGAGCGTTCAGAAAGTTTTGGTTCTTCTATTTCACTGCAAACCAAGGCCAACAGGAGTTAGTTTAGAGTCCTTGGGACTGAAAAATATGCCCCAAGTTCCGGCAAATCGAGCCGAAGTTGGTTAAAATCACGATGCGCGTAACGCGGTCTCGGCTACTCTTTCAGTCTTAAAATAAAGTGTGGCTATATTTCGGCCGAGAAGCTCGAAAGTGAGTGTTCAAAAGGTTTTGCTGTATGCATTTCACTGCAAACCAAGCCCATCAGCAGTTAGTTTAGAGTCCCCGGTATTAAAAAATATCACCCAAGTTTCGGCAAAATGGAGACAAAGTTGCCCAAAATAACCATGCGCGTAAGGCGGTCTCCGCTACGTTTTCAGTCTTAAGAGTGCCTGCTATTAAAAGTCAGACAAATTCTTAATTTCGCGGCAAGGGTCGAAAATTCGATTTCGCTCATATTCTTGTGGTAGATAGGCTAGGGCATGACAAAAACTACTGGATCTTTTTTTTTGGCAAAATATCCTTTTATTAAAAAAAATATGCAAATTACCAACTTCCGTTAAAATCGTCATTTGAGGCACCATTTTCTTAAGCAAGTTTGAGAGCCTCGCATGGAAAGCCACATCATTCTTCCGTCTTTAAAACACTCAAATAGTTTTGTGCAATGTTTAAATGTGTACTGGGTTGGTCTTAGGGAATGTTGCGTTGTCTTTTTGGGTGCAAAATAATTAAATTTCGAAGACATGTATTTCATTCACTTAAAAGTACTTTGTGAATATAGTTGATTTTCACCATGTGCGAAACCTTCAAATGGATTGAGCTTCTGGTGGTTGAATCGCAGAAGGATGATCTACAGATTCCTGTAAGAATTTCTTTGGGCAAATGATTGTGAGCGACGCGAGAGCTTTTCAAAGTACGTCAAAAATGCCAATATTTGACCATCCGTCGTCAAATTTCAATTTACGGGTTAGACGTATATTTTAGCATGCGCCACATGACTTGACCTATAATAAGTATAAAATAATAAGGCGATCTCGGCTACTCTTTCAGTCTTAAAATGAAGTGGGGCTATATGTCGGCCTAGAAGCTCGACACCGAGCGTGCTCTTATTTTACCTGTGTCCATTTCACTGAAAACTAAGGCCATCAGGAGTTAGCTTAGAATCCCCGGGACTGGAAAATATTCCTAAGTTCTGGCAAATCGAGCCAAAGTTGCTCAAAATCGCGATGCGCGTAAGGCGGTCTCGGCTATTCTTTCAGTCTTAAAATGAAGTGGGGCTATATTTCCGCCTAGAAAGTCGACACGGAGCGTGCGCTCCTTATGCCTATGTCCATTTCGTTTAAAACTAAGGCCGTCAGTGGTTGGTTTAGAGTCCCCGGGACTAAAAAATATACCCCAACTTCCGGCAAATCAAGCCAAAGATGCTCAAAATCACGATGCGCGTAAGGCGGTCTCGGTTACGCCTCAAGTCTTAAAATGAAGTGGAGCTATATTTCGGCCTAGAGGCTAGATAACGAGCGCGTGTTTCTTTTACCTGTGTCTATTTCACTGAAAACTAAGTCCATCAGGAAGTAGTTTAAAGTCCCCGGAACTAAAAAATATCCCTCAGGCTCCGGCAAATTGAGCCAAAGTTATTAAAAATCAGGATGCGCGTAATGCCGTCTCGACTACTTTTTCAGTCTTAAAATGAAGTGGGGCTATATTTCGGCCTAGAAGCCTAACATTGAACGTTCTCTCCTTTTACCTGTGTCCATTTCACTGAAAACTAAGGCCCTCAGGAGTTAGTTTGGAGTCTCGAGGACTGGAAAATATCCCCCAAGTTTTGGCAAATCGAACGAAAGTTGCTTTAAATCACGATGCGCGTAAGGCGGTCTCGGCGACTCTTTCAGTCTTAAAATGAAGTGGGTCTATATTTGGGCCTAGAAGGTCGACACCGAGCGTGCGCTCCTTATACCTGTGTCCATTTCACTGAAAACTAAGTCCATCAGGTGTTAGTTTAGAGTACCCGCGACTAAAAAATATCCCCGAAGTTCCGGAAAATCCAGCCAAACTTGATCTAAATCACCATACGCTTAACGCGGTCTCGACTACTCCTTCAGTCTCTAAATGAAGTGGGCCTCTATTTCGGCCTAGAAGGTCGACACCAAGCGTGCGCTCCTTTTACCTGTGTCCATTTCACTCAAAACTAAGGCCATCAATAGTTAGTTTAGAGTCCCTGGAACCGGAAAGTATCCTCCAAGTTCCAGCAAATAGAGCCAAAGTGGCTCAAAATCATAATGCGCGTAAGGAGGCCTCGGTTACTCTTTAAGTCCTAAAATGAAGTGGGGCTATATTTCGACGTAGAAGCTCGACACGGAGAGTGCGCTCCTTTTACCTGTGTCCATTTTACTGAAAAACAAGGCCATCAGGAGTTAGTTTAGAGTCCCCGGTACTGGAAAATATCCCCCAAATTTCGGAAAATGAAGCCAAAGATCGTGAAAATAACCATGCGCATAAGGCGGTTTCGTCTACTCTTTCAGTCTTAAAATAAAGTGGGGCTATATTTCGGCCTAGAAGGTCGACGCCGAGCGTGCGCTCCTTTTACCTGTGTCCATGTCACTAAAAACTAAGGGCATCAGGAGTTAGTTTAGAGCTCCCGGGCCTGTAAAATATCCCCCAAGTTCTGGCAAATCGAGCCAAGGTTGCTCAAAATCACAATGCGCGTAAGGCGGTCTCGGCTACTCTGTTAGTCCTAAAATGAAGTGGGGCTATATTTCGGCCTAGAAGTTTGACACCGAGGGTGCGCTAGATTTACCTGTGTCCATTTCACGGAAAACTAGGGACATGAGGAGTTAATTTAGAGTCCCCTTGACTTGTAAATTCCCCCAAGTTTCGGCAAATCGTTTTAAGGTTGCTTAAAATCACGATGCGCGTGAGAAAGTCTCGGCTACTCTTTCAGTCTTAAATTGAAATTGGGCTATACTTCGGCCCAGACGCTGGAAGGTGAGCGCTCAAAAAGTTTTCCTGTGTCCATTTCACTGCAGAACAAGGCCATCAGGAAATAGTTTAAAATCCCCGGGACTAGAAAATATCCCCAAGTTCCGGGAAATCGAGCCGAAGTTGATCAAAATCAGGTTTGGCGCAGGGCGGTGTCGGCTACTCTTTCAGTCTTAAAGTGAAGTGGGGCTACATTTCGACCCAGAAGCTCGAAGTGAGCGTTCAAAAAGTTTTCCTGTGTCCATTTCACTGCAAACCAAGGCAATTACGAGTTATTGTGGAGTCCCCGGGACTGGAAAATATCCTCCAAGTTCTGGGAAATCGACCCGAAGTTGGTCAAAATCACGATGCGCGTAAGGCGGTCTCGGCTACTCTTTCAGTCTTCAAGTGAAGTGGGGCCATACTTCATCCCAGAAGCTCGAAAGTGAGCGTTTATAAAGTTTTGTTCCGTCCATTTCACTGCACACCAGGGCCATCACGATTTAGTTTAGAGTCCCCGGGACTGGAAAACATCCCGCAAGTTCCGGCAAAGGGGGCCGAAGTTGGTCAAAATCACAATGCGCGTAAGGCGGTCATGGCTTCTCTTGCAGTTTTAAAGTGAAGTGGAGCTATATTTCGACCCAGACGCTTTAAAGTGAGTGTTCAAATAGTTTGGCTTTGTCCATCTCACTACAAATCAAGGCCATCAGGAGTTAGCTTCAAAACCCCTGGATTGGAAAATATCCGCCAAGTTCCGGCAAATCGAGCCGAAGTTGGTGAAAATCACGATGCGCGTAAGGCGGTCTCTGCTACTCTTTCAGTCTTAAAATGAAGTGGAGCTATATTTCGGCTTAGAAGCTCGAAAGTAAGCGTTCAAAAAGTCTTGCTCTATTCATTTCACTGCAAACCAAGGCCATCAGGAGTTAGTTTAGAGTCCCCGGGCCTGGAAAATGTAACCCGATTTCAAAGAAAACCAGCCAAAGTTGCTCAAAATGACGATGCGCGCAGGACGGTCTCGGCTACTCTTTCAGTCTTAAAGTGAAGTGGGGCTATATTTCGGCCTAGAAGCTGGAAACGGAGCGTGCGATCGTTTTACCTGTCTCCATTTCAAACCGAGGGCATCAGGGGTTATTTTAGAGTCCCCGGGCCTGGAAAATATCCGCCATGTTCCTGAAAATCCAGCCAAAGTTGCTCAAAATCACGCTGCTTGCAAGACCGTCTCGCTTACTCTTTAAGTCTTAACGTGAAGTGGGGCTATATTTCGGCCAAGAAACTCGAAAGCGAACGTTCAAAAACTTTTGCTGTGTCCATTTCACTGCAAAGCAGGGCCTTCAGGAGTTAGTTTAGAGTCTCCGGGACTCGAAATATTGCCCCAAGCTCCAGGAAACCGAGACCAAGTGGGTCAAAATCACGATTCGCGCAAGGCGGTTTCGTCTACTCTCTCAGTCTTAAAGCGAAGTGGGGCTATATTTTGGCCAAGAAGCTCGAAAGTGAGTGTTCAAAAGGTTTTCCTGTGACCATTTCACTGCAAACCAAAGTCATCAGGAGCTAGTTTAGAGTCCTCGGGACTGCAAAATATCCCCAACCTTCCGGGAAATCGAGCCGAAGTTGGTCAAAATTACGATGCGCCCAAGGTGGTCTCGGCTTCTGTTTTAGTCTTTAACTGAAGTGGGGCTATATTTCAGCCCAGAAGCTCGAAAGTGAGCGTTTAAAAAGTTTTGCTGTGTCCATTTCAATGCAAACCAACGCCGTCAGGAGTTAGTTTAGAGTCCTCGGGACTTGAAAATATCCGCCAAGTTCCGGGAAATCGAGATGAAGTGGGTCAAAATCTCTATGCGGGTAAAGCCGTATTGGCTACTCTTTCAGTCTTAAAGTGAAGTGGGGCTATATTTCTGCGCAGAAGCTCCAAAGTGAGCGTTGAAAAATTTTTGCTGTGTCCATTTCACTGCAAACCAAAGCAGTCAGGAGTTAGTTTAGAGTCCCCGGGACTGCAAAATATCCCCCAAGATCCGGGAAATCGAGCCGAAGTTGATCAAAATCACGATGCGCGTAAGGCGGTCTCAGCTACTCCTTTAGCCTTAAAATGAGGTTTTGCTATATTTCAATCTAGAAGCTGGAAACCGAGCGTGCTTCGTTTTACCTGGGGCCATTTCTCTGGAAACCAAGTCCATCAGTAGTTAATTTAGAGACCGCGGGCCTGGAAAATATCCCCCAAGTTCCGGGAAATCCAGCGAAACTTGCTCAAAATCAGAATGCCCCCAAGGCGGTCTCGGCTACTCTTTCAGTCTTAAAATAAAGCGGAGCTATATTTCGGCCCAGAAGAATTAAACCGAACCTGCGATCGTTTTACCTGTGTCCATTTCTCTTCAAACCAAGGCCATATGGAGTTATTTTAGAGTCCGCGGGGCTGGGAAGTATCCCCCAAGTTCTGGGAAATCCAGCCAAACTTGCTAAAAATAACCATGCGCGCAAGGTGGTCTCGGCTACTCTTTGAGTGTAAAAATGAAGTAGGGCTATTTTTCGGCCTAGAAGCTGGAAACCGGACGTGCGATCCTTTTACCTGTGTCCATTTCTCTGCAAACCAAGGCTATCAGGAGTTATTTTAGATTCTCCGGGCCTGGAAAATATCCACCAATTTCCTGGAAATCCAGCCAAAGTGACCAAAATCACGATGCGCGCAAGGCAGTCTCGGCTACTCTTTCAGTCTTAAAATAAGGTGTTTCTATATTTCAGCCTAGAAGCTGGAAACCGAGCGTGATATCGTTTTACCTGTGTCCATTTCTCTCCAAACAAGGGCCATCAGGAGTTAGTTTAGAGTCTGCGGGCCTAGAAAATATGTTTTTAGTTCGGGGAAACCCAGCCAAAGTTGCTTTAAATCACAATGCGCCCAAGGCGGTCTCGGCTACTCACTCAGTCTTAAAATGAAGTCGGGCTATATTTCGGCCTAGAAGCTTTGAACCGAGCGTGCGATTCTTTTACCTGTGTCCATTTCTCTGCAAACCAAGGCTATGAGGAGTTAGTTTCGAGTGCCTGGGCCTAGAAAACATGGCCAAGTTCCGCGAAATCCAGCCAAAGTTTTTCAAAATCACGATGCGCGCAAGGGGGTCTCGGCTACTCTTTCAGTCTTAAAATGAAGTGGGGCTATATTTCGGCCTAAATGCATCATAAGTTACTTTGGAATCCCTGGGCCTGGAATATATCCGCCATGTTCCTGAAAATCCAGCTAAAGTTGCTCAAAATCACGATGCGCGCAAGGCGGTCTCGGCTACTCTTTCAGTCTTCAAGTGAAGTGGGGCTATATTTCGGCCATGAAGCTCGAAAGTGAGCGTTCAAAAGGTTGTGCTGTGTCCGTTTCACTGCAAACCAAGGCCATCAGGAGTTAGTTTATTGTCCCTAGGACTGGAAAATATTCCCCAACTTCTGGGAAATCGGGCTGAAGTTGGTCAAAATCACGATGCGCGGAAGGCGGTCTCGGCTAGTTTTTCAGTTTTAACGTGAAGTGGGCCTATATTGCGGCCCAGAAGCTGGAATGTGAGCCTTCAAAAAGTTTTGCTGTGTCCATTTCACTGCAAGCCAAGGCAATCAGGAGTTAGTTTAGAGTCCCCGGGACTGGATAATATCTCCCAAGTTCCGGGAAATCAAGCCGAAGTTGCTCAAGATCACTATGCGCGTAAGGCGGTCTCGGCTACTCTATCTGTTTTAAAGTAAAGTTGGGTTATATTTCGGCCTAGAAGCTCGAAAGTGAGCGTTCAAAAAGTTTTCCTGTGTCCATTTCACTACAAACCAAGGCCAAGAGGAGATAGTTTAGAGTCCCCTGGAGTACAAAATATCCCCCAATTACCGGCTAATCGAGCCAAAAATGCTCAAAATCACGATGCGCGTAAGGCGAACTCGGCTACTCTTTCAGTCTTAAAATGAAGTGGGGCTATATTTCGGCGTAGAACCTAGACACCCAGCGTGCGCTCCTTTTACCTGTGTCCATTTCACTGAAAATTAAGGCCATCAGGAGTTACTTTAGAGTCCTTGGGACTGGAAAATATTCCGTAAGTTCCGTGAAATCGAGCCACAGTTGCTTAAAAGCACGATGCGTGTAGGGCGGTCTCGCCTACTTTTTCAGTCTTAAAATGATGTGGGCTATATTTCGGCCTAGAAGCTCGACACCGAGCGTGCGCTCGTTTTACCTCTCTCAATTTCACTGAAAACTAAGGCCATCAGTAGTTAGTTTAGAGTCCCGGGACTGGAAATAATCTCCAAGTTCCGGCAGATCGCGCCAGAGTGGCTTAAAATCACCATGCACGTAAGGTGATCTTGGCTACTCTTTTAGCCTTAAAATGAAGTAGGGCTATATTTTGGCCTAGACGCTCGACACCGAGCGCGCTCTTCTTTTACCTGTGTCCATTTCAGTTAAAACTAAGGCCATCAAGAGTTACTTTAGAGTCCCTGGGACTGGAAAGAATACCCCAAGTTCCAACAAATCGACCCAAAGTGGCCGAAAATCACGATGCGCGTAAGAGGGGCTATATTTCGGCCTAGAAGCTCGACACCGAGCGTGCGCTTCTTTTATCTGTGATCCTTTCACTGAAGAATAAGGGCATCAGGAGTTAGTTTAGAGTCCCCGGGTCTGGAATATATTCCCCAAGTTTTGGTAAATCGAGCCACAGGTGCTCGAAATAAAGATGCGCGTAAGGCGGTCTCGGATACTGTTTCAGTCTTAAAATAAAGTGGCCTTTATTTCGGGCTCGAAGCGCGAAACCGAGCGTGCGCTCCTTTTACTTGTGTCCATTTCACTAAAAACTAAGGCCATCCGGAGTTAGTTTAGAGTCCCGGGACTGGAAAATATCCCCCAAGTTCCAGCAAGTCGAGCCAAAGAGGCTCAAAATCACCATGCGCATAAAGCGGTCTCGGCTGCTCTTTCAGTCTCAAAATAAAGTGGGTCTATATTTCGGTCCAGAAGATCGACACCGAGCGTGCGCTCCTTTTACCTGTGTCCATTTGACTGAAAACTAAGGCCATGAGGAGTTAGTTTACAGTCCCCGGGACTAAAAAAATATTCCTCAAGTTCCGGCAAATCGAGCCAAATCGGCTTAAAATCATGATGCGCGTAAGGTGGTCTCGGCTACTCTTTCAGTCTTAAAATGAAGTGCGGCAATATTTCGGCCTAGAAGCTCGACACCCAGCGTGCCCTCCTTTTACTTGTATCCATATCACTGAAAACTAAGGCCTTCGGGAGTTACTTTAGAGTCCCCGGGACTGGAAAATATCTCCCAAGTTCCGGGAAATCGAACCAAAGTGGCTGAAAATCACGATATGCTTAACGCGGTCTCGGCTACTCTTTCAGTCTTAAAATGAGGTGGGAATATATTTCGTCCTAGAAGCTCGACACCGAGCGTTCGTTCCTCTTACCTTTGTCCATTTTACTGAAAACTAAGGCCTTCAGGAGTTAGCTTAGTGTCCCCGGGACTGGAAAATATCCCCCAAGTTTCCGTAAACCGAGCCATACTGGCTCAAAATCACGATGCGCATAAGGCGCTTTCGTCTACTCTTTCAGTCTTAAGACGAAGTGGGGCTATATTTCGGCCTAGAAGCTCGACACCGGGCGTGCGCTTCGTTAACCTGTGTCCATTTCACTGTGAATTAAGGCCCTCAGGAGTTATTTTAGAGTCGCCGGGACTGCAAAATATCCCCCAACTGCCGATAAATACAGCCAAAGTTGCTCAAAATTACCATGCACGTAGGGCAGTTTTGGCTACTCCTTAAGTTTTATAATAAAGTGGGGGCATATTTCGGCCAAGAAGCTGGACACTGAGCTTGCGTTTCTTTTACCTGTGTCCATGTCACTATAATGTAAGGACATTTAAAGTTAGTTAGAGTCCCAGGGACTGGAAAATATTCCCAAAGTTTAGGCAAATCGACGCAAAGTTGCTCAAAATCACGATGCCCTTAAGTCGGTCTCGGCTACTCTTTCAGTCTTAAAATGAAGTGGGCCCATATTTCAGCCTCGAAGCTCGAGACCGAGCGTGCGCTCCTTTTACCTGTGTCCATTTCACTAAAAACTAAGGTCATCAGGAGTTAGTTTAGAGTCCCCGGGACTGACAAATATCCCCCAAGTTCCGGCAAATCGAGCCAAAGTCGCTCAAAATCACGATGCTCGTAAGGCGGTCTCGCCTGCTCTTTCAGTCGTAAACTAAAGTGGGGCTATATTTCGGTCTAGAACCTCGACACCGAGTGTGCGCTCGTTTTACCTGTGTCCATTTCACAGAAAACTAAGGCTGTCAGGAGTTAGTTTAGAATGCGCGGGACTGGAAAATATCCCCCAATTCCGGCAAATTGAGCCATAGTGGCTCAAAATCACTATGCGCGTAAGGCGGTCTCGTCTACTCTTTGAGTCTTAAAATAAATTGGGGCTATATTTCGACTTAAACGCTGGCCGCCGAGCTTGCGCGCCTTTTAGGTGTGTCCATTTCACTGAAAACTATGGCCATCAGGAGATAGTTTAGAGTCTCCGGGAATGGAAAATATCCCCTAACTTCCGGAAAATCTAGCGAAAGTCTCTCAAAATCAGGATGCCCTTAAGGCAGTCTAGGCTATTCTTCCAGTCTTAAAATGAAGTGGGGCATTATTTCGCCGTAGAGGCTCGACACCGAGCGTGCGCTCCTTTCCTGTGTCGATTCCATTAAAAACTACGGCCATCAGCAGTTAGTTTAGAATTCCCGGGACTAGAAAATATCCCCCAAGCTCCCGCAACCCGAGCCAAAAATGCTCAAAATCACGATGCGCGTAAGGCGGTCTCAGCTACTATGTCAGTCTTAAAATGAAGTGGGGCTATATGTTGGCGTAGAAGCTAGACACCTACTGTGCGCTTCTGTTACCTCTATCCTTTTCACTCAATAATACGCCCATCAGGATTTAGTTTAGAGTCCCCGGGACTGGGAAATATCCCCCAAGTCCCCGCAAATCGAGCCAAAGTTGCTCACAAT
>Ga0126339_10001240_pt1 | contig 16920 bp, 5 predicted proteins | sample OrbTmetagenome_2_FD_92532 | JGI IMG/M metagenome (GOLD analysis project Ga0126339, IMG submission 92532) | Coral microbial communities from Petempiche,Puerto Morelos, Mexico - Orbicella T R C metagenome | ecosystem: Host-associated > Invertebrates > Cnidaria > Coral | place: Petempiche,Puerto... | reverse complement strand
TATTGTAAATGAGAAAATTAGGTGTAATTCTAATCTGTATTGTTACCTCATTATTGAATACAATCAACTTTGAATGCAGTTTCAACTATGGCATTCTAATCTCTGATTAGGATTAATTTGTGTGGAAATGCATGTAACTGGGCCCATATCTTTCTTACCGGTAATTGTATGTAAATAAACTTTTCTTTTTTGCAGTTTCTTTTTGTTAGCATCTTGCTGTAACTTGCTTTGTTTTCATTTGTTTTTAGGTCATTATAATGTATCTTCAGATTCTTGATAGTCAAACAAACACACCACTAGCCCAGAAGGCCTGGTATGTACCAATGTTACTTTGTTTACCCTAAAGAGGTGCCTACACAAGAATCATTAAGGGCATAGTTTGTAGGTACTTTTTTGAAAGTGAGAAATGTAAATTACCACTTCAAGGAAGCCGTATTATATTTTGTCTATTTATGGAATCAGCACTAAGTTGTGTATTATCAGCAAATTATTTAAGCATCTTGAAAGATAAGTTTTCGTTTAGAGATACTTGTGCCAAAATGGAGGTGTTATCAATATTTAAGCTCAAATAATTTCCCAAAAATGAAAATGATTTGTACTTGCCTAACACTTTTTACATTTGCATGGGCTAGTGGGCTAAAGCTGATTTCCTAAACGGCTATAATGATATTGGATTATGTTACAAGAAGGGATGCTAAATTCTTTTGAATGTCCAACTTTCTTGGTTTTTTTGTTTTGTTTTGGTTTTTTGCCATGACTACTATGAAATTAACTTCTGTTATTTTATTTCAGGAATTACATGAATGACAGTTTTAGAACAAATATTTTTGTAAGGTACCCTCCTGAAACCATTGGCTGTGCTTGTATTTTTCTCTCTGCGAGGCAACTTGGGGTATGTACTTATAAGTTGACTCCTGAAATTGATGTGTGATTATCTTGGTTGACTCCCTATTTCTGGCTGCTATAGGTGAAACAATCCTCAACCACAGTTGAACCTGGCTATCTCGAACTTGGTTATCTCATTATTATCTTGGTCATCTTATCATTATCTCAAAACTCCGTGCTCTCTCAAGCTTGTATCATTTTGTGATCACTTTCCCTTTCTTTTTCATCAGTCATGTACCATAGGTATCTCAAACAGCCTTTTTTTCGTTTTCTTTTGATACTGTCCTGAAATATGGTTGTAAATAAAGATGCTTGTTTTTTTGTAGATTAGTTTACCAACCAGACCACCCTGGTGGGAGCTGTTTGGTGCTAAATTGGAAGATCTCGAGGTACAGTGTATGTTTCTTGTTGTTGTTGTCATTGTTGTTTTAGATCTGTAAAGTCAACTACTCAACAAGTACTGTAAGAATGTTAATGATTAACTTGATTGTTTGCATGGCAAAATCTCTGTTTGCCTCAAATAACTGAGTAGGCACAAGGGAAACTATTTGCTCAGATTTTAGTATTAGTTATTTGTAACAATCAAGTTATGGGTAACAGTTCATCAAGAAATCATAGCACTTCTCTTGTTTGTTACCATGACATCATGGAATGTAGGGATTTGTCTTAAGGGGGCGAAGGTGGGGGGAGGTGAGGAGGGGGCAAGTGCAGGCTTATTTTCCCAAACAGCAGTTGGTAATCAAGCCTAATTTGCCTGTAGGCAGAGTTAAGAGGCCTATAGTTTGTACAGCATCCTCTTTTGTTCCCAACAACTTGGTTTGACACGGTGTTTCTTTGTTTTTGCAGGAAATTAGTCTGACACTTTTGAGTTTATATATGAGACCAAAGGTAATGTTGTTTAAGCATTGGCTGGTAATCACAGTGAAGTTTATTGTTTTAAATTGTGTTTGCTATAATAATAATAATTATTAAAAGTGGGAAATTCTTTATCACTTCCAGAGGGACGTTCGACCTCCCTTTCACCATAAGAAATCTGACAGTCAGTGTTCATCTATCTTCCCAAAATAACTTTGACTTAAGTGTAGGCGAAACGACTTAGATCGTGTGGGTGAATTGACCTTAATGTAGGTGAAACAACTTCGATCGTGTGGGCGAAACAACTTCGATGTAGGCAAATCGACTTGTAGGCAAAACGACCGACATTCGTTATGCTTTGTCACAGGCTAACTTGGATACCCTTCAGAAGGCTGTCAGTGAAATCCGCAATGAACTGGCTCAGAAGAAGAGTGAGCATCAAGCAGATGGAGCCCAAGCAGCCAACAACTCGACTCCTAACTTGTCCCCTGTTGGAGGGACAGCAGCAGCTAGAGATGACGCCAGGCAAGGTAAAGACAGACTGGAATTTTTCTTAGTTAATGTGGCTTTGTTTTTGTTCTTGGGTCTGGTGTGTTGTAGTCTCCTCCGCAGCCGTTTTTTGGGACGTCACGCAACGCTCCCCCAAAGAAACGAGCGTTGCGTGACATCCCAAAAAACGGTTGCAGAGGAGACTAGGTGTGTTGTGGTGCCCAGCTTAATCTTGTAGAGACTCAGAGGACTGCAACAAGCTACGGCTGAAGTAACTGATGTGTTAAACTCTCCAGTTGGTCATACCGTAATTACCTCCATAGCTTTGAAAATAATAACTACTCTTCGTCGCGATTCTATCAAGAAGAGGTCGCAAGAATTCAACTTGAATTCTTAGAAAATGTCTATTTAACAATTTTACAATAAATAATTATAGAAGGCTCTGGCAAATTAGGGATGTTTTGTGCTTCTTTGATGCTGAGAAAAACTAGTCTAATGTAAAGCTATGAGGGATTGTAGGTAGGTGAACTATGCATACCGTGTAGCACTTTTATTTTGCGGGTTTTTTTCACTCCCGTCAATGTAATCCAAAATGGCTTTTAATCCACTTGTGTTATCTACATCTTACATTGGGGTAAAAAAGAGCGTGTATTTTACAGCTTTTACAGCTTTTATAGCTTGACTGGGAATGTTTTGTTGTAACCGGAAATACTTTGTTGTACGACTGGCTTGTCGTTGACTGAAATGTCTGACAAGTATGGACTGTTGTTTTACCTAAAAAAGTAATAAAAGTTAAAAATATTACATTTCCTTCGTTGGTGATGTCTCGCTGCTTGAAAAGGAAACCGCAAAAATTAGTTCCCAGGGGAAACTTCAGCCAATTCTAGCCGCAAAAATTTGTTCCCGCAAAACTCAAAAAATGGCCAATCTACAAAATAGAAGTCCCGCAAAAATTTCATGGTACACGGTAAGCCCAGTGGCCAGTCAGGCCGGTGCTTACCTCTGGTTTCTGTAGCATGAGGTGACTAGGAATATTTTTACTCCCTGCTGGATGGGATGCTAGGCCTGAGTCCATCGGGGTTACCTCCCAGCATTAAGTTCGCCGTTACCCATTTATACATGAAGTGTCATGCCCAAGAACATAATACAATGTCCCCTGCCAGGGCTCGAACCCGGACCACTCGATCCAGAGGCAAGTGGACTAACCGTGAGGCCACCGCGCCTCTCCTAGGATTGCAATTAAAAGTATTCGTTTAGCATTTCAGATTTGTACTTTTTTCATATTGTTTATTTATTTATTTACTTTATTTTGGTGCTTAGGGTCAAGGCCTTCTTCACCCAGCAGGGTGTCTCCGTCATCTGTGGCTGGGATAACGGATGGTAAAAAGAAGAAGAGTTCTTCAAAGGTAGACGAGGACAAGAGGACGAGTAATAAAGAACGGTAAATATGTGCAGCCTGTGTTTACCGCGCACATTTGAAGGCATTTATTGTGTGAATTCGTCAGTGACGCTTTGTAACTGGTTTAGACTCTGGATCTCTTGGCCTGCACCTGGCATTTTGTGTTGTGTCTCTCCCCCTCCTCTCCCTAGGCTAGTCATCTAGGCTTGGCGATAGACTGCATAATTTGGTACTAATTTCTATATATTTTTTTTTTGTTGGAGTTGCTTTTTAAATCTCGCATGTTTCGCCGTTTCTTTTTTAGTCCAATCTCCCGAGCAAGCCGTCGGAGCCGATCCCCCATCATTCGCCGTTCTCGGAGCCGTTCGGGAAGCCGAACACGCAGCAGAAGTCGAAGCCGATCAAGGAGTTACAGCTTATCAATCAGCCCTGACAACAACAGTAGAAGCGAGTCGGAAAGCAGCGACGAAAGTCCAGACAAACAGAGGGGGAAGAATAAACGACGACGAAGCCCGGCCCGAGGAAGAGACGACGAAAAACGAGCGCGACCTCGGAAATACGACGGCGAGTACGTCCGAAAGAAGGCGAGATCCGATGGATTTAATAGTCATCAACGGGAAAAGATGCGTGAACGAAGTAGGTCACCTCTCTCTCAGAGTCGGAGTCGATCGCGAAGTCGAAGTCCATTGAAGAGATCGCGCGGGAAATATGAACAAGGGCGAGAAAAGAAAAAGCGAGAAGACAGGCATCGTGACCGGAATGGAGTGGACTTTCGGAGCTCAAGGAATAAAGGACGCGACCATCGGCATCGGAGATAACGCGCGTATAATTTTGTATCTTGTGTACATAGACAAACAGTGTATATAACATCATCATGTTACGAGTCTCTGGCGCACCTCAGTGTGTCTCATGTTCACATCTAGGACCAATACTTCATTAACGCTTCCTAAGAATCATGTTAGAAATCTTGTTAATTAAAAAAAAGAGATTGGACGAAAAGCACCGACACATCTTTGTATCTGTAATTATTTCCGTTTTTGATATTTTTTTGTTTCTGTGGAGAAAATTTCCTTAGTATATATGATACATGTACTTTGTCAACTACAAGGTTGTACAAAATATATATTGGAGGGGAAAGGTACAAGTCTAAAACAGAAATGAGGGGAGAACGGAATTCCCATTCTACGAATACAACTCTTAAGGAACATACGTACTTCAATGTTTTTGATACCCTTGAGTGTGCGCTGTAACATGATTTTAAGAAAAATCTTACTCCGGAATCTTCTGTTTCTTCCTATGAATACCTCGTAGCTTCGCTCACTGGTCTCGAAAACTCGCAAGTAGCCACGCACAATTTCACGTCCCTCTATTACAAGCCTAGCATATATTGGTAGGTTCCCGGCAACCCTTGGCGCTTTGACTGGTTCTGTGGTAGTACTTTGTACGCCTTTCAAAAATTCTTAGAAGAGGAAGTAACTACAAACTAGGCTGTTCAGATTCTAAACTGCAGCGTATGAAGTGGCTAAAACGTGCCAAAACAGCGAGGTGTGAAAGCTAGATTAGAAAACCGAAAAACCTAAACGATGGAGGATTTATTTTCCTCTTGAAAACCATTTCCCGCGCAAATAATAAGCTTGTTTAAATGTAAGTTGTTTTAATGCTGCGTTGTGTGGGTACGCAAACAAAGGAATGACCTTACCCAAATCCGCCCCCATGGAAAGTATGAAGGTGCTTGTTATTTCCATGCAGCATTTGAATGCATTGAGAATACATTGAAACGACTCTACTCGCGTAACTGTGAGGTCATATTTACGGAATGACGTAGCAAAGTTCTGCCCGAGAAAATTATGCCGTACAATTGCGCGCGCAGGCGGTAAAAACGTAAACAAGGCTATTTGAGCTACGACAAGTTGACATATCGCAGGATGTAAAAAAACTGCCCCAAATCTTCTGATTAGCAGTTGCGAATATTTGAGCCACTCATTTTTAGTTCACTCAACTAAATCCATCGAGCACAACTTTCATTACAGTCATTGTTATAACCAATAGGCCACTTTCGATACATTAAAATTCAGCTTGATAGTGAGGCCATGAGGACAAACGAAAAGAAAGAAATGAATAAACATGGTGCCCTCGAAGCCGCGCTGCAAAGCTGAACTAGTTTAATATACCGAAAACGGTCTATTCGAGCAAGCGACTTGGTAAAATTGAGGAGGTTTATCTCCGGTGACTTTTCAAGCTATTCTCACATTTAATTGACTATTCAAAGCTAGTTTTCAAATGAAACTTTTACTTTTTGAGGAAATTGTAATGGTTCTGATTAATTGGTAACAGAGCATCGTGTCCTCTAATTCTGTCTGTGATCATAAGGGTGATTAACAAATCGGACTCTCGCTTCGAAGTCGTCCGATTTTGTTAATCACCCTTATGATCACAGACCCAATTGGACTCCTCCACGCGATATCGCGGGTCGACAAATATAAAATACCCAGCTAGTATTTTAATTGCTGTGTGTTGATGAGCGGGAAGAATTTGTAAGTTGACGCTGTAGAAAGGCAAAACAAACGTTAAATTGAATCATTTATTTTTAGTTTATTGATCCTCAATGCGTGAAATAGTTTGAACGCTACCTTGACACGCTTCAACAGAGCTGTACCACTCTTAAAGTAGTAGTTGGCCGATTACTGGCGTTGAAATTTTAAAATTGTTTTAAAATTTACCTTTATTGACGTTGATGTCGCCATTTTGTTTTTGAGATACCGTCACGTCGTGTTGCGTTTGCAACAAAAGTAACTTTCTCATTGGAAACACGTGTAGTTGGGACTTTAAATTTTAACTTACACTTTTCGATAGATTTGCGTATGGAATATCAGCAATCCCTCTAAGGAGCCCCCACACCACCAAGAGACTTACCCTTAAACACAGTGAATGGTAAGTGAGAATGAAAACAAAATGGCGACATTGCACGGAACATCTTATTGGATATTTTTATTCCAAATTTTCCCTTCAATAAGGAGGTTTAATTGGTGTCATCGAATGACTTTTTCGACATTTCAAAGGGCCAATAATGTTAACCCAACATAAATTTGATTTACCAAGTCCCAACTATGTACCCTAAATGCAATTCCGCCCAGGACCAGCTGAGACAAGTATATAAAATACCTTGGTACCAGAGGTTCTTCTGGAACAGTCGGCCGAAACGGACAAAGGATATGAGCATGAGAAAAGCCTGTGGTATCCAAGCTAAGTCTTTAAAGATACACATCTAGTTCACAGCCACGACAATTAAATTCTATGTACAAAGACGGCAAAGGAATAATGTCGAAATCGAAAAATATATGCTTTTTGTTTTGCAATTTAAATTAAAAAATAATACCTTTTTTGATCAGATCCGTTTGAATCGTTTACCCAAAACAAAAACCCGCGCGCTTATTAATTCGAACAGTTAGCTAATTTTCAAATTAAACCTGGTTTTTCTCTGATCTTGACATTAAACAATGCTGACCATGGAAAAGTTTCAATGGTAACACTACTACAGTCTTCGAAGCGTGTCAATTTAAAAACTCTCGATCTTGTTTTCTGTTTCCTTTTCTAGGCTTTCACGTGTTTCGTCTTTTATGTTGTTCTAAGGTAAGCATGAAACCGTATTCCGAATTATGTATTTAACTACAACAAAAATAACCATGACACTCTGAAAGTGTTCCCCATTAAACACTATTAGTATAAATCTACTAGCGTTCTATCACGAATGCCGTTCTCTGATTGGCTACGCTACTCACTATCTATTCTTATGATAGATAGTGAGTAGCGTAGCAGCGTGCGGTTCTAAACAAAATGGCGGCCGCTTCTTCGCGATTTCGAAGTGTCCGTGAAGAGGATTTAGATTAAGTTTTAAACTACCAGTAGATTTATACCAAAACAATTAGATCATTCGCTCTCGATTTCTATGCGTAATAGAAATCTCGAGCTCATAATCTAATTATTAAAATTAGTTTAAACTAACGAAAAGCTTTTGTGTCCGAGCATAACCAGTAACTTTTAGATAACTTCCTGAGTAAAGTTCATAAATTCAAACTCAATGATAACAATTGAAAAATAAATAATATCAAACCCTGGGAATTGCTTTGCTACTATGGGTAGCCGAAGACCAAAACATTTACAGATTACAATACATTTGCGGCAAATTCGCCTCAAATTAGAATAATTTTCTGGAACTTTCCTCATAATTTGAAACTGAACTTAACATTTGAGAACGTGATCCCAGAATTGTTATTTACAATTAAACATTCATTCTTCAGAAGTCCATATCTCACATCAGATGCAAAACCGTTGAGACGAGTTATATAGAGAGAGGATTTTATATATTTTAAAAGAACAAAGTAATAAATGATAAAAAAAAAGACTTTCCTCTATCATTCTTTCTAAAGTTAAAAATTTTGATGGTTGCGGATCTCAGACCATGTTTTTGCGGGGGGGTTAAAATCGCGTCAAACCACACGTGTTTCCAATTGGGTTTTTTGCATCTGACTGTAGAGTTATAGACTTTGCGATTTTAATATCAATAATATAATTTTCACTGTTCCTAACTAGGTTCACTGAAGCTTGCTTCTAAAGGTACTTTGTCGTCTGTTGCTCCGTGACTGGGTTGAACTGTTTGCACGTCTTGCTCAAAGTCCGGTGTTCCTTGTAGGATGAAATCATTGTCGTTGTTGTCTTGTTTTGGATTTCCTTCCACGCTGTTTCTAATTCCATAACCAAAGTAGATAACAAACCCTACGAGACAAACAGAGTATAAGGAAATGTGTGCAGTTCAGTTAATTCCAATACATCACGCTACACTCGACTCCAAGGGAGAACTAACGATATAAATTGAAACTAAACGAATAAATCTGATATTCACAGTCAATATATTTTTTTACTTCCATTGGTTCAAATTAACCGCTAATTTTAAGTTATAGGTAGACAATGACCATAGTTAAAAATGTTAGATATTAAGAAAAAAGATCGAAAGAAAAGTTGACAAACAACGTTTAAGTTGTTTGTTATCAATTGTGTAAGTTTCTGAATCACATTTAGCGTTAATCCTAGGGAGGGCTTAACCGTTCAAAACAGGATTGAGCGAAGGGATAAATCCAAACTGGTATAGCAGCAGAACTCTCCTTTCCTTGTTTAGAAGGACAATTTCACTGTCGAGCCTTTAAGGATCAAAATGAACCTTCCTCATTTCGCGTACATTTTAATGCCGCGCAAGAAATAATGCTTCTTTTCCCGATCATCAAGTTCTGCCGTGTTCGATTCTTTTTGGTAATTTATGTACTTATGTATTGTATTTTATGTATTTATGTTGTGTTTCATTGGTACTAAACGATATGTTCTTTTCTTTTCCTTTATTTTTTTCTCTTCTTTGGATATCTGGGAAATTAAGCAATAAAAATGTTTATCTGTGTCTCAAACGAATTCATTGTATATCAATTCTTTCAGTGACGGCTGATTTGTTAGGATGGGAATGCAGAAGGTAGTTGAAGACAAACCGTCGGATATTGGACAGCACATTTACAGAAGATTTACAGTTTTGAATTCAAACCTTTGTATTCTTCAAATACTTTACACAATTCTATTTATTTTAGAACAAAGTGCAAAATCGTGTGAACCGAGATGAATTATTTACGCTCTTTTAATCTTAGCGCTAGTCTTCAAAATAGAAATGCGTCACGAAAAGATATTAAAGCTTTACCAGTTTCACTGTTCAAAAAAGAAAAAAAAAACAATGGCAGATAAAAGAGAGACCTTAAAAATAGATTCAAAAGTATATTATGTTAAAAGTAGCTGTCGACGAGCGAGAAACACGCACGCAAGGACGCGCGAGTCAACCTCGCACGACGGTCATATTTGCATGATGACATGATTTAAATAACCCGAAACACCTGTCGGCTGCGCTTTAAAAAAATACACAAATAATAAAATAAAATATATCATCATGCAGCAAATCGGAGAGGGCAATGCGAGCCCTAAAGTTCTAACTGGACCACGACTGACGAATGAAGAAACAACAGGATTGCTCGAAGCACTGATAATGAGTCATAAAGTCGTCTTCACCCAAAATTATAAAATGTAATTCCTTATTTCGGTTTGTATGTTTAGAATACCAGAAAACAATTTCTGTTGACTAACCGAACTGTTGCATGTAAGATGTCTCGGACGAGCGATGAATTTTAGATGTAATTGGCGCCGTTGAGAATGCTTTTACGCGGCGAATCCCACAGAGAGATAATATAAAGCTATTGTCGTTGACCAACTAGCAAATTTCAACTTCCCGTAATTTCAATGGAAATGCGTCAAATACGGGGGAGGATCAAAAAGTGTAAAGCAGCTGAACTTGAAATGATATTAATACTTTGACGTGATGTAGTCAGCTTTCTTCAGTTCGAAAATTTAAAAGCTAACCATTACGAACTTTACTCTCTAAGTGCGAAGAAGTTTTAAATTTTTACCTTGTTCTGATAAACGCATATCTAAAGAAAGCTCAAATGGTATTTAGGGAAAAATAGATTTGTGCTAATGGTATAGAGCCCGGAAAGATGTCAGACAGAAACAAAATGTAATTTAACTGCTTAATTTCATACTGAATACTGCCAGTGTATAAATGCTAATTTTCTGAAGCTCTTTGTGGGTCACTGAACAAAACAAGAAAACCCGGCTGTGGATCATTTGTAAAGTGTAATTATTCCTATGTTGAGCTAAATACATGCACAAAAGAAAACATTTTAGCCCAAGGCGACTGAGAAAGAAATTAACTTCAATCCCAGCAAAGTCCATTTAAAATAAAAGTTTAGCATGAACGATAAAAACTTTTCGAGATAATAAAAGGGTAAAAATGTTTAGGAGAGTGGAGTCAAATATATTCTCAACGGAGGTGAATGTTTTTTTTTCCTCATTCCAAACAGCAGGATTAAAATACTTCAAGATCTCGTAACATTTATTTTCAAACGTTGGATTCTTACTTTGAAAATATAAGAAATGAAAAAAGCCAATACATTTATGTAATAAGCTAGGATATTTTCTATCACCAAAATAATTTTTTTGTATTCAAATTTGCATTTCAATCATTGTCTTCGCAATAGTTGTCGTTTGAGCAAGAGAGTTAGGATGGGAACCGCAAACGTAGATGTGAAAAAAAATAGGAAACCTTGTTATATTTGATATTCTCGCGTTGTTTCATAAAAATCGACGTTTAGAGATCGGTAGAACAAGAAAAAATATACTTATTGAGAAGATCGCATTTATCGTATTCAAATCAATTTAAAAACAGCTTAAAGTTAACAACAAATTCTCTCTGCCTTCTGTTGCCGCATTTGATATCGTTCTAGAAAAGTGGCAAATACTCGCGAGAAAAGTAACAGAATAATTTATATTGAGGCAGAAATCAAAGCTGAAGCCTGTCCAAAGGAAAACAAATGAAAAAGGGAAAATAAACATTATTCTGTGGAGGGCGTGAAACAGAGAAAAGAGCAAACAACATTTCTTCAAAATAACGATATTAATTTCTAAAAAAAAAATAATAAAACCATTTGTTATCAAAAGTAAGAAATTCTTACCTAGAACCATCCAAACACTGAATCGTACCCATGTCCATACGGACAACTTGAGGAGTAGGAACAAATTCACCACCACGCTGGCGATGGGAAGCACTGGTACACAGGGAACCTTGAAAGGAAATTTAGCATTGTTTTTGGGTTGTAGCTGCATCACCACCACGCCAAAAATAATAAGAATGCCAAGAAAACAGGCTGTGAAGATTGCCCAAGCCTTATGGTCACCTAACGCTCCCCATCCTGCTATCAGAAGCGCACAGAAGCCGGATAGTGCCACAACCAGCAGGGAGATCGCAGCCGTGGCGATCTGACTTGTGGTGGTGGTTGGTTCTTCCTTGTATTTGTTTTCCTGTTCCTTATCGTCTGTTACGCTTTCTAAAGGCTTATAATCGGGGCCTTTCGACTCCGGTAGCATCTTCTTGCAGCACATGACCTTGTAACTTTGTACCGAGCTCGGAGTATCCTCGTCGAACTCGACGTCTTGAACACCAGGCTGGAACCTCAACACGAGCACTGAAATGGAGACGAGGGTGTAGGCAAGTAACGTGCCGATCGACAGCATCTCAACCAGTTGCTTTAGGTCTAGCAGTAGCGCCAGAATAGCCGACAGTACTCCTGCAAAGGCCACCGAGATCAGAGGGACGTTAGTGCGCTGATAGATTTTGGCAAAAAACTTGAAGAGAAGACCATCACTGGCCATGGAATACATGATCCTTGGGACTGCGAAGATACCACTCATGAGCGAACCTGCCAAAGCGCAGAGCCCTCCAATTGCAATGATATACTTGGCTGCGGGGACACCGGCGGCCTTGAAAGCCTCTGGTAAAGGAGCGAACTTGTCGAGCTTGTCGTAGGACACCATCAGTGTCAGAATGGTTGCCACACCGAAGTAGGCAAGGAAGCTGATGACGAGACACAACATGATGGACAGAGGGATGGCGCGTTTGGGATTGATGGTTTCTTCACTGGCCGTTGCTATCACATCGAAGCCAACGAAGCAGTAGAAACAGCTTGCAGCACCGGCTAGTACCCCGGACACACCAAATGGAAGGAACTGATTTCTGCCAGCCCAGTTACTGGGGTCGACATGGAACAAACCAACGGCCAAAACGAACAGGATCACAAGCATGTTTACCGCGGTCACACATTTGTTGAACACAGCTGAGTGTTTAGCGCCACTGGCGACGATCATGGACACCGCGAGAACGAGAACAAAAGCCAGAAAGTCTGGATACGAACCCAAGCCAGATGCATTAAACTCTCCAATGTTGTTGACGAAGAACTTTCGAATCACCCCCCCGGCAATGGAGTCGATGTACTCGCTACTTGCGCGGCCAAGCGAAGCTGTTCCAATCACGTATTCTAGAATCATGTTCCAGCCGATTATGAAAGCCCATATTTCACCTAAAGAGGAGTAGGTGTAAACATAGGCTGAACCAGCTTTGACTATTCGGCAGCCGAATTCTGCGTAACAAATCCCTGAAAGGAACGCTGCCACGGCAGCAACGAAGAACGACAACACAATGGCTGGCCCGGCAACATCTCTGGCTATCTGACCGGTAACAACGTACAAACCCGCTCCCACGGTCGCTCCAACCCCGATGGAAGTTAAATCAAAGACGTCGAGGCATCGGCGAAGCTGGGAGTTAGAAAGATCGTTGTCTATCTCTCTCCGTCGTGTGAGAAGACGAAGAAACCGCACAAGACTCATGGTTCTGAAGAGTGTAAAACGAGTCTTCTCAGTCACCGTCTCAGTGGGATTTCTGTCTTCAATATGGCTAATTGATGAAGGTTTACAAACCTCCCTTCGCTTTAAAACGTCTCTAAATGAGTGTCATAATTAAATTCGCTCCCCTTTAGTTTATGGATCAGCCTTCTCTCGTTGCAACGCGACAAGGAAATGTAACCGTGGAAGAAACGTTGAATTCGATCTTCCGTTGAAGAGCTTCGCGTGGTAACTTAAAACTGAGAAATTAGAAAATCGAATCAGAATTTTAATTGACAGACGATATTCCGAATTGTTGATGAATATTTGCATGACAGTGATGTGTGACGTACAAAAGCAGATGGTCTTTGTCCAATTGTTGTTGAGTTGCAGGGTTCGCGCTCTTCAATAACAATACAGACCCAACGGAAAATTTGCATCCTGTATCTTAGCTGAATCGAATAAAGCCCTTCTTTAAATACCACACTTCATTTCCTATCCAAAAAAAAGCACTTTGTAAACTGGCAAAGGAGTTCAGGTCGAAGAAAATACTGGCAGTACTTTGTTTCCCCTTACCCTTCTTTCCGATATTTCCCTGCGAAGACCCCCGTTGTGAGCTGTATACGGCATACACTGGGTCAGCCGCTTTCCCGCGAAATATTCTAAACTGATTGTACGTACGAACTCTGCTACAAAACGGCTTTGTTTAGACTGTTTTTTTTTACAACGAAGGAACCAAGTTAGGCTTCCTGTTTGGTAAATTAGGTCGTTGTCGCCTCAGGGAGGGTTTTGAAATGTAAATGATGTTTCGAATTATTTCAGTGATAACTTTTTCTTTCGCCGGACTTTTTTTGGCTCAAGCTTCGCTGTAAAACAATTTGATACTGTTGACAATGCTCTCAATACTGACAAGGGCTACCTTAACTCTTCCATTAAAAAATTCGAACGTGTTTTACAACCAAAATATTGTTATTATTAATATCGTTGTTATTTTTAGTTCACCTGAAGAATAATCCGTCAAAATATTTTGGAAAACGATAGACCTGTCGTTGAATAACGTTATCTGGAAAGTAATCATGAAAGTTTTATTTTTGCTGTGAATTCATAACTTGATCTTGCAAACTGACAGGTTTGAATGACTTTGAATTCAAGAACTTGCGTAATCCCGACACGTCACGTCAAGAGAACATCTCTTGGTTACGTTTAATATTTCTATTTTTAGTCATAGTTTTTTTATCCCTTGCATTTTAAAAAGATGTATTAACACTCACTCATCCTCTTCGCCCCTTCGTGAGTGGCGCATAAGGCCACGAATAAAGATGTATTAAAGCGGCCTGTAAAGAGAGTCTTTAGCAAGGGCCAACTTGCCTGAAGTGACAACTGACGGTAACTGTTTTCAAGTTGACGTTAAGACAACTAGTCCTGATCTTCAATTCCTTGTCCACGCGTGGAATGAGAACTAAAACAGCCCAAATCGGTTAGTTCTCAACTTCCTGCCAACTAGTTGTACGCATCAGTGCTTTCTAGTTTCTCTGGCGTTTTTCGAATTCTTGCGCGATATATGAAGAAAACCATGGAGTAGGCTTGCAGTTTATATTTTACATGTATTACAATGATATGAGAGCAAACGACATTTTCCCTCAAATTAGATCGACCACTCCACAATTAATTTCAACATAAGCCTGCATATACCCGCGAGGGCGGTCACGACCTTCCTTCCTGCTTGGCATATTGGGCGGCTGTTTACACGGACCGGTAACCAAATGTTCTCTGAATAATTTTTTTGCAATCCGCGCTCAAGTTCTTAATTTGGAAGACTTTAAACTCAGCAATGGCTGATATGTTTGTAGTTTCCCATCGCTTTCTCTCTCGTAAAAGAGGGTCATTCGGTCGATTTAAAAAAGTGGTAAATAATAAAATGAAGAGGGCAAAAGAAATATTGAGAATTGACAAATACGTACTTCCAAGAGGGCTTAACACAAGACAAACTAACAGCAGGATCCTGCTAACAGTAACAGTTAAGTAATGAGTAAATTCTTTCCCGTGAATCGTGGCCGCTGGATTGGCATAGTTACCTTAGGCCCCGTTCACACAACTCCGGAGAAATTTGAAAACGCAGCTTTATTTCTACGGTTAGGCCTACCGCCCACACTAGTCCGTCACGAAAACGGAGCTTTTCAAAAACGCTCTTCAAACCGGAGGAATTTGAAAACGCCGCGGCCGGCTTTACGTTTTTATAGTTTGGACGGAAAATATTTAATTTTGAAAACGTACGGAGCTTTTCAAAACGATGACATTACGATAATAATGGGATTTCACTGACCGAGTTTCCCTCGAACACAAATCCAAAATGATACTGGTGTTTGTTGCGTTTTTCAAATTTCTCCGGCGTAGTGTGGACGGAAAACATTTGATGCGTTTTCAGATAGTGTGGAAAGGACCCTAATATGACCAACCGTGCACTAAATGAAGTGGTTCTATAAAATATTTCAAATTGAAACCGCTTACATTCCGCTGCAGTTGAGCTGCTCATTCATTTACAGATGCTGATTTTGTCAGAGGAGAGTAAGAAAAATAAAATTAATTCGAGGCGAGGGGGAAATCAGCATTATTCCTGCGCGTCATTAGCATCACGATATTTGGCGGTCTTCAATAATTCAATAATATTGTTTTAATAATATCATTCGATTAGAAAGCTTGTTAAAATAAGGCGTGCTTTTGCAAGTTTTTATTTTGTCTTAAGTTTGACGAGCAGTAGAAAGTTATTCTGATGTTGTGGTCACTGAACCAGTCAATCTCGAAAGGAGGGGAAAAATAAATTGAATGAAGGCTTAAGATGACGATATGATAAAATTTTTATATATATCCTTTATATATGTTTGTTTAAGTGATGCTAAAAATTACAGTCAAGTGTTTTGCATGCGGCAGGGACACAGTTTCAATATCATTTGAATGAAGAATTCTCACATGTGGACAAATATTGTGCCTATTCTGCATCAGTGATTTCTGCGGTCGAAAATTTTCCTCTTTTTTTTTTGTTTTCACGCAGAGCGTGGATTACGAGAATCATTGCGAACACCTCAAGTATTACCAGTGCCGTAAATGCCCCCCCCCCCCGGGGGAAGGGTACTCCCAGAAAAATTGGGCTGGGGTGTGCAGCCCGCTTCCCAAAACCCTCACCCTATTTAAGACCAAAATCTGTTATTTTACCCACCCCATTTATTGATGACCTGAACAAAATTTTGATGCCCCATTTAAGACCTAACCCTTAAATTCCTATTTCAGACCGCCTTAGAATCAGTTCCCTGATTCAGACCGACGGTTAAAGGCACTGTGAAGGGCCTTTGTTGATGGTCTTATCAGCAATGATGAAAAAGTAGCTACTTCTAAAATGCATACCAAATCCCAAACTAGAGTTCAAAAGCCATACCCTATTCGAGACGAAAATGGCCAAAATCGATACCCTATTTCTAACCAAAACGGCCAAAAAAGAAAACAACACCCTTTGGGGCAGCACGTGACAGTAACTAAAAACATGGCCTTTTTCAAATCGCTAGTTTTAGTTTTTCACTGATCTCCCTTGCACTGAATGAAAGCTACAAATAGCCGGGTCTTAGCACTTAGGCTCCCCGTTCAAACGGCCAAATCTGAACGGTAAATTCTGTTCGCTGGAATATCATGATGGTTTAGCAGTTTAGTTTAGTACGCTTAATAATATTTGGTCAACGAAAGGCTGCAGCGTATTGTAACTATACCACATAAATATGACCAGGCAGGTGCAGTTGACAAAGCGGTAGTTCACGAGAGTGTATGTTTTCTTTTTTTACTCTTGAGAACTAAGGTCACGTGAGATGGCATTGAGAAGAAGATGGACGCTAGTTAGATACCACTGACGATGAACCTTCTTATATGCGTTGGACCATATAGGCTTGTAATAAAAAAGAGAAGAATATATAAGCAGAGACCAATAAAACGTAGGATTATTTTTTTTAAAG
>Ga0126339_10001239_pt1 | contig 16924 bp, 19 predicted proteins | sample OrbTmetagenome_2_FD_92532 | JGI IMG/M metagenome (GOLD analysis project Ga0126339, IMG submission 92532) | Coral microbial communities from Petempiche,Puerto Morelos, Mexico - Orbicella T R C metagenome | ecosystem: Host-associated > Invertebrates > Cnidaria > Coral | place: Petempiche,Puerto... | reverse complement strand
TTATTGAGTATTACACAAAATGGAACATTTTCACATTTGTCATTGTGCAAAATAACCAAATGTAGACAATTTTAATCTTAATTTTTCATAGTGCAAAAATGCATTTTCTTATTTATAATTGTTCCTACTTTCACCTTCACTAAAACAAGCAGAAGTATCACTCTAGCACAACTATCATCTACACCACCAGAACTACCTGAATCACGACTATAAACAACATCAACTCACTACAACAGGGTATAACTTTACTATCTCTGCCACCAACCCGGCTTCAAGTAATTTTAATTGCACTGCGGGACATAATTATGACTTTAATTCTCTATTTAGGTCGAACAGATTGTATAGAGATACAGATAATCTGGTAGCTCTATCCATACACACGCCTGGATTAATAAATGTGTTTAACAGCACAATTTATGGGGAAATTTCCACAGCAAATTGTGATGTAAACTTTTCTGCAAGCCTGGAGGTCGAAGCTATTAAAGCAAAATAAAACGCAGATCCACATAATTTACGATTTCTTAAGTATGTCACAGGAAACATGGTCTTGATATACAATCTTAGTGACAAAAATCTTACTCTTTTAGGTGCTTAGTCACAAAGTCCAATCATAAATAATAATGTAAAATAAGTAGGACAGAATATTTTTTCAAATCTAGTTAGACAATGTCCCATAACCAAGTGCTTTCTTCCAGTACCTCATGATAAACAATTACCATCAGCAACACAAAGACCAAGATGTACCTTAAAACATCAACTAAAACCAGACACACCAACAGCAGGGTATACCTACACCATCTATACAATCACTAACATGAGTGACACCAACACTAGAGTGTACCTACACCATCTATAAACCACTAACATCAGCAACACCAACAGCAGGGTATACCTATGCCATCTATAAAACCACTGACATCAGCAAATACCAAAACCAGCATGCACATACATACACACACTTTATTTCAACTCAGTTATCATAGTACATGTAGCTCTATTGAGCTAATATCTTCGAGAAAGAAAAAAACTGCATAAATCAATTACATTATTAAAATACAATAATTGAAACTACTACCTAATAACCTTCTATACAACCACTGATATCTGCAATACCAAAACCAGGGTGTACCTCACCTATCTATATAACTACTAAAATCAGCGACATCAACATGAGGCTGTACCTACACAATCTATTTAATATTTCACATGAGCAGCACCAAGACTGGGGTGTACTTTCACCATCAATATAACCACTAACATAGGCCACACCAACACAAGGGTGCACATGTACCTACACCCATCTATACAACCACTGATATCAGCCACACGAACACCAGACTGTACCTTAACCATATATAGAAGCACTGATATCAGCCACACCAATACCAGGTGGTATCGTCACCATCTATATAACAACTAACATAAGCATCAAAACATGCATGAGCACTACTTCCAACAAAACAAACAGCATCATGACCAGCACTTCCAGACCTGGTGACAGTGAAAAAAACACTATAATGACCATGTTCATAACTAGGAGCTTAAGCCTGGAGCATCATTAGATCATGTTTAAACCTGAACCACCATCCTGACCATCACCTGCACTATCCCAAGACACTACACCTCACTACCTACATGACGACTTCCATCGGTACCACCTATACTTCCATTATCAAATAGAATACCTCCATCATATACAGCACCACTACCCATGGTACCACCATCTCTACAATCACTGGCAGATGCACCACAAATACTACAAGTACATGCACCACCACTACCACCAGCTCTTTACCTGCAGCACCATTACCTTATGCTTCCCACCTGGATTATAACCATCACCACCAACAGCAACACCAAAGGGAACACCAGCAGCACAAGCAACATGACCAACACCAAAAGTACTGCCACTGAAACCATATTATTACAACACCACTACTGGTACCTGCACTACCAATAACATCATAAACAACTGCCACAGCAAAGGAACTTGCTCCACCATTATCACATCATTAACCACTAACACCAGTAGCAGTAGCACCAGGCACCACCAGTAACCATTAGTTAACACAATCACCATGAAGACTATCGCCATTACTACCATCTTCCTCCACAAGAAGATGAGCAAATGGAAATACAATCAGTGGGAGAGATTTTGCTTGTTTTTTAATCACTGCTTACCTTATCAGTTAGGCAGATTTTGCCCTCAAAGTTGTTGTTATCAGTGAAATAAAGGAATGGTTGTAAATGACTCCTGAAATAAACAACAAATGACTTACGTGTGACATAAATGTAAGGCTACATATACACAAACAACGCTAGGGTGTACCTACATTATCAACACTAGGGTGTACCTACATTATCAACACTAGGGTGTACCTACATTAACAACACTAGGGTGTACCTACATTAACAACACTAGGGTGTACCTACGTTAACAACACTAGGGTGTACCTACATGGTGTATACAACATTACACCAACACTAGGGTGTACCTACACATTCTCTACAACCACTGACGTCAGTGACACCAACACCAGGGTGTACCTGCAACATCTATCCAATCATTGACATCAGCGACACTAATACCAGGGTTAAATTTTTGAATCTGTACAATCAGTAACATCAGTAGGCCTAGACAGATTCTGCTCTAAAAATGTTAAAATGTTACTCAAAAATATCCCCAAAAGTTGCTCAAAAGTTGCTAAAAATAGCAAAAGTTGCTTTAAAAAAATTTATAGCTGCTTGCTGAAATCAAAGAGCAGCAAGTGGCGGCTCTGTTTCTGTACAACAACAAAGCGACTACTTAATGCTTTTGGGAGATGGAAGCTCTTTCAGGCTTCGAAAGCTCAGCAATATTTTCAATTGCAGCCTGGATTGAATCTTTATGATGTTGTTCTTCATCGGATTCTTCATTGTCGATTAGAAGAAAGCGCCTTGCCATCTGCCACTTTGAGCTAGTTGTACCATATTTGGAATATTTACACAGGATACCCATTCTGGAAATGGACTCACATCCGGCATGTCCATATTTGGAATTTATCAACAAGAGGTACCGATCAAAACGCAAGAGAGCTTTTAGTGAAATTCTTGTGAATTTCCAAAGAAAACATGTGAAAATATCAGTTACTTATGCATATGATTTCGAAATAGTGAAAATATGCCAAAAATATGCTAGCTTTTAGAAAAGATGCTGTAAAGTTGCTCACTCTCCGAAAAGTTGCTCAAAATCATAAATGTTGCTTAAAAGTTGCCGAGTAGAATCTGTCTAGGCCTAAACATCAGCCACATCAACACCAGAGTGTACCTTACCAATTTATACAACTACTGACATCAGCGACACCAACACTGGGGTGTACCTTAACCATTTATACAACCACTGACAAAACTGACACCAACACCAAGGTTTAGCTAAACAATCTATACAGTCACTAATATCAGCAACAACCACACCAGGGTGTACCTTCAAAATCTTAAAAAGCACTGACACCTGCGACACGAAAATCAGGGTGTACCTACACCATCTAAACCACTACTAACACCAGGGTGGCGGTACACCATCTATACAGCCACTGACATTAGTGACACCAACACCAGGGTGTACCTTAATCATGTATACAGCCACTGACATTAGTGACACCAACACCATGGTGCTCCTTAACCATGTATACAACCACTGACATTAGCGACACCAAGACTAGGGCGAACGTTCACAATCTATACAATCACTAACATCAGCCACACCAACATCAGAGTGTAACTTCCCATCTATACCACAACTAACATCAGTATCACCAACACCAGAGTGTACCTTTCTCATCTTTACAATCACTGACATCATCACAGCAACACCAACACCAGGTTGTACCTTCACTATCTATAGTACCACTGACATCAGCATCACCAACACCTGGGTATTCCTTCACCATCTATACCACATTTAACATAAGCATCGACAACACCATGAAATATACCTGCACCTTCTGTACAGCCACTGACATTAGTGACAGCAACACCAGGGTGTATTTACGCAATCTTTACCACCACTAACATCAGAACACCAAAGTATACCTACAACATCTATACAATCACTGGCATCTGTGACAACAAAACCAGGGTGTACCTCAACCATCTATACAACTACTGACAACAACCACACCAACACCAGGGTTTACTTACAACCATCTGTAAAACCACTGTCATCAGCGACACCAACACCAGGGTATACATTACCCATCAATACAACCATTAACATAAGCATCACAAAATGCTTGAGCACTACTTCCAACAAAACAAACAGCATCAGCACCAGCACTTGCAGACCTGCTGACGACAGCAACACTATAATGACCATGATCATCACCAGGAGCTAGAGTGAAGCATCATCAGACAATGATTACACCTCAACCACCATCCTGACCATCACTTGCACTATCACAAGCATCTACACCTGACAACCTACATGGCCACTTCCATGAGCAGCACTGCTACTTCTGCCATCAACTAAAATACCTCTACCATATGCAGCACCACTACCAATAGTACCACCATCTGCAAAATGACTATTATTGGCATCATCAGACATGATTACACCTCAACCACCATCCTGACCATCACTTGCACTATCAAAAGCAACTACACCTGACGACCTACATGGCCACTTCCATGAGCAGCACTGCTACTTCTGCCATCAACTAGAGTACCTCTACCATATGCAGCACCACTACCAATAGTACCACCATCTGCAAAATGACATGAACCACCACTACCTCTAGCTGTACTTGCAACACTACTACCAATAGTACCACCATAAGCATATATAGGCACCAGAAATACTACCAGTACGTGCACCATCACTACCACTAGCTCTACCTACACCACAAGACTACCAAGTATACTTCCCACCTGCGCCAAATCCTACATGGCCAATGACAATGTTAGCAGCAGAAGCAACTGACTATGGCTAGCAGCAGTAACACCTTGCCAGCACCGACACTTAAACCGCAATATTACAACAACACCACCTGCACTACCAATACCATCTTAAAGCTAAGCAGCTGGGACAAGAACTTGCTCCTGTCCACCATCACATCCTAAGCACAAACACCAGCAGCAGAAGCACCCACCACCACCTACACCACTTGTAACCATTAGTTGACACAATCACCATCTAGATTATCAAAATCACTGCCATCTTCCTCTACAAAAAGATGAGCAACTGGAAATAATTAAGGAGAGATTTTGTTTGTTTTTCAAACATTGCTTACCTTATCAATTAGGCAAATTTCCCATTGAAAGTTGTTGTCATCAGTATAATAAAGGAATGGTTGAAAATGACTCCTGAAATGAACAACAAATGATTTAAGTGTGATGTAAGGCTGGATATACATAAACAAACTTGAGACAGGATAAGCAAATTCATTACCTGACTATCCTTCATTTGACCATATAAAAGATAGGAAGAAAATGCAAACTACGAGATCGTAACACACAATAGTACCCTGAGGCGATCTCACCTTTCATTAAACAACAGTGACTTATCAGGAACCATAATACCTTTTGATATACTAAGTTGTGAACATATCATAACTTTGATCTGTTCAGTCCATTTTGAGTGTGCATTCTTTTGATTCATAATCCATTCTTGGATTTTAGAAAGCAAACGCAAAATCCCTTTTAGGATTCTAACGTCCGGATTTGTATTTCCTCCCCCAAACCCAAAGGCTCCCTTACAAGCCAAATGAACAGGTCGATGGATCCCGGGGCGAACAGTTTATTAGCATTTCCGCTTTGTTAAGAAATATGGTTTCACTTTCCACCGTTTCTACTTCCGCTTTCAGACTTTCGTCCTTGTCTAGCTCGTGAAAATGCTGTTTTCATGAATGACTGTTAAAACAAAATCAATTCACCAACAATAATTTCGGTAACTAATAAGCTTTCACTTATTTAAGTTAGCGATGCCAATATGAATCAAAATAAATCTGCTTACGTTTCATAAGTTCTCATTACAAGCGGTCGTCCTGCTTACCTTTTCGCTGAACGGAAAACTTCCCTTCAGTTGAAAATGTATCCCCTCGATCGCAGTCACCAAGAAGATACAGCTGTGATCCTCAAAGGGCGACGAGTTTCTGCATGAAAGTCAAAATGAAATCAATTTTCCAACAATAATTTCGGTAACTAATAAGTTTTCCCTTATTTAAGTTATTGATGCCAATGAATGTGCTGACGTTTCATAATTTCTCAAAACAAGCGCTCGTCTTCCCTACCTTTTTGCTGAACGGAAAACTTCCCAACTTCCTTTCAGTTGAAAACGTTTCCCTTCCCTTTTCCCAGACACCAAAAAGATACAGCTGTGATCCTCAAAAGGCGATGTGTTTCTGCATGAAACAAAGAACATCGTCGTTGGATCGAAATAAAGTGTTTATGCAAGAAGAACGACTGATCCAACATGTCGTCTAGACAAAGCTGTAAAGTCACGCGAAGTTAATAATTTCTGACTATGCTTTTTCTATTACCTGTGTTGTCAGTAACATAAATGCTTCTTGATAACTTTTTCTGCTCTTAAGGAGTTACGAAACTCTAGGAATCCCTTTTTGCATTGCTAGTACAATGACTGCCGCTCTCCGCACTGGGCTGAGGGTGTTTCTGCACAAATTTGTGATTGCGTATTGATCACGAGATCAAAAGCACTCAGCCGGAAACGGAATACAATGAAACAATTGTATTATCACGAGATGAAAACTGCAAATCAACAAAACATTTGTCTAGCGTGATGGGGTGTCATCTACAACAGACGTGATTCATACCAAGTGTACTGAGCAGGACTCGCGTCAAACATCTTAAGAAAAAGGCCTTAGGTACGTGTGAAAAAGGCTCTCAGGCTGTAGCCTGCGTTACAGACGTAAATTTACCCGCTGGTAACCCGCACACTCACGACCTACACAAACCACAGATTGGCAATATGCATGATTAGGAAAAATGATGAGAAGATATACGTGACATTTGAAATAAAACAGACAGTTGTTGATTATGTTGTTTACAGTACCTCCACAACAACTCACACCACCCCTCCCTAGATCCCACCTCCAACAAGGAAAGACAAAATGTGCCCTGTGAAGACAATTTTCTGTGGTTTATTTTATAGGATAATGTTCTTCCAACAAGAGCATGTATAGTTCTCAGAGTTAATTCTGTCATACTAATATGGCCAAATGTCCATACCCTGCTCAAAGAAAATTTTTGTTTGACCCCCTCCCCCCAGTCCCCACAATGGTAGTCTCCTCCGCAATTGTTTTTTTGGGACGTCTGCAAGCGTAACATTCCAAAAACGGCTGCCAAGGAGACTACCACCCTGGTGGACATTCCAGTTTAGCTTCCTACTTTAAAAATATTGATGTTTGTTATCCCCCACCCCCCTACCAATTTCAAATGACCTTTCATGGGATGGGAATGGATATTTTCTACAACTGCACATTCTGACCTTTAATTGATCACCCCAGACATTTGTGCGCAGTTCACAAAATGCTGTATCAAATTAAACAAATCATCAAATTCTTATTAGTGATGCAGATTGCCATAACATTTATTTGTGAAAATGTCTTGGACTGTATTGTACATGAAGACAGTATCATCCAGGTGATGACAATCGGTATTCTTGCTACATGATCTACTTGACAATGACAATGATGTAAGCAGGAGAATTAAGACATCGGTCGCTTCTGAAATTCAGCATGGCACAGGATCATTTAAGTCTCCCCAGTAATGAACTTCATTTGTACCCATTGCACAGCTTCTGACTAATGGATCCATTCTTCCATCATACAAACCAAACACTCCTCCTACAAAGGGAAAATATTCATAATACAGTAAATGAACTTGTAGTTAAAAGTTTGAAGCAGACCAACAGAACTACAGTACATCTGGCAGACTTCAATTTTCATTACTGGCCATGCAGTCTTGCAGATAACGGGATCTCAGGTCAAAAACGTATGATGATTCAGTACCGGACAAATGTAAGTCAACACTTGATACTTGATACTTGATACTTCTGAGAATCGAGTGTTGAGTTGAGTCTCAATTTACTTGAGGTGCAGCTTCATTCTTGAGGCTCAATTCTTGTAAAATTCAACACACTGAAACATTCACAGCTGGCCTGTGTTTCATACATTAAAGAAAAACTCTGTAAGAATACACACAATTCAAAACAACACTTCAAAAACATGCAATGAGGAACATACAGCATAGCATGCAATCATTGTTTCTGAGAGACTAAATATGAAATGTAAGGAAGAAAAGATGAATTTTAAAAGCCAAATGCAATGCTGCTGAAACAATACATTGATTCACCTGATTACTTCAGTTCCTTGTAAAATTAACTTAAAGGAGAAGGTCACTCCAAAAAGATTACTTTTTTTGTCTTCGCCTATAGCAAGTAAACATTCAGCTTTTCCACTCACCGAAGTTTCAGCCTCTGAAGTGCTCACTATCTTGAAGAAATTTGTATTGAAAGAGGCGACTTCAGAGACCGCCATTTTGAAACTGTCTTGGCAGCCAAGCTGTGTTTATGTGACGTCATTCCGTCCAACTCGAAATTAGTGGGAAGGAGAATAACCTACAACTGACTTGGCATGGGCAAAATCTATTTTTTTTACAAGCAATTATCCACTTCACTATCTGCAATGTTATCATTTTGGAGTATGGAGCATGGTAATGGCTCAAAAATGATGTGACTAAAGAGCAGCCATAACCCAGAGTGGTAGTTAAAAGGCTTGTCGAAAGCCATATGGACAAAATCTCTCGAATGGAAAGACATCACAAAAACATGGCCTGGCTGCTCAGTACTATTCAAAATGGCAACAACAAATTTCATAAGAAAAACCTGAACTTTAGAGGCTGAAACTTCAGTGAGTGGCTAAACTTAGTGCGAGGTTTTTATTAGCATTGACAAAAAAATATAGGCTTTTTGGAGTTACCTTCTCCTTAAAGGTAGCGTTATTCCACTTATTACTTACCAGTGTGAATGTAGAGTATTCTGTGTCCTTTAAATCTCCCAGGATTGTTTTTCATCTCATGAAGCATCCCTCTAATTGCCTTAATGTTGTACACAGGGTCCACCATTATTCCTGTAGTACTGGAAATCTCTAGAATGCTCTCTGCACATCATAATTGAGTGGATTCAGTAATTATTGGCTGAGAGAATGCAGAATGGTTGAAAGAGTTTCAAGAGTGGCCTTTTGCATGCTGAAACATACAGTAATGTACGCAGGATGGCAACAGAGTGCAACACCTCCAAAACAGTGGCCTCGACCAGTGACAAGCAGGACTGTCCTTTGTTTGGGATGTCTCAGTGAATATCTTACCATCCTGCAGTATAGTGGATTTTCTACCATTTGGCTGTACTTAATTTGTTGTTATTTACGCATGCACACCCACATTCCACAAAGAAATAGTGGTCAAAATTATGCAGGAAAAAAAATAATTTCTAGCTGATAAGTAATAAATTTTGGCCCTAGAGCTTGGGGGGCTATTAGTCTCACAACCACGAAAAGTTAGAATGTAAATAAAGTGTAGCAACGTATAAATGCATACATGTACATTGTGTATATTTTCAAAATGCCACAATATCCAAAATAAAATGAGACATTTACCTAATTATTCCTGAGAGGATATAGTATATCCTTTTCCCTTGTATCCTTCAATAATATCAATTATATCTTCTGCTTGGACGTCTAATTCTCATTACTTTTGTCATAAAAATATGCCGCATTATCACACACATTTACAGCATGACACCTACATGCACAAGAGACAATTAGTTAAGACTGTCAGGTTTCATACCTATGTTTTAATAAAGAATAAAGTGATTAGTCTTAGGGTACAGTGACTAAGTGTCCTGTTTCTGCAGCTATTGTGTAGTGAACTGTTTCTGACACACATGCACACACTGTAGTGACCAGTGTCTAGTTCTCAGTGTCTGGTATTTCATTTTTATGTCAAGTGTCTAGTGACTAATGTCTATTGTAAAGTTGTGGAGTATCCATTGCCTACTGCCTTAAGTACATTGTATCCATAAGATATATATTTATAGCTAGCATCCAGTGTCTAGGATGCGGTGTCCTGTGTCTTGTTGCAAATGCTGAGTGTCTCCTAACTAGTGTTATACATCAAATGTCTGTGGTGTCCAGTACCCAGCATCCAATATCCTGGTGTCCAGTGTCTAGTGTGCGGTGTCCAGTGTCTAGTGTCTACTGTATTTTCTGTGAACAAAAGTAAAAATCTCACTTCAGTTTTGATCCTGTCAGATAGTTAGCGATGGCAATTCCTGCTGCACTCCCCCACTGCCAACTGTTATTACAATGTCATCAAAATTCTCCAATAGGTTCTGAAACATGCAAAAAAATATTTTCAATTCTCCTTTTATTGCACAAACTAGGTAAATACAAGAAAACTGTTTTAGCTCCAAGAGGGTCAACCATACACTGTATTTTTTTTCCTTTCCTAGTTCATTGCATAGTAAGTTGGGTGTGCAGGTTTAGGAACAGAGGCAGAAGGTCTTCATTTAACACACAGTTCATTGTTGTACAATATTGCAGTGGAGCAGCAATAAAGTAGAAGAAGAAGACCATTTCTAAGTGTTAATGACAAGTGTCAGAATAAAACAAGATAGACTAAGGTTTCTGGGACCTACCTTAACATGCTAATATGGATACAACCATCCTCCCAGCCCCTGCCCCCTCTGCTACCAATTTTCCTTACAGAACACTATACCTCAAACACAAATAGCCAAGAAACAAGTTTTCAGGACAAAATCATTTAATTATTTGTGACTTCCTAACAATAGCCATGCAACAAGTTTGACACTATCTTGTAAAATGTCAGTACATGTACATATCCAAACCACATTAGGGTCATTCCACTGAAATAGAACCTGCACTGAGATTTTTGTGAAACTTTGCCTGTTGATTGTTTATATTATAGGAACTTGAATTTTGAAATAAAAATGAGGGGTCCCCATGTTCGTTTAGGGGCAACAGCACCTTGTTTATACCCATGTAAATCCTTATAATAGCACCATGACTGTAGTCACAATTGCTTGCTAAATTCACGTTTCCTGACGATTGCTTTTTGTTCTACACTGAGAATTGGTCTATATTTATTTTACACAGAGAAACTTATTAGTCAACTCAAAACAACAGAAAAAAATGATAGGTCACCATACTCGTTTGCAAGAAAATGACGATTTACCTCTATGGCGAGGTCCAGCTGTAAAGAAAAAGCCGCCATTTTTTAATGCGCACGCGCTAATCACGCGTGAAATTATGCACAGTAGCGATGCTCAATGCAATACTGGGGAATAACCTTAAATGCTGCTTAAATGCCCTGCCTCCCACATGCAAGCTCTCCAAGTTAAAAGCTCATGCAAAACCCTTATGTGTACACATGAAGATATACAGTCAACAGCAATTCTTTAATTATTAATACAGGTCACACATGTATCTAGATACTATTGATAAGAGAAACAGTTAAAAATACATTTACTCCTTAAACTATCAATGTGGGAAACAGCTTTTATACACATGCAGTTTACACTACTTGTTTCACCTGGTTCATCATTTCTTGAAATGCTGTTAAGTAACCAAACATTCCCATGTATGAAGAGCCCCCTACCTCAATTACATAGGCAGAGGAACCCTGTTGTTTTCTGAAAGAATGAAAAAAGTTCAAAGAAAACATACAAAACAATCTGTAGGAAAAGCAGAGGTGGATTTAACATTTCATGTGTGGAAAATCTTAGCTTTGTATACTCAATTATGCTTCAATGGCTACTAGGTGCAAACATGGTCAAGCCTTCTGCCTAAGAGCAAAGTGTGAATTTTGCTGTTTGAAACTTCATGAATAATTCTTCATTTCACTTTCAACAATTCTGTAAATGACACTGAATCCAAAAACTATGCATCTTGCAGTTTCAAAGGTTTCACGACTGGATTTAAATCTGGCATAATAGTAATATGCATGTTTACATACATACAAACAAAGAATTTTACAGTAGATATTGTATAGCATTATTAATAATTATTACTTAACTAGTTATTTCAAACTTGTAATTTAATCATAAGCTAAGGTCACTGTCATTTTTCCTCATTCTCTTTGTTGCTAACATTTCTCGACCTTCTTAGAACACCAAGTGGCTTGTCAATAAAGACATTTATGTTCTTAGCAAGTTGGAAAAGATGGGCAGTTAAGGACAAACAAGGAGAAAACACCAGATACATTTGTACCAGTTAACTAACAGCAGCCTAGTTGCTTAATATACAAAATAAAATATCTGTTCAAAAAAACAGTAATTAAACAGACAGTGAAATCCAATTTAATTAAATTCGTTTTCAAAATCTTCCTCTTAGAGGGATGCCAGAATGATTTTTTTCAGACCTCTCGGTAACAACCTCCTCACAAACCCTCCCTGGCTGATCTTAACTGTTACTTAAACAAAAGAATGCTAAATAGGACCTTGATACATGACTGTATGCATGCTACTTACAACTTTTTGCCAGCTTTTCCATCATTTGTTTGAGACCTGATTTGTACTGAAGTGGTGGAACAACAATAACATGACTTCCAACCATTCTGTTTAAAAGAAGATTCCCTTTACATCCAATGTCTGTAATCTGTATTGTTAATAGCAGCAAGATAACCTTGATCAGAAATTATCAATTTCAATTAACTCTGTCACATGGACTTCATTCTGCTATAGGTCATTGACTGTCCCAACAATCAAAGCAACCTTACATGTTCTTTCAGGTTTTTGTAGCAACGTACAGAACTTCACAATACAAATTCTTCTTAACTGTCAAAGGCAGTACTCAAAATTTCTTGCGAATTTACCTGCACATCAAGAGATCTACAACAGGCAACAAAGTTCTGAGATGTATACACTGGATAATTATGTTTTTGAATATTTTAGACAAATTTTCCCTCTTTTCCTCAAGCAATAGCTTTTCCTAACCATGCAGACCACAGCACTAATTGCACAACATTGAATTCGGGGCTGGGGTAAACCAGGAATCATCACAAATATCGCCATGGCTATCGAATTAACTAATCAATATCAAAGCTACCTGACTGTGAAATACAGGCTTTGTTTGTAGTTAGGAGTTTATTTCAGACATGCCTGTTGAAGATTCCGTAGGAACAAGTAACAATTCAAGCCAAGTTGTCTGACAGCAACTGCAGTGCTTCTACAATGATTGGACTGAATCCCACCACATGTCAAAATTGTGTCGCACTTCTTGTCTAGAGCATCAGCCAAAAGAAACTCCAACTTGCAAACCTAAACCAAGTTAAGAATTACTAATAGTTGGAATTTAATTTAACAAGAGATGTGAATAAAAATTATTTCCTTTATGAAGGAATTAGAGGATATTGTAGTTTATTTTTTGTCAAGCATCTGAGCAGGCCAGAATCCTAAATCCTTGAATTTGATTTGCTAATCACGTGCTTGTCATCGGATCAGCTTTCTGCAATACAGCCCACGGGCTGGAGTTTTTCCCTGCTGTAGCAATTACAGCTCCTAAATTACAGCTCCTAAATTTTGCTCCTCAATCTTTTGCTTTGTTTACACCTCCATCGACAATTAGTCAATACAAGTTTATCTCTGTTCACTTTAAAATGCCAAGGAAAGTCACTGTAAGTAAATTCAATTGAGTGCTTTGAAGTTGTGAGAGTTTGCTTGGTTGTTTGTAGCTTGGCACTGTAATGGTGCCTAACCAAGTGTTTCTCTCGCCATAAAAATTTGAGTCAATTTCAGTCGAGTTTACCTGTCTGATCGTTGTTGTATCTACGAGAATTTCTGTGGAATACACTTAACAAATTTCCTCACTTTCTGCTATTCAATTTACAGTAGAAAAGTCTGATTTCAAGTGATTTTAATAGCAATGACTGACAGAAATTGTTTTTGTAGTAAATCTTCAAACTTCGCACCAAATTTCACACCGGAAAAACAATTTTGGAGAACTTAACTGGTGAAAAAACTAACATAAAGTAGTGCGAAAAATAATTATCTGTTCTTTAATCAATATATCTTTCTTTGTCTAGTATCAGAGTTACTTGCTTGTTGGGAAGATTTTTTACAAATCGTTGGTAGACGGCTCGGAATCCGATTCAATGTATAAAGTTGCGGAAACAAACCCATTTGCAATCTGTAAAACAAATTTACTACAGGAAAAAAAATGAAACATGTTATTTGCCAGCTTAGGGTCGATCCATATAGTGAAAAACTGTAACCTTCGGCTTGCATTTTCAAGACCTCGGTCACAGTTTTTCACCATAATAACCAACCCTAAGCCAGCAAATAACATAATTTACACTGTATATATCATCCAAGCTAATGTTGTAATAAATTAATCACGGTCGTGCAGTAAAGAAGACAAACAATATACACTCAGTTCTTTACTGTTACTCAGTTCTTTTTCTTTAGGAATAAATCTGGGTTTCATTTAATGTATCTAAATTAAATACAGTGGAACCTTGATTTAATGAAGTCGTCGGGGACTGGCCAAATTTGTTCGTTAAATCAAGGATTCGTTATATCGAAAACCTTGATATAACGAATTTGAGGGGAAACGACCAAATAGTTCGTTATATCGAGGTCATAGTTAATGATTGATTTGTAACACAGGTGACTTCTGTCACTCAATTCAATGCAATTTTCCTCACCCAGAAGTGCCGCGTTTTGAGATACAATTCATTAAGCATGGTGGCTTTCAGTATCAATTATTTTCACTTTTGAGCAGATGCGCAGCTTTTGTTCACAAAAGAATGACACTTTCAGAGTAGCGATTTAAAAATGTTGCAACATAGAAGTTACACAGAAAATTGTCTATGTAAACAAGGAAACATTGTAATTTGTTATATCGAGGTAGATTTTACGTTTGGGCTTCCGGATAATGTTCGTTATATCAAAGAATTCGTTATATCGAGGTTCGTTATATTGAGGTTCGTTATATTGAGGTTCTATTCCATACATTTTACTGTAACTTTGACCAGGACATAGAATATCGTTTGTTATATCGAGGACTTCGTTAAATTGAGGTTTGTTAAATCGAGGTTCCACTGTATGAATGTGTCACTAGCCTGTGATTTTCAAAACATCAAAAATCCAGGGCAAACTTTCAGTATATGACTGGGTAACGACAGTTACTCACTTGGCTATTTACACTTATTTAAACTTTAACACAATGCACCTAGGGGTGGGATGTTAAGGGTGCTGTAAACAAATAACCACTTCTGGAATTAATTAATGCATTTCACCTTGACATGCAATCTTGACAAGCAACTAAAAAAAACCCTGAGTGTGTAAACTTCGTACCTTATTTCCAGACAGAGGGCTCCCTGTCAAGTCATCCCTTTTGATAAACAATGAAAACTCCTTTGGAAGATTTGGAATGTTCCATGGATGGATTGGAGTGTTCTGCTGTGCAAGCTACAAAACAGCAATACCTAGAGTTAGATCAAAATAACTATCGTAAGTTAAAGCTGTTGTTACATGTAGATTACAGTTTTTTAGAGTTTCATTAAGCATTAAAAAAGGCAGAATGCTTGACTAAAGTGAGATGTTTTCAAGGCGAATCAATCAAGAACAAGGTCATCTGTGGTTGAAATACCGATAAATTGTGACTCCAGGTCTGACCATAAGAAGAGAGACACATGTAGTATCACTTACTTTTTCTTTAGCAATCTCTCTCCCAGACCCTTTGCTCTTCCATAAAATTCGTACTGTTGAGCAGCTGCCTCAAGCAAACACAAAGTCATCGTTTTTTTCATAATTGTAGTGATATTAGTAAAGTTTCATTCAAACCAATTGTAATTTTTTAAGGCAATATTTTTATGTTTTTTTAATATATTATGCATAAAAATAGTCTTTAAACTAAGTATGAAGATCCTCTCAGAGAACCTATTTTTTTTGTATTGTCCTGTCCCGTCCTGTCCTGGGAAGACTAACTCACTCACCTACCTATCTGCCGTAGGGTGTCCAATCGATGAAGTTGATAATCAATGACAAACAAGCAACACCAATCAATACCAAGCTCACTTCTAACGTTATACTAAGAGCATTTTAATCAATACCTAACCTTCACAAAGTGCTGTGGAATATTTTTGAGCGAAGAAGCCCATTTTGGAGGCTCGTATTGGTGGAGTTGTGTGAGAATGTTTATGCCTCGAAAAACCTTCCTATTCATTTTCTGAGAAATCATCCAGTACCAACTGTGGCTTGTTCTTCATGATTATTTCATATTTTGCAGAACTACTCCAGATGATCCATGAGTTTGTTCCGAGTTTCTTTCGTCCTTTGCACTTGCAGACCCCATTGACAAAGTCAGCGGTTTTTCCGATACAAAGTACACTTTATGTAAGAGAATATGAAAATTATCCGGGGAAGAATGAGCGGCGTACGAGCATCGATTTTGTAGAATATAGTAACGAAGAGTAAGTTTATTACTGTTGCTCCTGGATAAAATGCTACAGCTAAAACAATCGCACATGATATCCCCTAGCAACCAAATCCTTCATTTCAGTTCCCCTTTTCCACAAGATCTCACAAGCTTTTACGCAGAAAAAGTAATTTTGACAAAATGTTGTTCAGAAAACCATTCGAGAAATTGACTTTAATACTGGAAAACAAAAGTGTATGTTAAAAGCTTATTCGGTAAAAAGGAAAAGAAAAAAGCCTTCCATGAGTAATTTATCTTTTAAGTGGCAGTCTCTCTAAAAGCGGTCCACTGCGTTTCTGGTCGGAAAAAAGTTTTCCCTCAAACTTTTCTCAGTGAACTATCTTGGGTCATAAGTAAATGCAAAGACTTTAGTTTTTGCAAATACGTCAAAATAATTTTTTTAGAGCTCAAAACAATCATAGCCGGAAAACGCCTAA
>Ga0126339_10001238_pt1 | contig 16926 bp, 8 predicted proteins | sample OrbTmetagenome_2_FD_92532 | JGI IMG/M metagenome (GOLD analysis project Ga0126339, IMG submission 92532) | Coral microbial communities from Petempiche,Puerto Morelos, Mexico - Orbicella T R C metagenome | ecosystem: Host-associated > Invertebrates > Cnidaria > Coral | place: Petempiche,Puerto... | reverse complement strand
GCGCTTTTCTACATTTGTTGTGGAGGAAGAGGGCAAAAAGAGGATTTCTCCCCCCCCCCCCCCCCCCCCCCGAATGGGATGCTAGTCCATTGCGGGGTTGCCCCGAACATTAAATTCGCCTGTGCTCGCAGTGGCGAGAGGCATTGTGAGAGTAGTGTCTCCTCGACAGAGCTAAAGTGGGAGACAACCTGAGCAGAAGCAGGAACCAATCTTCACATTCAAGCGAAGCCTCAGTGCCATAAACATTTAGTTCTCAGTGATCAGTTTTGTTGTGATTCAAATGAACTTGCATATATATAACCCGGTGAAACACACAAGCAGAAAAGGGCGTTAGATATACACAGGAGTGGTTCCTGTACATCTCTTCATGCAGTTTCGGAGAGGATGCAAAACTATTATAGTAATTTATTAAGTCATCCTCTATAATTAACTGAAATATGAAATAGTGTAAGTGAAACTCTATTAAACAGAAAACGAGAACAATTTAAAATCAGATTGTAAAAATGGTATTTACGCAAAACGAATAAAGGTATTCATATATTTGTTTATAAACAGATATGAATTCAAACTTAACCTTTACCTTATCTATTATCTACTGAATTCGGACTGTCAACCTATGGTGATCCTTTTTATCTATTGGCTGACGTAGCGCATTCAAATTTATCTATATATGTCAAGAGACTATTCATTTATACATTTTTATCTTAAAGGAACTCAATCACGGTGTTGAAAGTTATTTTGGCCAGGTACAAAATTACTTTTAAATTGAAGGAAACCTTAAAATACTAGTTCACTAAGATACAAAAACACCAAAGAGATAAATAATAATAAACCATAAAGAAACAACGATGGATGGAGAAGATTAACACGGATTACAAACGACGAACTTGAAAAATTTAGGCTTAGGTTCACAAGATGCAAAAACCGTGACTTAGCTCCTTTAACACACCGAATTGTCGATAAAATGTGACAATAGAATTTAAAAAAAAAGAATAAAAATAAAGGACTATTTTTATAAATCGCAGTCTACAGCTGCACTGAAGAGTTTATGCCTTTAATACAGTGGGGTTAGTGTTAGCCGACTATATGTATTTTAGTAAAATGCCAATAAAACAGAGCATGGTTATTGCATGCAGCCTAGCGTAAAGCAGAGTTTCCTCTGTCGTGTATATTTTAAACGAACTTACGCGTGAAAAATGAAACAAAGCAAATGTGTGGACTGCCTGTGTCTGCGGACGAATTTTTCCGCAGATCAGGAGTTCTGCGTCTGTTCTATTTTGTTTCACGTCCATTTTTTTCTAAACGGGGACGCCGGGGTAAGGAGGCAATAGCGCTTTGCCTCCCCCTCCGTTTTACGCCTGCTACACAGGATAATTTTTTTCCAGAGCGCTACGTTTGTTGACCAGGGCCTTTCAAATCTTACGGCTAACTTCACTGGGCTCCGGAGAACACATCAAGGCCTGGAAGTGCAACAGAAGGCACTTTCGACAGTATGGATGGGAGACAAAGCTCTGGAACTCCTAGTTCAGTTCCAGAACTCCCGCTTGCCCTCGCATTCTACTTAAAATTTATATAATAATTCAAATTATTCTCGCATTTTGATTGGTTCTTGCTTATGATCTATTGGAGGACAGACTCATAGTTGACGTAATTAACAAACATTAATTTTAGTTTCTTTATTTACAAATAAAACAAGTAGATTCCATGCTACCATTCCCCTGATCAGAAATAGATTACAAATGACGTCAAAATGTGGTAAGAACAAAAAGTGGCACACGAGGCAATAGCTGAGTTTGTCACTTCAATAATTTGCAGATTAAGGATTTTTGAGAAATAACTTTTTTTATTGTAAACTGTTCCAGGTTACAAAGACGGTTACAAATTAACTTCAGATTTCTGTACAAACACTCAAAAGTGAAACTTTTTCCGAGAGGGAATGGTAATTCCTCGCCGAGGGTCTGGAATAGACTAATCCCGTAACTCTCCTGAATTTTTTTCAAAATGGCGGACGGATGCTAAGTTTTTTCGATTGTATGAAATGTGAAACTGATCGACAAGGAAATGGCGGAAAAGTTCTATTCTGTAGTGTTATGTGTTCTAGCTGCTGTTCTTATTCGTTGGTGTGTGTCGATTAGTTCATATTCAGGTAATTTTCTAAGAAAAATGATCGAATTTTCACGTATTATCAGCTGAGGCTTGAAGTGAACGCCAGATTTTATTGGATCGGATGGTTATTATTATTATTATTATTATTATTATTATTATTATTATTATTATTATTATTATTATTATTTTTATTTATTTATTTATTTTTTTTACAGGAAAAGGGAAACCACCGATGTTTGGAGATTATGAAGCGCAGAGGCACTGGATGGAGATAACTTACAATCTGCCGGTTGATGAGTGGTAAGCTCATCAAAAGCGATCAGATCTAATATTCTCATTTCCTTTTTAGGACAAATCCAAGTATAAAGGTTAAAGAAAGATTGAAGATTAACAGTATCTGGATTTCAAACTCCTAGAGACACCCCGATATACTAGGGAACCTTTTCAGAAGAACCCAACATTGTGTGGTTTCAGAAAATATCCATACTCCCACCACGGAGGGAATTGGAAATTCCAGAGGGAAGAGGGGTCTTAGGTGAAATTCCCTTCGTTGTTGGGGGTATTGATATTTTCTGGAACTACACATTGTCAATCCGTTTTCGGTTTGTAGCAGGTGATGACAGTTTCTTCACATACGAGTGCAACAGGCAACCCCAATAAGAAGTTGTCAGTCATGAACGTTTTAACTGTTCGTTGATCCTCAGGTACACTAATACAACTAACAATGACTTGATGTACTGGGGCTTGGATTATCCACCTCTGACTGCTTATCACAGTTGGATTTGTGGATTTATGTGAGTAATTTGACTTAAAAACATGAATAGTTCAAACTTCAGTGCATGATCAGTGAATAATTTAATTCTACACTTTGCCTTCAGTCTGTTTATACAGTGGATCCCTGTTAATCTGGTCACCAATGGGTCACAAAAATCTTCTTGGATCCCTTTTTCATTTTTATCTCCCAAAACCTAACTGCTATTTAATATTTCTAACTGGATGACTTTTTGATCAGGCGTACAAGTACAGATGTTAGACCTTTCATTTCAAACTTTCAACTTTTGTTGTTTATCTCACAGAGCCAACAAGATAAATCCAAACTGGGTTGCACTTAAAAAATCCAGGGGACATGAAAGCCTGGAACATAAGTTGTTCATGAGATACACAGGTAATATCATGACATATATGTTTCAGATAGATTTAACAATACTAGAATATGAAATATTACTTTACCCAGTAATATCATTTGTCAGTTGAGACAGACAAAAATGGCTGAGTGGACTTTTATATTTTCTATTTTTTAGTGTAACTAAATAATAATTTGTAGTTTTCCTTCTTCATTTTTCAAAGTCCTTATAGCCGATGTATTGGTGTACATTCCTGCAGTCTTTGTCTTTTGTTTTGTCTGCTTGGGAAGGAAACCTGCTCTGAATAAGGTGAGAGTTCTTCCTCTTGGTCGAAAAGAAAACCTGAGTCATCAGTCATTTTCTTTTAAAAATAACATAGTTACCCCTTTCATGTAAATTTTAATATTTGTTAGTAAGTGTGAGATGAGTGGGAATCTAAATTTAATTTGATATGGTATAAATTTGTTAAATTCTACTTACTCTGATAGAATCGTGTACTAAAGGCATCCACGGTCGAGTATCGATCGATACCCTTGATCGATCCCTCACACGATCCCTCTGATGTGCCATTTATTTGATATCATAAATTTCTCAATTGAAGGGGTGCAAAGACAGAGGCCCTAAGTACAGTTCACGACTGTTAATATAATGTGAAACTCTCCTTATGTTTCACAAGGGAATATAAGTATCCCAGCACCTCTTAAATTATTAATTTTGTTGATACATTTCTCAGGTCCTGGTTACAGCTGCTATATTATTTTACCCTGGTCTTATTCTCATCGACCATGGTCACTTTCAGTATCCTTTGCCCATTATTCACTGATAACCATGTTGCCTTTGACAATGGCAGATCAATAAAACATGATTGTTTTATTTTCCTAGCGAAAGAAAAACTAGTAAAAAGAAACCTCTGTAAACGTGGGTGACTTTGGGTGCATTCCTTTGGGGTGATTTGAATCAGGATCAGTGATATTGATCCAAGATCGCTCAGATCATAGTACACCAAAGCAACTAGTGAATCCATTCTAGTCATGGATTCATTGGTTCCTTTGATGCACAATGATCTGAGTGATTTCAGATCACTGATCCTGCTCCAGATCATCCCAAAGGAATGCATGCTTTGTTTACATTCACCTCCTTAACTCTCAAATTCAGATACAATGTGATAAGCCTTGGTTTAGCACTGTGGGGAGTGATTGGACTAGCTTGCGATCATGATCTTCTGGGGTCAATTGCATTCACACTGGCTTTAAATTACAAGCAGATGGAGCTTTACCATGCTCTACCTTTCTTTTTCTATTTGTTAGGAAAATCATGGAAAGAAAATTCCTGGTAAAGTTGTAAATTAAAATGTAGATGCTAAGTCCTTTGTTAGTATCAGGGAGAGTTGAGGGCCCATTAACCGATCTTTTTGAGCCGTTGCTAGGGAAAATTTATTCTCATATAACCTCGTCATTTCTAGTTACTTCAGAGTTATTTCATGTGTTTTAACTTTTTCATGATCAGCAACACTAGTGATGATGTCATCAGGCAACGCCCATGGTCATGTGACTGATACTGAAAAAATGCAAAGGCTCCTAGGCAAATTACTTTATCGGAATTTTTTTCATTGATTTAATATTTTAATTTAAATACTCATTACGCTATGCATAGATTTCGTTTCATTTCTAAAAGGTCAGATTTTGAGAGAATTTCAAAGTATTAAAAAGTTTGTAATTTTCTGAAAAAAGCATGATTTTGAAAAAGGAATGCATAGCTATGTTTCCAATGTTGGTTTTAATTGAAATCCGTCCAAAATGGCTGGATTTAAGGAAAAACTGTGTTTCCTTTAGCATTTAAAGAAATCAGAAGTGTGCCCGATATATATTGGAAGTTACCCTATCAGTGCGTGCGCAATTTACACAACCAGTGCACTTCGGTAAGATCAAACAAAGCCACACGGAGTTAGTTTTTCTCTTTCTATTGCTCTTGTTTTTGTCTTTCTCTTATTTTGTCTTTGCTTGTACTTTTTTTACTTTGCATTTTGTGAAACACAAAGTAAAACATTTAAAATGTGAGTGAATTTGGAAGTGATTGAGTTATTTTTATTTTCTGCGCTCAGGCTGACGTAAGTAACTGGAAGTGAAATTTCACCTCCTTAGCAATGCGTGCGAGTGCACGCATAAATCGGTTAATGGGCCCTTAAATTGTCAACACTATATGATTATTAATAATAAGAAATTATTACTATTTGGGATGGGATGAGACTAAATATGATGGTTTCCCCATTGTCAGCTTGCCTAGATGAAGTTAGCACCACCCTTTCAATCCCAGGAGTGATCAAACTCTTTCCGATAGCAATACATGATCAGTCAAACAGGTTACAAGAAAAAAGAAAATCATCATCTTGTAATATTGTCTTGATCTACCAACTAATTCGTAGAATTGACATTGAAAGTACTGTTGGCTGACAGTAAAAAGAGTTAATCAATATTTTGAACTGAAAGGGTTTTAAAAGAGCTTAAATTGTGGCTAAAAGGGTCAAAACACATTCAGACGAGCCTTACATCTTGCCTTTAACATTGTGCAAAGAGGGAGACATGCTGAATTTTCACTCCGTACTCCCACAACAACATTTTAATTACTACTGGTAAATAAATAAAATATATTGAAAACTTTATACCTTGCAGCAGCAGCAGCAGATGAATTTGTTTCAATAATTATTGATCTTTTATTACTGTTTATCACAGGATTTCAAGAATTTTCAACATTGCTAAACTAGGGATTGTTGTTGTGGTAACATTCATATTGTGGTATGTATGACAATGTTTCTAGTCAGAATATTCTAAGTTCTCACTTACAATGTCAGCTCACATCCAATTTCTTTTTCAAGTTGGTTGCCATTCTTGACTGGATTACCAATGATTTTACAAGTTCTACACAGACTCTTTCCATTTGCTAGAGGTATTTTTGAGGTATGTAACTGTCAACTGAAAATTGTCTCTACTAGTCTATAATAATTGTACATGACCTGACAGTGTTTAAATTGAGTTCATTTATTTAATTCCATAAATTCTATAAGGTTTTAGATTTGCCAGCACAACTAAATCTGCCACAAAGCAAAAGAGAAGAAAGAAAACACTTTGTTTAAGAGCTCCCTGAATGTTAAACAAAAAGTGATGTCAGATGGTATTTAACATGTCTAAAGATGTAAATAAATGTGCTTTCATTCCATAGGACAAGGTGGCAAATATATGGTGCTCACTTTCTGTTCTAATTAAAGTTAAAAGAGTTCTTTCTCAAACACAGATTATAAAACTCAGGTAAACCTGTAAATTAAAGCAAACATTTTAAAACTGTTTGTAACATGTATTTTCATTTTAAATGATTTACTTTGAAAAAAGTAACTCAGGCTGAATGGCTGGGGGTCAACTTGAAAATCACTTGAACATCCATGTAGCAGGCTCAGTCCAGGTAAACTCCAACATGGATGAATTTGAATAGAATCGACATTCAGATAGTTTTTGGCCATGTTGTGATCATTTCCAGATTCCCATGAGCTTCATGTCTTAATTTCTGTTAATGTTTTGAGGATTGGTGGTGCCTAAGCGACACAAGAGAGGCACTGTGAGGGCAAAGTGTTTTGCCAATCAGAACATAACACTGGCACCCCAGGTGGGCCTTATTGGAACACTGGATTCTAAGTTGAATGCACTAACCATCGGACCACTGCAGCTTCTTCTTAATCTTTATAGTGGCCTGTTGTGATCTTCTTGAACTTATTTGGAGTTTGTATCGCCTGCGCCGCAGACACTACCTAGTAACACAACACAGGCTAAAGTTTGCAGACTATAAATCAAAATTAATGACTTGAACTACTAAATTCACAGTTAACGCTTACTATTTTTCTCTTTTCTCGTAGCACGTGGTCAACACTCACTGCTTGTTTGCCTTCTTCCTTGAATTTGTTAAAGAATCCAACAATAGATCGTTTTGTTTTGGCTCTGGTGAGGTTTTGGTTCATAGAAGAAGCATTATTACTTAGCCTATTCTAGACTGACTGAAAATAAGTTGGTAAACTGGATAATTTTAATTAATAGATCTTGGAATGACTAGTAAGAAAATTTACATGATCCAGTTCTTGTCACGAGTGAAAATACTCATTAACTGCAGTTGAGTTGACTTTTGCTAGTCAGTCACAACATTAGTCACAACATTAGTTTGGGTCTCCAAAAGAACAGATTCAAGGAGTTTCAATCTGTTAGAAAGAAACTGAATTGATCATATTAATTTTATAAATATAATAATTTATACGAATATATTCTGAATAATTGTATTCAGGGTACCATTTTACAACCTTAAATTAACTCTGACTAATTAATCGAGTGAACATTTTTTTGCACATTGTAACTAGTGTTTGTTGTATGTTTAAACTTATTACATGTAGGTGAATTCATCACTGGGTTTTTTCATCTTTTCGTATCAAGTCCATGAGAAATCAATCCTGCTGGCGGCACTGTAAGTATTATGATCTTACAATGTCAATTGAGTTCCCCTTCAATTTAAATGAACACCTGACATAACTCATTAACTTTCTTGAAGTCAGTAGTCAGAGTCACAGCCTGTGTGCAGGAGTGGAGTTAAAGCGGGGTGTATAGATTGGGTACCCCTATTGGAGAAGTGGAAAATAACACAAATTGAAAAAGATTGAGAATATTACAGCAGAAATAAAGGCAAACACTCTGGACAGGCACCTCATTGTAATTTTTGCTTGGTGGCATTACTAATGTTTCTGGGGTAACAGTTTTCAATTGGGATCCAATTCTCAAATTGCAGCATCTTTGGGCCATGCCCCATTGATTCTGGCACCCCAAGGTACCAGCCAACCCCTTAATTGAGAAATCCGTGATCAGATCGGCTTCTGGTACAGTATGTGCAATTAATTCCCAGCACTTCTATTTCCTCCCGAACAAGGCATGCACTCATAGTTTCTCATGGAGTTTTCTACTATACTGCTTAAATTAAATGATCATGAATATGATTTTACTCTATTTAGTCCTGTGTGCCTGTTGCTACACTACAAACCCTTTGAGTGTGTCTGGTTCTTAGTCATCTCCACTTTCAGGTTTGTTAATCACTTATTCATCATTTTCCTTACAAGTTCAATAAAGTTTTAATCAAACAGGTGGCATGACAAGTTAGAATAATCCATTATAAGGAATCATGAATTCTCCTTTGGGGTTGACTGACTGAAAAGGATAATGCGTTAGCCTGTTCCCTATACTTTTTTTGCTGTGCTTGTGATGCAGTATTGTCAAAGAATATCTGTGTAAGAGGCTAATCAAAATTATAACTTTATAGGTTTTCCCAAGAAGAGACTTACTAATAGACTTAATTGCTGTACCCAAATTTCCAATCAGCCAACCAGAAGCCATCTCCACTGCCTTGATGGCCTGTGATATAAAGTCCCTGAATTGATATGACTATAATGATAACATGGTCACTTGGCCCAATTTAGTTATAGTAAATATCTGATAGTACTTTCTTGGTATGCTGCAATACAATAATCTGGAACTAAATAAAATTTGTTTGTAGCATGTGGCCATTACTACTGAAGGATGGTCTGTCTCTACCCTACATTTCCTGTATGCTGTTGTTCTATGCCGTTGCTTATCACGTGTTTGATCTGGGGAGAACCAAGCCACTAAAACAAGCTTTGGTAAATATGTCACACACAGTTTTGTTGTTCACCTAAACTAAGGAAACAGTTTGCATCCACCTTGTCAAAGCCTAGCAAAGGTGCCAAATTGGAAAAAAAGGTCAACATGAAGCTTCTTCATACAACATTGACATTGACGGAAATTATTTCTTATTCATTCCCCTTTATTGAAATATTTAGAACCTGCCCTTTTAGTTATTACAGTAGGTTGCCAAACTTAAGAAAAAAAAAAGACAAAACAACAAAAATTGCACTGTATAGTTTACTTCCTTGTTTTCAATCTTTTTCAGTTTATTCTGTCAGTGATGGGAGCACTGGGTCTACATGCTGGATCAGCTATTGTTAAGCCTCCCAGTCAGTACCCAGACCTCTGGCCAGTGCTCATCTCAGTCTACTCCTGTGTCCATTTCTTAGCTTTTTTCTGTTATTTTAATTACATGCAGTTTACTTTACCATATGCTGTAATGTCTGTTGCAAGAAAAGAAAAGAAATCTTAAGTGGTTTTAAATTTAATATAATCATACGCAGAATGTGCGTGCTGTGCTCCACTTGTAATTTAACCATTTTTGCTTTGTTTTCGACTGATCGTGTTCTTCCTGATAACAATTTTCAATAAAGCTTTGACTATTGACATTTTCTACTTAACTGATATATCAGGTTTGGTGAATATCACTGATTAGAAAATTAATACCCTTTAGAGTGTAAGTTATTTTATAATAAGTTAATAATCCAAAAACAGAGAGAGCTGAAATGAAGTTCAACTTTAATGATTAAACAAATTAAATCTAGTATTCACAACTTTATCAGAGGGTGTAAAGGTGGCAGGGGTTCAGCAACAGAGTGCAGATCATGATTCATGGTAAAGAAATATTTATTTTACATTTCATTGTATTATTTGTGTTGAGTGACTTTAATTGGTGTTGCAAAGATCAAGGCCAATGTCCTTGTTTGTGGGGGCTGGGACATAGTGGAGTATGGGACTGCATGTCAGGGGAAATACAGTGGAACCACTACAGCAGCTGTAAACACCCAGGAGAAACCCTGAACAAGGTGGCAACTTGGAGCTATGACAAGTCTGCAGAGGTCTTGTCACTGAGACTCTGTTTTTGATGACAGATACCAAAGAGGCCTTAAGTTTCCCATGATGATACAAGGATAGATGATGATACAAGGATAGATGATGATGACAACTTTAATTAACATCTTTTACAAACCCAGGTTGACTTTACATCAGAATTCCAAAAGTAACTCTCCCAAAAAAACGTGTTCAGTTTGTAAAAGCTTGTTCTTTGTTATTTTCATTGTTTCTTTAAAAGTTACATTTTGAGATTGGTACCTTCAGAGTCATTACTTTAAGACTGTGCCATAGAGAATTTTGAGACTTTGCTAGCTAAAAAATGTAAAATTTTATCACTACCACTGGAGGACTGATACTTTCAGTCATTAATTTTTATGATTCATTACTTTGCCACTTGTACCTTAAGCTCTCCATAATTAGAGGGTAGAAAGGAGTGGTGGGGGAGGGAGGGCAAGGTCCCATTTCTCACATGAATTTTAACAAAATTCAAGTGTCATGTACACTTTCAACATCAATGTTTTCAGTCATTCACAAATCATATTCATCTTAGTCACTTTTCTTGTGTCACACTAACTTTTTAACCTCATCACATGTCACACAAATCTTTGCTATCCTCTAATAATTATGATAAACAAAAGAAGCTCAATTATGATACTGTTATAAAAAAAACAAAACAAAAAAAAAAACAGGAATTTGAGAACAGGAGTCGGAGAAATTCTCAGAACATGAGCTGCTGGCAAGTGTTTTCTGTGTTTCTTAAATTTGTTGTTAGACAGGAGATTTTGCGTAGAGGACATAGCTTTACGTGCATTACACTTTAAGTGCACAGAACAACAACACAGATTGCTTATGATTTGTACTCTGATCCAATATGCTATTTCAACAAGTCAGAGTGTGTGCAGAATGCAGTCTCTGTTATGAAAGTGAAATAAATGAGTATTTCAAATGAAATGTCTTGGTTGATCTCTGAATGGAGAAATCAAAAGCGTTACAACATTCAAACTGTAAAAATTTCAAATTTTTGCAGTTTGAATCTTGCCCCTTTTTAATTCTCAAAGTGACCAACATATTGACAGGTCATGAGGAAAAAAAAATCACAAGATATTATCTTAACATACAGTTAACACCCATATATAAGAATCCAGTGATTACAAACGTGTAGGCTAAAAGTTTCATATTTATATTCCCAATAAGAGTTCACCCATTGAGCCTACAAACTGAAAGAGGTTCGTATTAGCTGCAGCTAGTGTATTGAGCATTAAGAACCTGAAATAACTATGGATCTAAAGCAGGCAGTGTGCAGTTCATAACTATGACATATGTAGCGTTTCTTTTTAGACATAAAAATGTAACATTTCTCATAAAATTGAAGGGCTTGAAAAAGTGCTGTCCGGATGTCTGGGACAAGTAGATTTTCCTGCCAGGCAAGTAACATTTCATTCTCACTACCTTGCCTGATGGGCAAAGGCCCAGGCAAGTCATCTGCCAAATAAATCAAAATAAAAGTAAACTAAGACTTGCTCAGGGCAAGCAGAATTTGAGAGCTGCTTGTCTGAAGGGCAAGCTGGAAAAGGACAACACGTATTTGAATCAGTACAAGTGGCAAGCCCCTTCTCTTCTAAAAAGAACAACTTACAACCTATTTATTTTTAAGAATCTAAATAGCCTAAATTCTCAGTAGACAGGACATATACATAAAAAGTACATACAAGAACCTTTTTAGGGTAACCTGGAAAAAATATATTACTGGTTCTTGCTGGTGTCTGTTTTATAGTATTACAGTATGTGTCATTCTCAACAGTCTTTAGCACTACCCAAAGGGTCCTTTTCAAATGAAACTTGTAAAAACGTTTTGACAGAAGTTTCTTTGACTTTTTAAAAGAAGGTACATCTCAGTAGATTACTTATTAAATTAAAATTATTTATAGTAAGAACTGAGGGTGTCAAGTATAAATATTTTGGTTCTTTAAAGACGCTTTTTAGTTAAGTTAAGGACAAATTAAATAACTAGTATTTTGATAACGTTTTAAATACTACACTTATTAAAAGTACACCTACACTTCTAAGGCTATTAATATAACTTGGAAAAAGGAAAATACTGCTTTGCATCAAAATGTTATCTCTGGAATGGTACACATTTGATTATCCAACATTTTAATGTTAATTGTTTGAAGCTATTGTTCTCATGATAGCTAAATCATCCCATCATCAAACTCGGCAGTTCTGTATGTTGAATGTCACAATATCATGAGCAATTTCTACAAAAAGAAAAAAAAACAAATAAAATTCATGCATTAAAGAGTTATTTGGCGATGGATGGAGATGGAGATACAACCTGTATACATTCAGTGTCAATCAGAGATATGCAGATGAAAAACCGTTCAAAATGAATGTATAATGTTACCATTGGCCTAATCAACGTGCTGAGCAATGGCGATATATTTTTTTACAAGGTCAAAGGTTAAAAAATAATATATAATACATGTATATGTATGTCTACACATCAAGTACTGAAATATTATTCAATATTTGGCAAATTCAAAATTAATTAACCAGCTGTACATTGGAAGTTCACGATTTGGTAAATTGTCATTGAACACTGGGTCTGCCAATTGCAAATAAATTCATAGCCAGCCATCTATTGGAAGTTCAATAATTTGTTTTTTGGCCTGCACTGTAAAGTATTGAAAGTTGGCAATTCACTGTTTGGCATTTTGGTTTTGGCTTGGTTTTATGCAATTGATGAAAAACTGCTTTTGTAACATGTTGATCATTGATAAAATAATGATAACTTGATTGATGATAGTAATGGCAGATGCTACAAGGACATGTGAGCTAACCTTGTAGTTTATCTAGTGTCTGATTCTCCTCTTGTTGAAGAATCATGGCTTGAACTGCTACCCAATCTTCATTATCCAAAGGAGCAAGTGTAGCAGACCTCTGAAAATAAACAGGTCAAGAAAAACACAGATGGTTACCCAGCTTAAGGCCCAGTTCAAGCATAGAAATAACCCCACATGTGCCAAACCTAAATATATCCATATTTAAGTAATTAAACAGTTGATTTAGATGTCAAACCTGATTCTCAAAACTTCTAAAATAGCTAATTTGACACAAAATCTCAGCAGTAAAATTAAATAATTTATATTATGTTAATGTTTGTGTTAGATTCAACGTCAGAATCAAAGTCAAATGTTTGCTGTTCTATTCAGCTGCCACAGCTGGCAAAGTTGACCCAAATATAAATGTGTCAGTCATAACTGGTTCACAAGTCAAACTTTACATGTAAAGTTCGTTGTTTGAAATGGGCTTTAACATTCCACTCAAGAGACTTCAGAGATTTAAATAAAAAGATAATTAATATGTTACTATCTAAGATGTATGAAAGCTGCCATTCTAACTTAACTGGGGCTTCAATAAGGTTTTTCACAGGAGGGCATCATTACATGAGGGCAAAAAAAAAGAGAAAAATTACAAAAAGGGCAGAAAATCTGCAAAGGCTGGAGGGCCTTGCTAAGCTCTGGGTTCCAGGGAACATTCAACATTCAAGACTCAAAGTTTTATTCACATGAAACTCCACTTCCTCTTGACCTTTTTTCTCAGGTGGAGCAGAAAAATATTGTGTTATGTGCCCTGTCTCTGCTAGCCATCATTACAGGTGGATTTGCTTGTAACTTAAACACATCAAAACTGGGCTCTCATGCAGAACAAATTTTGTTATTGCAAGTTACAAGGGAAATAAAGTTTACTATAACCAACAAAATTGTGGTATCTTTGGCCTAAAGATAATAAGTTAGTCAACTATTTAGAGGACTGAGTTAGAAACATAAAAGAGCATGAGACAGCAGCAGTACTATATAAAATATCAATGAAGCAGCTGGGCAAAGATCTGTACAAGGATGGATAATTTACCTAGTTCAGTTGACCTAGCCCTTAATAAAAACCCTACAAGTTTACCTTTCCAGGAGTTATTTTCAGTGCCTTTAGAAGGTTTGTCCTTTCTACATTGTACTCAACCATCACATACCTGGCCAAAAAATAACTCATTACTAAATATATTAATTTTTATTAAATATGTACTTAAAAATTTAATATTTGAATCAGTTATATATGTCAATTAATTACATGATTGTATGACTTAAAACAAGACCACACATGACTGTTAGCCTTTTAGAACAAAAGATATGGGGATGGACCTTATAACTTAAAATGTCTTGAACTTAGACTAGTACAAACAAGAACCATTTTATAATAATTATTGTATTGTTTACATACATATTATTGATTGGTCACTATGGATCGGTAGTTTTGACTTTGTTGAAGCTCTTAATTAGGAACACACCCCCATTTTTGTACAGCTCATGTCTTTCATCACTCTTCAAGCTTCTTTTGGGTGATACCTTGTTCAATAATGATTGATGATTGAAAGGTCATTTGCAGTCTCTCATGGCTTGTCTTACCCACCCTCCTCTCCCAGGGTTTTTTCCTTCCTTCAGCCAAGTGTATTCTCAATTAAATTTGTTTTGTCCCAAACTCTTTTGCCATATCTCGTTTGTGTAAACAGTAACAAAAAGCAGGACATAAACAAACTTGTTTGCATTGATGATGCCTTCAATTCTTGACTTAACCGTCTTAATGACATCCTGCAAATTTAAAAAAAATTTATTAATAACACATTTTATAGTAAACCAGTTAGTTCTTAAAAAAAGACAACGCTTTTCAGTTTTAAATACATGTTTCGACACTAACTTCTGTCATCGTCAGTCATAACTAGAATGTTAGTCAGCTGCTTTCAGTTCATTATGTCAGTACTAACATTGGTTCCAAAACAAGGTGCAATGTTTTCTAGCCAAATTAGAGTAAAATAATATCTTCCTTCTTCAACTATTGTAGTCAGGATTAAAATCACCTGGCACCATTGTGTGAGGGCTCTGCTGTTCTGTTTCTTTTGGATGTATTCAAGATTAATAATAATTTATCACACTTCCTGATGCATGTGTACATGTAGCAAATTTTGATAACGATAAAGTAAACTTCGTGTTCAAGCCTTACAGTGGTCAATCAGGTCAGAGCTTATTTTCTCCTTTCCACCGTATGAAAAATTAGTGGAATATTTTTACTCCCCCCTAGATAGAATGCTAGTCCATTGTAGGTCTACCCGCAGCATTAACTTTAATTTTATCATCATCATCAATTCCAGTTTCCCAAATAGGAAATAGGACCTTCAGTTCTTAATTTATCTGTACCTGTTAAAACACATACAGTAGGTGGAGAGAGGCACTATAAGAAGAGTTGTGTCACAATGAACCAGGCCAGGGTTTGAACCCAGACCACTTGATATAGGGTCTAGTGAACTTAACCATATGACAATCATACCTTCCTAGCTGGACACACATACCTGGAAGTCAGTGTTAGGGTTTGCAATGAGCACAGCCTGTAAACAAAATGTGAGAATTGCCAAAGAGGAATTAATAATAATTCAAGGACCTTTGCATACATGTACCAAGAGACAACTTCTGCCTATTTATCACAGAACAGGTTTTTTTGCAACAGCTGTCACAGATAGAAATCTGGAATTTTGGAGGAAATATTAATATCAGGAAAAGACAGAGCATAGAGAAATAAGCTATCATACAAATATTTAGGCCTTAACTTAAAAGGTGGCAACTGACTGTATGTGGCTGTATGAAATTGGAACGATTTATTTGGGAAGAACAAGCCTTGACATAATTTTATAGTCATGCTTGCCGGTGTTTCTCCTTACAAATCCTGGGTCATGTGTACTAAAGGTATCCGTGGTTGAGTGTAAATCAATACCCTCGATTGATACCCTTGATCAACCCTCGATCGACACTCCATCAACACCTCGGTTGACACTAGATTGACTATCCATCAACATCTCGGTTGACAGTTGGTCAAGAGTCGACTAATTTTTGATCGATTCATGAGTCAGCCAACTATCGAGTGACTGTTGATCAAGTGTTGATAGAGTGTCGACTGAGACTTGATTGGGATGTCGATCCAGTATTGGTCTAGATGTCAATCAAGGGTACCGATTGAGAGTATCAATCGACACTTGACAGCAGGTGCCTTTAGTACACATGATCCCAAATCCTTGTAAAATTATAGATTAAAGAAGTAAACTGCACCTCTGTCTCCAAAATGTCAGCTACCACTTCTAAACCTGCTGCTCGCATAGTGTCCCCTGTTTCAACAAGATCAACTGAAGAAAAAAACCTGATCAGCTCCTCAATAATTTGATACAAATGTACAGGTTCAGAAAATATAACTTGAAAATATTTAAGCTATGCTTTTTTTAAAATTGCTTTACTAAATAAAAGGATTTGGCTAAAATAGAGTAGAAATGCTGTTGAGATCAAAGAAATTACACAAGACCAAAAATTAGGAAAGAGGTGATTTTTCTGCCAGCCATTAGGAATGAACAAAACAGAAAACCTTATTGTCACCCAGGACTAGGAGTAGGGGTTCTACTTGAGTATGTAACAATTTTCAGGCCACATTGCTGTGTGGTTCTGCTAGGCGTGGCTCTCAGTTGTGTGTGAAGAAAAAGGTTGGCAGCCTGAATATTACTTACCAATGCCATCAGCAACTCCAAGGCTGCAAGCAACCTGAGAGGTAATCAAAGAAAATTTGACCAAATGTGCAGTTATTTGAATTTGAAACACAAAGAAAGCCTTGGACTTGCACTTCAGCACACAGGCAGCCCAAGCTCACAATGTGAGGAGTGTTTTTTTTTTAATCTTTATGCGAACGTTCAGGGCGCGAAACGTGACACAGTTACCGCCGACATCTACTATTACATAACAACCGAGTTTGGTTACGCGAAACGTGACCTTCGCCTTGCAGTATGTGGTGGTGTTGTGTTACAACGGTTTGAATTTATAAAGGTTTGTATGGGG
>Ga0126339_10001236_pt1 | contig 16928 bp, 11 predicted proteins | sample OrbTmetagenome_2_FD_92532 | JGI IMG/M metagenome (GOLD analysis project Ga0126339, IMG submission 92532) | Coral microbial communities from Petempiche,Puerto Morelos, Mexico - Orbicella T R C metagenome | ecosystem: Host-associated > Invertebrates > Cnidaria > Coral | place: Petempiche,Puerto... | reverse complement strand
TGGAATGTCTCAATAAGGCCAACTTCTGTAGCAAGTTTCATCAAAATCGGCCAACCGACATTTCCAACCTCGGAACACTTTCTCAGAAAATGACACTTAACACAACAAATATCCTCAGTAGGGCGGTTACATTGCAAGTCTAGTCTCACGGGGAGTCCTGATGCTCTTCCACAGCGGGTCCTGGCTCGAAGCGGTACAATGGTGTGAGAAATAGTCTTAAACCTATCAGGATACAAATATCTACACGTACCATGGTTAAGTGCAGTTATAAGGTTTTGATACATGCTTTATCAAAGGCAATGTAGACTGGGTAATAGCGTGGTTTCCTAGCCAAAGTATATGTCAGAGTAGGTAGCCTAAGGTCAAAAACTTCTGACGTCATGTTACCATACAAGCATGTCATTGCATTACGCAGTAAGACAGAAACAACATAGATCTTTCCAACACTGCTGAGGAAAAGTTATAGATCTTTTTCAAAGTCATTAAACTTAAATGAATTGATCACATTTCCGAACAGCCATTTGTTTGCCCTTATATGGAAAATAATGCGGGAAGTGTCGGTCGGCGTAAAATTTTTTGCGGGAAGCCAAGTTCGTCGACAAAAAAAATGGATGAAAAGAAAAAACAAATCTGGTGAGCTATCTAAAGAGGAAATACAAGAATTTACGGAACACAAGAAAACAGCGATAAAGTTCGGAATGAGAGTATTCAACGGTACGTAGCCGTTAAGTTTCCCTTAAAAGTTGTAAAATTTCTAAGGTCAAGGTCAAGGTTTTACGCATTTATGAAGATTACGTAACGCCAACATTCTTTGCCTTAAAGTTGCCATTCCGGTAGTATGCCAGTTTTGGAAGGAGCGGAGAACTAAAGAATTGGTTAATATTTAGCGTGCGTATATCGAATTATGAATGCACGTGGGAAGTTTGAGGAGCACGAGAGAAGCGTAAGAGTTGCTCGAGGCGATAGCCCAGGGCATCTCTAGCTGCTTGAGTGCTCCGTAAACTTCCCAAGTGCATCCATAACTCGATACACGCACAGTTAAAACATGAACCAATTCTTTTATAACACTGGAGACCCTTAAGCTTACTCAATGTTGATTACAAAATCGCTACCAAAGTCATAATACACAGTATTTCGAGGGTTGTTCCAACCGTTGTCAAGGAAGACCAAACCGGATATGTCGAAGGCCGGTACATCAGTCAAAATATAAGAGAAATAGGGGAACAAGGCTTCTGTTTAATGTTACAAAAGACACTAGACTTGATACAAAATAATTCATCACATTCTACTGACAAATTCGACACTTTTTAGAGATTCAATCAAGGAACATATTCAAATGTCACCACTTTGGAGAAAGACAAACCTTAACCCGTATTTTAGCTACCTGTTTTTATTATCGGCTTTTTTGCTCTCTCTTTACTAATTGGTTCGAAAACTGGAGATAGGATCACTCTTGCTAAAAATAAAATAATATATGGCGTGACATATAACTTCGCTCGTCATCTTGGCTTATACCTCTGAATGATTATAGCGAAATATTATTGATACATTGCGTCAGCAAAAAAAGAAAACTTTTATTTCGATGCTTTCTTAGCTATTTTGACAAAAAAATTAAAATTGAGAGACATAGTTCTAAGTCACAAATTATAATGGAAGAATATTTTAAAAAATAATACGACTTTTTTAATTTTTACAAATATGTTTCGACGGTACATCCGTCATCGTCAGTGTGACGGTTATGAAAGTTTACAGTGATTTGAGACGTGCCTGTTACAAATTATTCGTTACATTGCGTTGGAAGACAATACGCTAGATAAATTTGGAAGTTAATGGAAATAAAAAGATGCGCGTGCGCGTGCGCGTGCACCTATATGGAAAACGTTAACTTGATGAGTTGAACCTGTTGATTACGGTCAGACTTTTCCCACTTGATGTATATAGACTCCTTAAGCTTAACTTGGTACTTCGGAGGTGCCGAATAAAAGATCTTAAAGCAGTCAAGTTACAAGAGGTACGGCACAACTCTGAAGCCTGCAAATGTTTATAAACGTGAGAAGATCTGTCTGATGACAAGTGCTCGTGCACGGGCGTGGAGAAATGTCGGCTTGTTACATTTTTCGTACGATTTTACTCAAACGTAAGGTTTAAGATCTTTACCGCATATGGAATCTAAAGCTGTTTTTTCGAGGCAATTTGGATTTATGCAGCGAAAATCGACAGTCTTCGTACGACTTGACTCAAACCTATAGTTTCAGGTCTTTACAGCATACGGATTCTAAAACTGTGTTTTTGAGGCAATTCAAAGTGATGGAGGGAAAATCGACATTTCTTTAACGATTTCTTTTAAATATATAGTTTCACGTCTTTAAACCATGTGGAGTTTAAAACTGTTTGTCAGACAACTTATAGGTTTGAGGCATAAATCGACATTTCTTTTTCGATTTAACTCAAATTTATAGTATCACAGCTATTTATTATAAGGAATCTAAACGTGTGTTTTTCAGAAAATTTAAAGTTTTAAAAGAAAAATCGACAATTCTCGTGCGATTTTACTTAAAAGTATAGTTTCGCGTCTTAGCAACATGTGGAATTAAAAACTGAGTGTTCCAGGGAATTTAAGGTTATCAAGAAAAAAAAACGTTATTTCCTGTTTAATTTAACTACGATGTATAGTTCTGCGTCTTTACAGCATATAAAATGTAAAACTGTAATTCCGAGATAATTTGGAGTTATAATGCGAAAATCAACATTTCTCGTACGATTTCATTCAAACGTATGGTTTCACGTCTTTACAGCATCTGGAATCTAAACCGAGGCAATCTCGGGGTATGGTGCGAAAATATATAATTCTCGCACAATTTAGTGTTTGGGGCAATATGGAGTTTTGGTGCGAAAATCAACATTTTTTTTGCGATTTCATTTAAACTTAATCTTTTACGTCTTTACAGCATGTGAAATCTAAAACTGTGTCTTTGAGGCAATTTGCAGGTATGGGGCGAAAATCTACAATTCCCGTACGATTTCATTCAAATGTTGTATAGTTTAATGTCTTAAGAGCATGAACGGAAATCAATGTTTGTCCTCCGATTTAACTCAAATGTACACTTTTAACTCGTCACAGCATAAGGAATCTAAAACTATATAAGGAAGCCAAAATCAACATTTCTCGGCGATACCGATTTTACTCCGATTTTAACCCTAACCCTAACCCTAAAACCTAACCCTAAAATGTAATTAAAGGCCCCTAAAACGTACGAGGACAGCCGTAGCAGCAGTCATTTAGGGTTAAAAAACTTGCAGTGGTAACAATCTGCAAATGGTACCCATGAGATCCCTGGGCTTTTTTGCGGGAGTATTAGGTGTTAGCTCTTGAACAATGATGGCCATGTTCTGGCAGCATGTCCCCATATATGGTATTTTCTGAAAAAAAAAAACTCCATAACATTTATCACTTTCTGCAAAAGTGAACTTTTATAAGAAACCTTGACTTTCTTTGGCATCCTAAACATTTGGAGATAGTTTAAGCACCAGTTTTGAAAGAATTGCTGTTCAGATTAAAATCGCTTTTAAGGAATTTACGATCGTTTTGAAAATTGCAATTTTGCATTAACTGGTCGATTTGAGATAAGAAGGTGCTCACGACTGTATTCTATTTCGCCAACATATCGATTGAAATGAGCCATTACAGCTGTTTCTGGTATATTTAATGCGTTCATCAAGTATGTATATGTGACCTGCATTGAAACTAAAACATTTAATCAAACTATTAACTTTGGGAATTCATTTGGCAAATCAATTAAAATTTTCAGTTATAGGAAAGAATTTAATACAAAAATTATATGCCAAAGAATGAACGTGAACAACAATAACAAGATGGGGAATACATGACTGATTGTGTGGAACACAGCTGTCTAGGTACATCAATAAACTCAAATGCTCATCCCTTTGAATGGCAAAATCTCCCTAACTAAGTGTGGGACATAAACAGCAAAAGCGATTAAAAAGGGAGGAAGGAAAACTTTACAAAGATAAAAAAAACAAGGCAGGTGTGATCCAGGAAGCTCTTACATTGAAATCCTCTCCTGGTACAAAGAGTTTTTGCATAAGTGATAAATATTCTCCCATGTATCTCAGAAAACCGTGAAGCTTCAGCCCGTCTCTCATCTGATCAAGCTCAGCTTTCACCCGCATAATGGTGCTCTGAACTGTTATAACCCTAAAAGCTAATTCTCTGTTACATCTGTAAAGTTAACGATGACATGCAATATCACTGTTAAATTCGGAGTGAGCAAATGCGGAAAAGTTTTTGGTCCTTAGGTAGTTTCTTTAAAAACAGTTAGATAATCAGTACTTACATCTCTTTCACAGTTCAGATTTCAGCGTGTTTTCCCGAAGTTATAGAAACAAAGGTAGAGGTTAGGGACAATAGTACAAAACTGAATCACTATCAGCTGTTTTCATTTTTGTTTGATATTCTCCAGACTAACTATATGTCTTTCTTTGATCTTTTAAATACACAGAAAAAATATTTTATTTATTAGTAATTGTTTAATCTATGAAGAAGCTGGAGCATTTCAATGGAGTTAAAAAGAATCGCTGCCTTTAGCCAAAGTAGCCCATAATAGCTTACAAAGGACATGGATGTAGCATTTTAAATGAAGTAATTACATGCAAAAAGGCAACAAATAAATACATCTTTGGACACTCTAAGTGCTTTTACCTTACAATAGTATCCTTTTCTTGAAAGAAATTTTAGACGTAAAAACACTTTTAGATTCCATACGCTGTAAAGACCTTAAAGCTTAAGTGAAATCAAACAAGGAATGTTGATTTTCGCTTCATAACTGCAAATTGCCTCAAGATTACAATTTGACATTACATATGCTATAAAGACATGGCAAAATTATCTATTTAAGTATTCCATTTGAATGATATCTTACGAAAAATGTCGGTTTCCGCTTCATCTCTTTAATTTGCCTCAAAAACACAATTTTAGATTCCACATGCTCATTATCTTGTAAACAGAGTTTTAGATTTCATGTGCTCTAAAAACCATGACTAAACTTTTCAGTGAAATCGCACGCAAATTTCGATTTTCGCTACATAACTCTATATTGCCTCGAAAACACAGTTTTAGATTCCATATGTGGTGAAGACTTAAAATTATACGTATGAGTGAAATCGTACGAGAAATGTCTCTTTTCGCGTGATTCCTCCAAATTCCTTTTAAATTATAGTTTTGCCTTGCATATGCTTTAAAGAAGCGAAACGACACATTTTAGTAAATTTGACCAAGAAATAACGGTTTTTCCTTCATAACCGTAAATTCCCTTAACACATGCTCTGAAGATGTGAAACTACATCTTTAAATGCAATGGTATTTCAAATGCCAATTTTCTCTTCATACCTCCAAGTTTCCTCAAAAACTTAGTTTTAGGTTCTTCATATTATTAAGACGTGAAACTCTACATCTGAGTGAAATTGCTACCGCCTAGAAATCTTGATTTTAGCTTTATTACTTCAAATTGGCTCAAAAACAGTTTAGGATTCCTTACGTTGTAAGGATTTGAAAGTATACTTTTGAGTTAAATCGGACGAGAAACATTGATTTTCGCTTCACAACACCAAATTCCCCTAAACACTATGTTTTAGACTTCTTATGCTGTAAGGACCTCTAACTATACAACATTTGAATGTAATCGTACGATATTTAGATTTTTGCCTCATAACTCTGAATTGGGTTACATACACAGGTTAAGATTACCGATGCCGTAAAGACGTGAAACTATACATTTTAATGAAATGGAACAAGAGCTATTGATTTTTGCTTCATTACTTTAATTAGCCTCAGAAAGTCAGCTTTAGATTGTACATGCTATAAAGGGGAAAAACTATGCGTCTAAATGAAATCGTTGAAAAACGGTCGATTTTTTCCCCATACCTCAAAATTGCTTTAAAACACACAAGTTCACATTCAAGAGTTCATAGGAACTAGCAAGCAAACGTTTGAGTAAAGTCGTACTTAAGACGTCGATTTTTGCGTCATTTTTTAATGGTCTCGAAAACACAGTTTCAGATTTAATATGCTGTAAGGAACCTAACTAAACTTTTCATTAAAATCGTACGACCAATGTCGATTTTCCCTAGATGATTCCAAATCTCTTCGGAAACACAGCTTTAGATTTCATATGCTCTAATGACCTTACTGCCGATTTTTCCTACAAAGGTCCAAATCACCTCAAAATTACAGTTTTACATTTCATATGCCGCAAAGACGCGAAACTATCCATTTGAGTAAAATCAAGCAAGAAATAACGGTTATTTATATCGATGCATGACTCTACGGAATCTTAACTCTGCTCGAAGACCCACTAGTTTGCAGAAGAATGCGGAGTAAAACTAAACACATAGATTGGATGAATTTGGCCACAAATAAGGGTTTTTTAATTTGATCCAAGATACTTAAATTGTAGCAACACATATACAGGATTTCCATTGTTTAGCAAAGGTGGGGCGAAAAAGACGCCACATACCATTGGTTGTGGCAGTCATACTAAGACAAAATCAAAGTTAGCGTGGCGGGATGAGTCGATTAACATAGGAGTTAATCTTTCTGTTTTGCATAATGATATAAAGAGATTGCAAGCAGTTGGTCTGTTTAGTCTTAACAGGCAAGCGTGAAAGCGCAGTCCTTGCCTGACGGGCTTCAATGAAAAATTAAAGAGCACGTTGCGCTAATTATTCTCTGGAAGAATAAATTATAGAAGTTAGATTACTTAAGGACTATGGGAAGCTGGTAAAGCCGCAGCCCCCGTCTGACCAACTTCACCAAAAAATGACGGTTTGGCCAAAGGAAAGATATAAATTCAACAGGTGATATAAGAATGAAAGAATGACAGTGAATTCGCAGTAAACCCCCAGTTCTGAATATTGCTAATGGTAAGAGGAATATTATAGCACCCTCTTATAAAGTCCTGTATACTGTTAGAAGAAGCTGTATACTGAACATCAAAAGAGGCGGTAAAGTAGCAGCCCCTGACTGACCTACCCTAGCGGCAATGAAATGAAGGACACCAACATAGAAGGCCTTTTCTGACCTACGAAGCTGTCAGAACTTGCTAAATACAGAAAAAGAAGGACTATCAAATGAAATCAATCCGCATTGATATTTTCTGATTTAAGGTAAACCTTAAAGGCGTCAGGTTTCCATCGACCAAGAGCTTGAATTTTCTCGTCAGAAAAACCCTTGTTGGCAGCGTCACACGCCCCCCCCAGTAATGCGAAAACTGTGGATTTTAATCGACTTATGTCAAAGGCATAATATTAGAGGCAATTCTAGAGCTCGGTATCTAATTGATACAGAGTAATAGGTGACTGATGAGAATTACAAAAAAGAGGGCCACGTCTATGACTGCGAAGCTTCCAGTAATTAAGAAGGGTTTTAACCGGGAAAACGGGACAAAATGATCCCGACTGATTAGGATATCAAATGGCCGGGGGTCAGATTTGTGTTTACAATCAGTAATAGTGATCTTAGCCGTGCGTGGCTCGCCTTCAGATGATGAAATTTGCAGATCATGAAACTGGACAACTGAACACGTAAAGCGAGTGCTCTTGGTTGAAAGTTCACCAATTCGGAAAAGTACATAAAAAGCAGTAAGAGACATGCAAAACTGGTCTTGTAATGGGCAAACTAATATCTGAATGTCTTTGACGACTTCATGGTGTTAGTAATTTCTGTTATAAAAACGATTTAGTTTGTTTACAAAATCCTCCGAGTTTGTGAGCGTAAGAAATGACAGAAAGATGTAAAGTTATCGTAGAAAAACCCAATTTGTAAAGAAAAAGATAATGAAATATAAACGGGGAGACAGAGAGCGAATAATGGCAACGTGGGGTTAGAGGTCCCGTTAAATTGAGCATATAATTGTCGAACGATGACCCACGCGCGTTGATACGATCTGCAGGTTCCCTTTAGTTAATGCTGAGTTCAAGAAGCCCTTAAATTAGAGACCAACTATTGGGTAGTAGGTTGTTGGGTACAGTCGGTGGTTTCTCGTCTACAACCAGTAAGAGTTAGTTGAATTTTGCTACTTGAGAACGTGAAATGTAATCGGCTCGAGTATTGTTAAAATGGGGAAATGTGTTTTCGTGAAATAATATATTTTGTCTGAGGCAACTTAACACTAAATCCCTGATCAATACAATAATACTCTGATGTTTGGACGTCTGCTTGTTGATAAAATCGATAACGACAGCATTATCAGGAAAGAATATTACAGACTTATAAGGCATTAAACGTCCCAAATATGCATCGCAAGGACAATAGGATATAACTCTAAAACTGCAATTTTAAAAGATTTTTACGAAACCGGCCATTCGGCGCCGAACCAGTGCTTACCAAACACAGCGCCGAATGCTATTGAGCCCGCTGCATCGGTATAAAGTTCAAGGGTATACGATGTTTTCCATGCATCGTCGAGAAAAACTGATTTGCCGTTGAACTCGTCTAAAAACCGAATGGACAAAAGGAGATACTTTTTCGAGCCTTTACATAAACGGATATGATGGTGTGGCTGTCGTAAGCCCATGGTAAGATCGAGTAGGCGCCCAAGAAAAGCACGGCCCCGGACAATAACTTGAGAACTAAAATTTAATAAGCCTGGTAAAGACTGAAGTTTTTTAATTTGACTGTGGGACGTTTATAAAAATTGTGCAAGAGCATGGGGCATTTTTGAAGCTTTCCGTCTGGTAGTCACGCTTGTATTTTTAACGAACCGAGAGTAATGCCTGCACATTGCAATACTGTATGAGGGCCGACGGTTTTTTTCAAGAGCTCTGGGTACTCCGAAATGATGGCATAGAGAAATAAAGTTACCCAAGTCGGCTTCGAACCGCTCTTTGGTCTGTGCAATAACGGATATGATAAACAAAAAAGCGTCTAATATCTGCAAAAAAACATGAGGCACCCAGACGATAAATAGGCAACCATTGGAAAGCGGTACTAAAAGCTTCAAGAATGTTGCATGAAGAAGGAAGCCCCATGGGTAGGCACCGATCAAAGTTATACAAATTTTCGAATTTGATACCTACCTACATTGTTTTAACCTTGTAGGGAATCCGAGCGGGGTTTGAAGGGCCTGATACTTGAGACGCGTTTTCTTTTTTTTTAACTCTACCGGATCCCTGTTGAGGGGTTGGTAAAGAACACTGAAATGATGGGTGCTTTTCTCCACATTTATAGCAAACGTGTTCGAAATGCCACCCTTGGCAGCGTTTTCCGGTATGAAATGCCCAACACGTTCCTCGGGGAAAAAAATTTGGGGGGAAACCCTTGCGTGTTGACGCTTGGGGCTTATTGGTGATCGGCTGTGATATTGGATATTTATCGAGTGCAGATTATCTCAGGTAACTAAATGGTTCGTCATACCAGAGCCAATCCGCGTGCGATAAAGCTATATGACAGACTACCTTGCAATACTTCATCAACTGCGGGGTTTCACTGTGGTATTGCTAAGTATAAATCGCGAGAAAAATGTTAAATGCTCTAACCCATTGTTTTATGTTGAAAACGCTCTTAGGTGCGTAATACGCTTCAAGAGTCAGGCGCACTTGCTTTGATGACCCAGTGGAAGGTGTCATAGATAACGCATCCTAATCGATTTGAGAGGTGGATGCTAATAGAGCCCCAAATTTCAGATACTCGTTGGCCCAGATTTTAACTTTTCTTTTCGAACCTATCCGGGAACTAAGATTTAAAGAGACGCTAGTAAAAATTTGTTTAGAATGAACATTGCAGGCACCCAAAAGCAGATATTCCTGTCTTGTACCTGCTCCGTTTAGGTTACTGACATCGTTTCTTAGTGCTGTGGTCAGGCTATCCTATGGCAGGTCGGCTTGAGACTGCCCTGCCAATGTGGTTTCAATGGACGTGCTTTCTTCAACGGTGTTTTGTCTAATAATCTCAGTTAGACGATCGTTAGACAATGCGGTTTTCACCGCTTCCAAGATGACAGTTGATCTGGTTGCAGAGATAGCGTTTACGTCTAAGGAGACCAAACCGGGATTGGTAATAGCTGGGTGAAATATAGGTGGATCCGCTGCTGTCAGCTCTTATGTTCACACTCGTTTAGAACGTGTTTGGCGGTCTATCCTTGATGGCTGTGCCGCACTCTTTCCAGGAGGCATTAATTATCGATAATACATAAAAATAGGTTATTAAATAAAATGGAATGCAATGCGATTTCGAAAAAAAATTGATAAGAAGGAATACGGCTCAAAATGACGAGATAAAAGTCCATCCTAAATTTTTTGGTCGCAGTTAAGGTGGGCAGCTCCACAGGTTTTCTGTTCATAAGCAACGATACGTAACCGGATTAAAAGGATAACAGAGGCCAATTTCCAGGAACGATGCGTTACCCCCAGTGCTGAGTGCATTGAACCACTCGTAAAGAGGCGGTCAAAAGATTATACACTACTACTGCAATGGTAAGAAAGTAAATCATCGCTAGCCATAAACGCATCTCGGACGTGTGAACCGTGGTTCCAGTGAACCGAACAAGCACACCCATTGCTCGTGAAAGTAAGACCCAACGACAAACAAGCAGGAGTTGTGAAAACAAACATTAGCTGACAAGTCAGCTTGGTTTTAAACATTAAAGGGAACTGGGAAATCTTAAGACAATAAAATGAAAAACATAAAATGTCTGGGGAAGGCGGCCAGTATAGATAAATAGGAGGATGTTTCAAATTTGTTATATAAGTCCAATTTCCGATTATAGGGAGTTTAGGCAATGTAGAACTTCCCCCTAAAACTACGCTTGTGCTGACAAGGACCATTTAGATTTACCCCGTCACGGGGTACATCTACCCGGGCGCGTTGATACGATCTGCGAGTTCCCTTCAGTTAATGCTGAGTTCAAGAAGCCCTTAAATTAGAGACCAACTATTGGGTAGTAGGTTGTTAAGTACAGTCGTTGGATTCTCGTCTACAACCAGAAAGAGTTAGTTGAAATTAGTTTCTGCCCTCCAGAACCCTGTATGGCTCCAGAAAATTGCATAAGGGATCGGCTCTTGCAGTACTTTTAAACACCAATTTAAGAGGATCACGTGCTTCTTGAACGTAGCAGCCCCAGTTCGATAAATAGTTTGACAGACACACACACATTTCACGTTTAGCGAGTCATGGAGGGGCCGGGTAAGGTCTTAAATTGCTGAGCAAACGTTCATAAGGGAAGTGCCTAGCTGTAATATAACTATATCGGGCTTGAACGATTTAACCACTAAAAGATCAATTTGGACGGTCTTGCGTATTGTTCTTCCCCAAACCCTGTGCCATTTTAACTCTATGCCTTCGCGAATATGCAAATTAGCATCGATATCATTACTCCGCTCGACATATTCGCGTAAACGGCGAATAAAGGAATGAACAAGTATCAAAACACGTGTTACCGTCATTTGACCGCTTGGAGCACAACGTTTTAAACTAAGATCTAAAGAGGGGACTGAACTGTCAAAAATGAGTACTTGCTGAAAATTCTAAGAGGTAATGTGGAAAAAAAAGTTTTTTCTTCCCGATACTGTGGGTACAGGGCCAAGGGAAGAAGGCCTAATTGCTCAAGAGAAACAACTTTTACCCTTGACGAAACGCCCCCTCTATCCCCTGGAGTTATACTTGACACAAACCAAACCTACAGACCATTGTGTGAGCGTTATGGACCGCATAAATAGCAATATCTGTGAAGATAAAGTTTGGTTTTCCTTGATAATTTCAAATTTCCTCAAAAAGTCAGTTTTGGATTCCACATGCTGCAAAGACGCGAAACCATACATTTGAATGACAGCGAACAAGACGTGTTGATTTTCTCTTCGTAAGTTCATAACTCTACATGTGTTAAAGACGAAAAATTATAAGTTTGAATGAAATCGTACGCCTGGTACCTCCAAATATCCAAAAATACACACTTTTACATTCCAGATGCTATAAAAACGGGAACTTATACATATTATTGAAATCGCACGAGAAATGTCGATTTTCTCTTAATAACTTTAAATTGCCTCAAAAACACAGTTTTAGATTCTGCATACATTAAAGCTGTGAAACTATAAATTTGACTTACATCGTAAGGGAAATGTCGATTTTGTCTCATGCCTCAAATTTGTCTGAAAAACAAAGTTTTAGATTCCAGAAGGTGTAAAGATATAGGGATTTTCGCTTCATACCTCCAAATTTCCCCAAAAACGTAGCTTCAGGTTTCTCACGTTATAAGGACGTGAAACTCTATATTTGAGTAAAATCGCTATCGCCGAGAAATGTTGAATTTCGCTTCATTACTTTGAAATGGCTCAAAAACACGGTTTTAGATTCCCTATTCTGTAAAAAGTTGAAAGTATATATTTGAGTTAAATTGGACGAGAAACATTCATTATCGCTTCATAACTCCAAATTGCCCCAAACACTATGTTTTAGTCTTCTTATACTGTAAAGACTTTAAACTATACAACATTTGAATGATATCGTACGAGACTTGTAGATTTTCCCCTTACACCTTTAAATTGCCTCTAGAACACAGTTTTAGATTCCAGATACTGTAAAGATCTGAAACCATATGTTTAAATAAAAACGTAAAAGAAATGTTGAATTTCGCATCATTACTCCAAATTGCCTCGGAATTGCAGTTTTACATTTCATACGACATTAAGACGTCAAACTATACATTTCAGTGAAGTCAAACACGAAATGACGGTTTTTTCTTGATAAACTTAAAATCTCTCCAAAACTCAGCAAACGCTACAAAGACGTGGTAGAGGCCGAATAAAACGACGAACACTCGCAAGAATTTCACATACCAAGTTAATCCATAGTTTTACTTCGCGACTTGTAGTCCGACTCTTTGAGCAACAGAAAAACACACATGTAATAAACACTCACAGCCACACCAAGTCGCATACAATTTAAATGTTCTACAGTCACTTGGGACGTCTGATTCCACGCCCATAACGTGTCTTGTATTTGTTATCCTTGTTGGCTGCTACTTCTTCCTCCACCGATGACGAACAGTCATTAACCTCTGGCACTTGCGGGAGCGTTTCGAGTGTTGGGCATTTCCTAGAGTCTTTCATCTCTTGAACCTTAGCAGTATGCAGTGGGTCACATCTTCTGTCGAGAATTTTATCGTTGTACTCCTCTAGTAAGTGGAGTTTCTGTACCCGTTTCTTTATCATTCCTTTCCTGGTTTGGACTCTTACTGTTCAAATTCGCCCACCCTGTCCTCTGAAATAAGTACGACATGGTTTTGTTTCAATGGCATTCCTTTGCTTGGTTAATTTTTGGCGAAAAGTTACGCCCGACAAATATTCACGTAACCAAGGAGACCAAAAAAGACTTTGAACTCGTACTTTAAGCGCTCCGAGAGAGGGCTTTCTTTGGTGGTCCATCAGGCGGACTTCTGAAATCTCTTCCAATGGCTGATAAGGCTGCGGTAACGATTCGCCCACCACGTATATCATCACCAACGTAAGTCAGAGGACGGGAGTTAATAATGACTTCTGTGTCTGTCATGACAAGCATCATTTCGATGTAGCTGGGAAAAACTTTCCCCAACACCTTCCAGAGTCGTTCTTTGAGCTGTCGGGAGACTCTCTCCCAATGACTTCCACGATGACGGGCTCTCTCCGTTGTAAATTTCCAGCGTACACCTTGATTGGTTAATTTGTTTTTAACGACAGTTGGATCTATCTTCGTCAACCGCATTCTTAGAGTTGACACCTTGAACACCTTTTCTGCTTTATGAAATTTGGTCTCGTTGTCTGAATGGATCACTTTTCCCATCCCACGTCGATTAGCCCTACAACAAAAGTCTTCCAGAAAATCTTATGCAGTCATACTTTTCAACAATTCCAAATGAACTGGAAGAGTATCTTTGCAGATAAAATTGCTTACAGAGGCCGTTGACGTAGTTGGCTCGGAACTTCCTTTTACTTTAACATACAGTGGACCTGTAAAGTCCATTCCAATGTTCGTAAATGGTGGTGCCATCTGTACTCTTTTGTCTGGTAACGGTGCCATTTTCTGTTGAACAGGCTGTGTGTGCTAACGTTTACACGTGAGACATTTTCTCAAAACTCGCTTTTGCGTGAGCTAGAAGCGTTGACGGAGAATGGCTAGATTCGTCTCTGGACCCGCATGGCAAGCTTTGACATGAACGTGTATGATCAATTTTTCTATAACTGGGTTGCCATAAGGTACTATGATTTGATGGTTGCCTTTTTCTGGAATCTGTGCAAACTGAAGACGTCCACCAACCACAAGTAGCTTCTTGGTTTAATGAAATTGCGGATCCAACTTAACGATGCGCCTCTTCTGATTCAGTTGTCCCTTGGTACAGAGTTGCTTAAATACTAAGAGGAAAGGAACTCTTTGTCTGTTTCTCAACCAAGTGAATTCAGATTCCTTTAATTCCTTAACCGACAGCTTCCCTTTTTTTGGCTCCTTTCGTAAACGTGACCACTTTGGGATGCATGTAGTCACTCGTACCAAACGTTGCCAGGTAACATATCTTAATGCCAGTGCGGGAATGCTTTCTTGAACCGCTTATAGACAAACAGTGTCATTCATGCCAACAGATTCGTTCTTTGCTTCAGTAACACACTGCTCTGGAATTGCTTTCAGCACCTCACTAACAGGCTAGTGACTGCGGAGCTGTTGTAACCCCTGTGGACCTTTCTACCACAGCTTACAGTTTCCGAGTTTAGATGCAGGAATTCCCCTTGTGACCAGTTCTGCAGGATTTTGACTTCCCGGACAAAACCTCCATATGTTTGGTGGTACTCGTTGGTGAATATCTTGAACTCTGTTTGTAACGAATATTTTCCAATTAGAACTTGGTTTTCTGATCCACGCAAGTGTAATCTGACTATCTGACCAACCATACACTGCGTGCACCACAATTGGGAGAGCTTGAATGTTATAGTCAAGCAGCTTAGCTGTGATGTATGCTGGAGAAAGCTCCGGTCTTGGCATACTGATTCCTTTCACCGGTGCTACCCTTGACTTGGCCATAACTAGGTTGCAGATATTTTTGCCAGCCTGATCCTCAGCAAAAATGCAGACCGCTCTACCATAAGCTCTTTCGCTGACGTAACCAAACCCATGCAGCTCAACTTTGTCAAGTGAAGATAGATTTCGTAGTAACCATGCTTAAACTTTGATTTGGTCAACGTTTGCTACTTGCTGTTTCCAGGGTACCCAAGAATTCGCGATGTCCAAGTTTAGTGGCTGATCCCAATCTAGACGTCAAGTCCACAATTCTTGATACAACGACTTTGGAATTATCAGAAATGGAGTCATCAAACCCATGGGATTGAAGACTCTCGAGCACAAACTAATCAAACTTTTCCTTGTCTTAGGGTCCTTGTCTGTCAAGATACTGGAAGCGTTTGTAAACGACATGACATCAGTTTTTGTGTTCCAGAAAATACCCAGTCCTTTCAATGAGTCTGACATTTTTTTCGGCTCAGTAGTCGGCAGAAGAATTGGTGCTGTGTCACAAAGAGGCCTGGTTTTCGTAACCTTTTAAGAGTTCGATGCCCATTTTGGCAATTAAAAATATCTATTTTCAAAGGAGATTGCAAAGTTCATTTCTTAGCTTTACTGCACTGTCATCCTGCGGGGCACCAGTAAGTACATCGTTGACGTAAACGTTCTTACTCACTTCCTTAGGTGCCGTAGGATTGCCTTCCTCGTGTTCTTTTGCATGCTTTTGTTTAAGTAGCAACGGAGAGGAAAGGAGAAGGGGCATCTCCAAATGTCACTCGGGTCGAGCAATAAACGTCCGGTGTGCGATGAGTGTGCATATCTCTCCACAGGAATCTTTGACTGTTCTAATCGTGAGCTTTGAGCTTGGTCAGAAGAAACATTGTCTTGATGTCTGCCGATCCGATAGCATCGGAATCTAATAAGAATATGTCGTAGATCTTGCTGAAGTTTTGCACCCTTGGGAAGAGAGAAGTTGAGGGACTGCGCATAATACGTTTTAGCGCTGCTATCGACACGACTCTACGCTTCGTGGTAGCTCTATCTCCTTGGAATACACAATATTGGCTTACTGCTTCACAATACATTTTCGCTTTCTCTAAATCATTTCACAACCTTCTTCCAGTGGAGACAAGTCTTTGATACGTTTTTGCCAATAGTTGTCAACGAGAGGTAGATGATCTTTCTTCCAAGGAAGACCAACTTCATACCGCTCACCATCAAAACGACAGGAAATGTTAAACTAATTAACTGCATTCTCCTCTTCGGCGTTTCTTTGATGCTCCTGATAATTTGCGATTCCACTAGCGTGTAGTTCCCAGAGACGTTTTAATTGATCATCGGAACTGTCGATCTTCGTTACAGTGAGCATGGCTCTCATGTCTTCACTCTTCTTATACGCAGAGAAGGCACCAGTCAAAAGCCAACCAAGTCTTGAAATTAGTTGCAACCAGTGTTCCTGGACGCCCTTTTCGTACATCTCCTTGAAGCAACTTGTAGTATTGATCGGCTCCAACCAACAGATTAACCGATGCAGCTGCTCTTGGAAATGTGTCTGCAAGTTGCACGTTCTTTAGATGCTTGCATCTTTTGACGTCAAATTCCACTGCTGCGAGTGGAGGACAAATACTTTTCATGATTCAGCCATTAATCGAAACGGCATGATGATCATTACTCGAGTTGAAGGGAGCTAATTTGAACTTAACTCGGTTCATCTTCTTTCGCTGTTCCTGACCCCCAAGTACCTTAATGGTCATAGTGGCAGGCGATCTATAAAGTTTTATCTTAAGATCATTGAGAGCTGTTGTTAGGAAAGTCTCTGGTGCTCTACTGTCCAGAAGAACTTGGACTGCACATTCCTTATCCCCATATAGCAATCTTGCACTGGCACTTG
>Ga0126339_10001233_pt1 | contig 16932 bp, 9 predicted proteins | sample OrbTmetagenome_2_FD_92532 | JGI IMG/M metagenome (GOLD analysis project Ga0126339, IMG submission 92532) | Coral microbial communities from Petempiche,Puerto Morelos, Mexico - Orbicella T R C metagenome | ecosystem: Host-associated > Invertebrates > Cnidaria > Coral | place: Petempiche,Puerto... | reverse complement strand
GTTTGCTTGGTTTGTAGATTTTGCTTTGATGTTTGGTTGGTGGGTTAATTCCATGTTAGGTTTTTAAAATTACAATGATAATGTTTCACGCTTAGGAAGTTTAAGGCTTACTTGCGATTAAATTATTCTTTGACTCCAGAACTCATTCCAAGTTGCATGTGCTGTATTTCGTCGGTAAACTAGATGTGAAATTAATTACATCGCTCGTGTTGAGCTTGAAATCACAGTATCGACTTATCATACGTTTTACCTAGTTTTATTTCATTTAAAGCTTTGCATTTACGTTTAAAAACGTTTTGTTGACTCGGGCCCAGTCTACCGCGTTTGGAGCCAAAACGGAAAGAGACTTTTTTCCAATTTTGGAGAAGAGAAATGAAAATAAATTATTTAGTAAGCCTTAGTGCGGAATATGTAATATTCCATTTAAGTGCCTAATATTTTCTACGAAAAGGAATTTTTTAATTATTGCTTTGTGATGTGGTCTAAAAGATAGCACACTTTGGCCAATCTGCGATTCAATTATTTGCAGCCACTTCATTTTTGCCTCACGTAGCCCTCCCCAATTCCCACACGGGTGGTTTTCACCGGAGAGGTTGGTTGAGGAGAGTGAGAATTCATATCCATGACAACCATGATGACCATGTATAACTGACTTAAAGAGCGTTTGAATGATAGGCAAGCAAATGACAGGCTTTCAAACAAATTAGAAAGAGATGACGTCTTATGGACTGGTTTGAGCAGCTTTGTACCCATAACGAGTTGAAATAATTTGTGTTTAAACTATGCATAATTTTTTGTGTGCTTTCAGCCGGTATGGAAACAAGAAGGATACATTCTGCAGGCTTGGGTCGCGTCAATGTCCGACAACCGACACTACAAGCACGCAATGTACATGTACTAACAACACATTCATTCCCTCAGTTGTTATGCTAATTGAGCACGGAATAACGGCTACAAACTGTTAAAACACTGAGCAAGAATGAAAATGAATAATTTTTTGCAGCCTTCGCCGTAAGGATAGAAAGAAATACGCTGAAATGATGGCTGATAAGAGACTTCATTTGTAATATGATGGACGTTTTCGTATTAAAAGACATGTTGGGTCTTCTTGTCTAGTTGAATTATTTAGTACGTTCTTTCAAGTTATTTTTTTTTTAGTTGTTACTTCGATACCATAGCTGTTTTCACGTTGCCGAGCAACAAAGCTATTATAAAGACTTTGGTTATAGACTTTGTTTATGGAGTGTTATGAAAGTTGATTTAAAACAAAGCACAGACTAACCAAATACTTTATTATCTTAGTATGAAGTAAAACGCTCCTGTAGAAGGGCAGCTTGGAAAAATAACGAGTTTTAAGTTGATTTGGCTCTGCGTCCAAAGATAAGAAAAGTGGTTTGGTCGTTTGAAAGCAAGCAACTGGAAAGACGTCCGCGTTATCACGGAAATAAGCTTCTTTGTGATTTATTCCACCAAGTATCTCTTTCTTTCTCAAACGATCAATTTTTTGTCGGGATTAATTTGAAGCTTTGAAACATTTACAAATGTCGCTTCTTTATCAGCTATCGTAACTTTTGAAATTTACCTCGGAGTGAGCTAGGAAGGGCTTCCGTGCGACAAATTAAAGCGTTAAGCTTGACTACACTGATAGTACAACGGATCTCTTTTGTGACCAGCCATCTGTGCGGAGGTCCAAGCACCACAAAAGATATATTTTTGAACAACTGCTCGAGTTAATTAACATTAAAAGATAAGAGTTGGTATTCTGCGTCAAATGGGAGTTGCTGATTAGCACCATTCCATCAGGAAATTGTACAAAATCCGGTCAGTACTTCTTCCTTTAAATTTAAATAAAAGCCACGTTCTTTTTAACTGATTGCCAATAAACAGAGGAGATGTGTTGAAAAAATCATATCCGTATCTTAGATAAATTAGATTTTTCTGGAATATACTTACCCAAAATAACCTAGTCCCATTATCTAAGTTTTCTTGTTCACACTGTCTGTGTGGTAACAAAAGTTAAACACAAATGTAAAAGTTGGTATTGTGTATGAATTTTACGATATCCAAATTGAATTTTTCGATTAAATGGAAGAAACAAATTGCTCAGTTCTTGGTCCATCCTGATTGCTTGTTTTATCGAAGTGTATCATCGACATCATCAAAATCTGGAATATTGTGGTTCCTCAGTGCTGCGACTGTTTTAAGGACAATTAGAAAATGTGAAGTGAAACTAGCACATTCGTGCTGCCATGTGCAGTTTACCTTGTGTGTGTAATTTAGTAATACATCTGTTAGTAACAATTGAACCGAGAAAATTCAGTTACCAAATAATGTGGTCAAAATTACAAATGGTATTCCTGCAAGCGTTATTTTTTATTTTGTCTCAATCTGTTTGACAAACATGCTTCCTTCTGTCGCTAATTGGAAAAGAGTTGACACTTTGGCTTCGTTTTAATTATTTACAAACCAAAAATCAGATATGCATATGAATGGAGCGGCGCTGGTATCCGGCCGATAATCGATGTCAAAATCCGTTCGCTCGACTGAAATTTTATTAATATTCCTACAAGGATGTTTTGCTTTTTATTGTTCTTTTTTTAATTATCTTTTTTTAAATACAATATTTGCCACAGGTTCAGTGTTTTTTCAGGTAGCAAATCGACAAAGGTAAAAAAATTGGTCACTTTAAAGTTTAGAGCTTGTTAAGCACCGAGACGAGAAATATACATACAAGTCTTCAACATGAAATAACTCGCAAAGTGCCGAGGAGGTGGTTACTGTATTCCCAAAAACCTTTTGTCCTAAGTGAAATAATAATGATATACATTTTAGCGATACATTAGCAGAAAAAAGAAAACAGCAGATGATTTTCGTTTCTCTTTACCCATCTTGTTAATATGTACCGGGTGATGAATGCGTTTCAGGCCTTTCAGGTTTGGACACAGTCCAGTTAATTACCTCACGATGCATAAAGATAGCCGACTGAATTAAGATGGAACATTTCTTTCCCTCGAAGCTCATCTGCTTTGTAATATATTAGCTTTAAAGATCCAGTATAATTGTGTGCATTAAACATGAAACATTCTACCGAATGTATTTCTGATCGCAGATGGTATTATTTCATTTACATTTATATTAAAAAAAATAAGGATAATCAATCTTTTTCTTGATGTCAAAAATATAGTTGCATATTTATGTGACATTCAACTGTGTCAAACAAAATGAAGTAAGGGCTTTTACCAAATGAAATTTCCTGGTAATTTTCATTTGGCTTGTTGATATTCTTCGTCTTAATTCAAAAGATATCTCGTATAACATAAAGTGAAATTTAATTTGTCATAACAAGTTTTGGATTAAGACTCCTGTCCAGTGATATTTTGAAAATGATGCATGACCAGTGAATAAGTAAGGTAAATATTGTATGTCAGAGGATAGGTTTAAAGGCGATATTAAGTAAAGTGGCTTGATGGGAAAAGTAAACACAATACACAGTTGAATGAATTCTCAAGGAGTTTAAGTGAGAAAATTCAATACGTTCGAGTATCGGTGAGCAGGATTCTCATAAATCTGGCCATGATCTTTCGGGTTTTTTTTAAAATGTAAAGTGATGCCTTAGAGGTTACAATAAATTCACGTCTGTCTCCAGAGAACTGCCATCGAAAGCAAATGAAAACGAGAAATAATCTGGGGAAAAAACAAGTGCTTTTCAAATTTTACATAATACTCATTGTCAAACTGAAGTTGTTGGTTTTTCGTACACTAATTAATTCAGCAATTAAATGCGTTGAGGTCAGTTTGAGGTGTTATTCAATATAGGTTTGGAAGAAAGAAGCGAATTTTTAATACTTTCCAGACCAAATTGCAACCAGTTCTGCAAAGCCTTTTTTGTTTGAAAGCGATTTTTCAAGACACCATCGTAAGCGTTGGGCATAAATTTATGATTAACTTTAGTGAATCCAATTTACACCGCCAACGTAATGGTCGATTTGCAAGTGTGTGATAAAAATGCTTATTTCCATGGCAAACCAGATGTGTAATACGATCACAAGCCATTGTAGTTTTACCGAAACTAGCGGAAATATGGAAGAAAATACGACGTAATTGCCACACAATGGCGGTAACCTCTGCATGGCCCAACAAAGATATTAAAGTTTTCAGGAAAAAAATAAATTAAAGAAGAGAAGAAACCAGAAATCGGAAAAGCAATTAAAGTGAAGCCTTATAAAAGACTTTTGTTCCAACGTCTGAATAATCGGCAATCGTTTTAACAAAACTTTTTCGAAGTGAATCTGATACGATTCAACAAATTTCGCAGTTTTGGCAACAGTCAAGTGAATGGGCAAACACTTCGCGTTGTTTTTCTTTTTTTTTCCTGGAAATTGTGCCACAAATCAATCTCGGTTGACAAAGATCTATAACTTTGCGACCATGTCAAATTACAATAAACACAGATGGTCTCACGGCGATTCAGAAAGAAGACCTGTATATTTTAAGCATTTGCAGTTTTGTTCTTGTTTAGCCAAGAGGAAAGGTGAGACACTGCCTTGGTTTGTTAATTGTACATTAAAATAATGCTTGTCAAACATTTCGTCTCGCTTTTGACAATGTCAAAGTGATTCCGTGCGGAGTCCACCTCTGCAGAAAGTGGGCAATTTACTTTTGCGCAAAAGACGTTTTGTGGACAACTTTGATGTATTTATCGTATTTTATCAGATACATCACTGTAATGGCCCTATTTAGCCGTATCCGTCCGGCAAACTGCGAATATTTATCGCTTTTGACAACCATGATGAATAGAATTTTGAATAGATGATAGGTCAATTTGCATTTTTCTTTCTTTCCTTTTTTTTATTTTTTGCATTCAGCGGTTCTGAATAGAATGGTCCACACACGCAAGCCAACAAAACATTTTATCCTGTTTTTGTAAAATTTCTCGGCCGCAACGTAATACGCAAGTAGTCGTCAAAGATCCTTCGACATCGAAGCGCTTTTCAGCGGCTCCTTTGCAGGCTGAAGGAAACTATACAATGGACTTTTCTCTTTTGTCTCAGTATGTGAAAAGAGTGAATTAAGACACAAAGATTGCGCACAACATTTAGGTCTTTTATTGACTGTACAAACTTAAATACAGCTGAAAATTCCCAGGGCAAAACAACGTGGCCTCTAGACGCTGCATTCAAAGATTGTTAGTATTGTGGCCTCGCAAGCAGTCTTGTAAAACTGAAAGTAGTTTTCTTTTCGAAATTTCCTTTAAAGAGCGAGCACTTTTCGAAAGTGTCTGTTAAGATATCGACGGGCGTGCCGCTCTTAAACGCATACTACTTTTAACTTCTCACAGCTAAGATTAAAAGGAAAGACTTATTCATTTTAGTTAGCACTTTTCAACAGCTCATCGCCTTACACAAGAATGGTTTGATATTACCTTAATAACTTAGTCAATGTAGATCGGGATTAAGAAGCGAGAACTACACGGGCGCGAGACAAAACCATTATTAGGAAACGCTTACAACCGGTATCAAAACGTTCTTAGCTGAATGAGAAGATAGATTTACGCGAATTAACTTCAGCAAATATACACGACTTCTTCATTTCGCCCCACCAAAATTATGCGACGAGACTCTGCTAAGAACAAAAGAGAAATTTGAATGTCGGTGAAGCATGGTCCTTTAAAGCGTCTACGTATAATACTGAGCAATTCTAACCAAGAGAGAATTCAATGTCCTTTAAAACTATCTTTCTATAATTTCAACTACTTTTGGTACTTTGTTCGTCTAAGAACTAACATGGCAATCTTTTCTTTGACAACTTTAAATACATCCAATCTTGTAACTAAAACCTTTTAATAATTTGTATTCAGCATTCGCTAAAACACCCAAACCTCACCTAGATTGAATCTATTAACTTCAAGAGATTGTTTTCGCCTTTTAATTGCGCTTTGGTGCTAACTTCGGTTTTAAACCTTTGAATTAAACTTAAAAAGAAACCAAACTGTTTTGCTTCTAGCGACTGCTTTTCAAACAAAAATTACCTTAAAGACAGTGTTCTTAAAAACTCCTTTGCTACGTGCATTCGTATGAGGTACTCCATTCTTAGATATTGTTTGTCAGCTCTAAATATTAATCGGTATTTCGGCCATCCCGTATGGGTATGAACTGTACGGGTTTGGCTGTGAATAGTTCGGATGGTGATTCAGCGAGGAGCCTTTACCTTTTAAATAGACCGAAGTTTGATCTTGGTATCCATAAGTTGGCGGGTAGCCACACGGAACGCTAGGTACACTTGAAGAGTTGGGAGCATACGATGAACTATTTTCGCTTGACATTGGAGTCGAGAAAGGACTCAGCGACCCCGATATTTGCGGTGGCACCGGGCAGGGTGGAGGTATTTGGCTGAACGAGTTGTAACCCAGACTGTTACTGCTCTGCTGTAAGGTGGTGTAGCCAATACTAGGAGCTCCCTTGCTCCAGTAGTTTGCTCCATAGTTGGGATAAACAGACGGTGGGGTCTCGGAGCTTTCGTAACGAATAGAACTCGAGCTTTCGAAAAATCCATTGACACTGGGAATAATGCCACTGCTTTTTTCTTGTCCCAGCATATTCGGCGGGTTGTTCTTCTCCTTTTTGCGCCATTTCGCCCGGCGATTTTTGAACCACACCTGGAAGAAAAAAAATATTATTTGTCAAATCTATTGAAACCGTTGTTGTATTTTGCTGTTACGTGTACATTGATGTACAAACGCATTAGCCGATGAAAAGTGATGCGCAATCTAATAAATAATGTGGTGATAAATTGCAGTTGTGAGTGTTTTGTGAATCTCGTCGTTAATAAAATGAGATACAAACACAAAAGTCTGACATTTATTTAATAGTCTACTTAAAAATCAAGCTTCCCTTCTGGCTAAAACCCGAACGTTCTTAAGAGATAAACGTTTTTAATGTTATCAATGAAATGTTGAAGTACTGAGTGTTAAAGGGGCCATATGAAACCAGAGTAAAATGTCGACGAGCTACTGTTATTGAAAGCCCAGTTAATACGGGGCTTTTATTCCTCGAAGCTAAGTGTGAAAAGAGAAATGAGTCCCAACAAGTTTTTTTCACACATTTGAGTTTGTAATTAGGCAGCTTTCATAAAGAGAAGACGTCGGCAGGGCGCAGCAAACTACCATTAAGCTTTTTCTAAAGACCGGACATTTCAGCGAGTTCGTGTATCGATATATTTTCAAGATTTCGCCGAATTCTTTTAAAAGGAAACATAAATTTTACCCGTTATTCAGCGTTTTCTATAACCATTTCAGAAAATTCACCTGTCTTTGCTAATCGCCACAATACAGGTACAGTTGGTATTCAGGTATTAGCAAAGGTGTTAACACTGAAAGCCTTCCAGTTCTATCGTCTAGGTGGTACAGAAGATTTAACGGGACAAAAAACGCTTAAGAAGGCTAACAAGAAATCTGAGCACGAGATGTTCGACTTCTTGATACTTTTTTTCGGTCGTCCCGCAACTAAATGGACGGGAATCGAACACTAGTGGTTTGTTGACTGCCAGGTGCTTTTGAAACGGTTTGGCGAATCCTGAAGTAAACAATGTAATTGCACGGAAATACATTTTGAAGAAATGCATTAAAAAAGCAAACATCTTGACGATATTCGAGTCTTTAAAGTGATTCTAATCCCAATTTACTAGTTCTCCGCGCGATCGCGGTATTTTATCAACCCAGAGAATGAATGCTAGCCATTACCAGAGTTACTTTTAAGGCGGTACCATTAGCTTGAATATGTTCCAGGTTATTCTGTGGTGATGTCAATAATTTACGCGTCGCAGCACAAGTAGAACCAGCCTGTTCGCCTTTTTCATTCCGTATTCAAAATGCAAGACTTAAGTGGCGCTTGTTTTTATGCAAACAAACATGCCATATTCCTTGTAAGCTTGGCGATAATAAAAAGCGATCTCTTTTTGGCTGGAAATGGAACAGTATCTCGGTGGAGTTTCTGCGGGCTGTTTTCGTGCATCAAACCAAGCGTTTGATGATTCCGTTGTGTTTCAATTATTCAACATCGCCCAACTGAGACTTCGCCCAAGCGAGCGGCCGGCCCCGACCCGAACTGACTGTTTGTCTAATTACACTCTACATACCCTGACTCGCGCTTCTGTGAGACTTGTCCACATGGCGATCTCTTCTCGGACAGCCATGTCGGGATATCGATTCCTAGAGAACATTGCCTCCAGCTCCTGAAGCTGATACGAGGTGAAGTGCGTCCGTTGTCTTCGCTGCTTTCGTTTCTGCTTCAACCCATCGCCATCCATGGAGGCACTCTCTGCAGGACAAAACGTAAACAACATTTATCGAATGATTAGCACCTTCCGGGGAGAATAAGAGGAAGCAAAACACGATCCGCACCAACAGACACTGGAGCGTTCTTCCTGGAATGTGCCAAAAGTGCTCATTTCACTGCGGACAGCGCGTTCGCACGTTCAATTGTGAAAAGTAAGAACACATATTGTTGTTTCAGGCAAGATTAACACTTAATCCCTGAGAAATCCTGAACTAATTAGAACTTAGTTATCTAGAATCCTGGAAGGTAATCTACGTTCTTCTTCCCCGAGAGGAAACTCTTACCTTCAAGTGAGTCCACGCACTTTTCTGACAAGTCATTGCTCGGCTGATTGTTGTTGATGTCGTACGACGGCAATTCAGGCGAGTCTCTTGGGGAACTCATCTTACTCGCGAGTGTTTTTAGCTGCTGAAATTTCTCTGCGCGATGATTTCTTGTGACACTGCAAGAATCTTTAAATCACCCTAGGCGCTGAGCTGGACTTTCGAATGGTATGCCTTGATTGCGGAGGTAAGCTGACACGCTATAGGCCGGGCCGCGATCCAACCGTCATGCGTCCAAGTTGGGTCTGTGACTTTATGCGTCACTGAGTTTCTTTACAAACCTTACTTCGAAGCTAAAAGTTCCGTCAGCCAATCAGAGCACGGCCTCATTATAAATAAACTCATATCTATATTAATTACATTTTAACGCTTTCAATTGTTTAGTTTGAAAAATACTTCGCAAATGTCAATTGCGGTGTGTGGCGCCGACTCTTTTGTGAGGTGCCGTTGGCTAATTATCCGCCGGAAAATTTCATTCACGTCTTTGCGCCACACAGCAGAAAAGAACCGAGGAAGGCACGGAACCTCGATACCACGGCATCTTTATCGAAGTGATGTGTTCCAGGCAAGTTCAAGCCAGTGGTTCGTTGAATTGCTTGCTCGATATTTTTTTTTACTTCAGCGTGCGATTGAACGAAAGAACCCGTCTGCGCTTACTTAATAAAGTATCGTATTCCTAATAATGTGTAAATAAAGTTGACTGTGCCTTGGCGAACAGGCAAAACAAAACTTGACAAGAATTTGTTGATTAAATTTTATTCAAGTGCTTCATTGTCGAGCTAATACGTGTTGATAGGAAGCCATCGAGTTGTAATTAGGCGTGCGGGGTTTTGATTTGTAAACCGTTTGACTTTTAGCTAGCAAGAGGCTTTTTCTGTCATTCTTGTCTTGCATCCAATTGTAAATTCAAGGACATTTAGGCCGTCTTCAAACAGTTTAACGGTTAAGTGTCGGGTGATAAAAATGGCCTACATTGAAATCCATAATATAAGTCGTGAAAAACACTTTTGCTACTTTTTTGCGCATGTCGATATCACGGCAGAGCTTGGTTTCCCACTTCTTTCTGATTAGATTTCTAATGTTTGTTTAACGCACAAAGGCAAAATTTTCGTGAAGTCAAAACTTTATTAAAGTCCATGTATCGATTAATTCGTTATAAAAGACAGTGGCGAGTAAACAGAACCTTTTGAAACCGCTTTGTGTTGTCTACAATGAACAGTTTATTACATTCGGTCTTGGCGCCTTCCGCAGATTTGCTTCATTCGTGTATTTTGTGATTTTATTGGATTCACAATGACGCTTGGATGTGCGAGAAATTCGTGAATTCAAAATTGAGACTTGACGTAAAAAGCGATTTAAGAAAAGTGTTTTCACACTAACTACAAATGCTGAAAGCTTACAAGATTCTGGATAATTTTCTCATAGAGCTTCTCATCCCAAATAAAGCTCTTACTAAATTTCATTCGGTAAGAAATTATTTCCTAGGCGAAACTTGTTAATATATTCACTATTTGTAGAACTAGTTCCTCTACCGACAGAGCGGGTAATGTTTACAGAAATCGTTTTTCCTTTTTCCGATTACGTCAAATAGATCTGAACAGTGTCTGTGCTCTTGTTTTAGTTAGCTTTGAGAGTGTTCGTGGCTTAGCGAAAAGCCACTTCTTCGATTTTTGTACACTGTCTAATCTTCTCATGGGGAAGAAAATTATATTCATCAAATACTTAGGGACTATCCGTGTTGTCCGTCGGCTTGCTCTATCGCTTGCTAATTAGCTATTAATCTTGAGAAAAGCTAACAAAGATTTTTTAATTAACTAGAAACACTTTGGAAAGTACAAGTGAAACGTCGTTCTTCCTGAAGTAAGCTTGTGTTACTGTGTGTTCAGCTAAAACGTCCATTTATAGAACAAGCTGCCTTAATTGGACTTTTAAAGGGAGAGTATATGATTTATACCCAGCATTGTAACCGACGACAAACAAAAGAATCACTTTGCAGGGTACTATTTCCTTCCGAAAGGAACCGATTGGGGCGAGCTGTCATTTACACGGAGTTTGATAACTCAACCAACGGATGGCATGTACAACACAGAAAGAGTATGGAGTCGTCCCTGTTTGCGAATCTGTTCCCTTCGAGATAAAAAAGGTCTGTAAAAATTTATCAAAAGTTTTCAAAGATAAGCTACACACTATTTTTGAAGAGAAAAACTTGGTTTTCTGCTTTTCATAATAACAACTTTACATGTAGTTAGATCGCAGATGTAACTCTACTTGTGAATAATTTATTGGGGTTTGTGAACTTGTAAAGTACATTTTGAAAATAAAAATGTTTATTCCTGGTGAATTATTTTGGTTTAATTCAGGTGCGCAAAGTATGCTACATCTCTCAGTGTTTGTACGACATAAACTGACTATGTTCCACTGTCTCCCAGACAACATCAGAAACGTCATGTTGTACCGATTTGTAATGAATAAAATGGCTTTATCGACTGGTCGTGTAAAGCTGATGCAGTTCTCTCATTATTTTCAACGGAAATGAATTCCAGGATTTCTGATCTCGGTATTCGATTTTTGAGTCCCCCTTGATAGTTTTTTTCCGGTCGATAGCGAAATGTATTTCCAAATATTCTGATCCGTTAAATTGTTGATTACACCGATTTTAACTGTGGCTGTTTCTCCCTATTTAATATGGCTCAAGAGTATATATATATCTTTTACTAGTAGTCGATGTCATGCTTTGTTTTCTTTTCCTTTGGCCTTGCTGGTATGAAGATAGCAGTTCAGTCGTAGATATATAATGCAGATTCAAAATCGTCCTCGATGGCGATTTTTCACTGAAGTTTGTTATGTCCCATAGATAACATAAATTTGGAATCGATCCGGATTGACTCATCATGTGTCACTTCCTTCCGCGCATCTCCTGGAGAATAACTAACTTTCAAAGTTTTGTTTTAGCTCGACTCTTTGACAATTAGAAAACAGAATTTTTCTGTCGTTTACGACATGCCGTGGCCCAATTTTCGACGGCAGTTCTCTGTAATTTTGAACAAAACAATTGGCTGACCCTTCAGGTGCCAAGTATAAAATATCAATTCTTGTTCCACAGATTGTCAAACCTATCTGAATGATAATTCCTAAACTTCGATACAATGCAGTACATCAAGACACCCTCACACCATGTTGATGGTTTTCGTGATTCCCTTACCTGTTCGCTTGAGGGAGAGAAAAAAACACTTCAGCTCACTCTTGGGACGGTTACTCGTAGGGAGAGTCGGAGAAGAAGATCGAGATTACTATATTGAGCACCGGAGGCATATTCGAGTCTCCACCGTGGTGAAAGTGAAAGTGTATCGTGTCCATGTGGTAGAAAAAAAAAGTTCAAATCTGGACAAGGAAGAAATAATTTTTATTCCAGCCAAAAGTTTTCTGAACCACTTAAGTAGCCGTTATGATGCGGGAATTTATGTCTGCATATCCTTCAGAAAACTTTTACGACCAAGGAATTTTTCAATTAACAGGAAACCTCGACCTATTATTACTTTCTTTGTGTTGTGGCCGGTTGCCCTTGTAGTGAAGCGATGACAAACATAGTGGATTGTCACAAGTGATGACTGCCAGGACATTGATCCGAAATTAAAAAGTTATTACCTCTTTTCAGTGGATTGAGGGAAACGCAAACAAGCCATTGTTATAGGCAAGTGACGTCTGGTGCAGACTCCACTGGTGCAATAAGCGGTATGGCTTTCGCGGTTTACTGAAGCAATAAGATGAATAAAACACAACAAAGAGCTTTCTAGTTGACAGATCTTTGGGTCTGTTAGCTTTTCGAACTGGAAACATTGAATAAATTACGTGGGTTTTGATAAATAAACCAACCATTTGGGCGATTCATCCTCAGGTTGTTTGCTTTTAACTTGGGCAACTTGTCGTCTGTGGAAAAGCTAGATACATCTTAAGCAGACTGCTATCTTACCCTTGTCGTGCTTTTATAGAGCTTAACCAATTTGTTCTTAACTAAGATGTTTGCTTGCCTTTTTCTGAGTCTTAATGATTTTATCCCATTCAGACTAGGGGAAGGACAGTTCTGTTTTTCTCAGCGAGCTTGCAAGCCCGAAATCAAGAGCAGCCAAATCGTCAAAACCGAATTGGCCGGCCCATCTGTTGTTGATCTAGGCTAATCGAACAGAAAATTTACATTTAGGACCAAGGTGAAACGATTTTAATTGCCCTTAAAAAGTGAGTAAAATCAGTGCCTCAGAAAATACTCGTATACCTTCATTCCTGTGTATGACCGTGCATGTGTATGCACTGTGTTAGCGCCAGCATATGTCCAAAAAAAACTTTTAGAATAGAAGAGGTTCTTCAACCCTTACACTTATGAAAGAGTATCCAAAACAGTTACAGCATAAGTACAAATCGTTTCTAGTACAGCAGACAGGTCAAGTGTTTTAGTGGTGTGTTGTAGCCCAGGTGTCTATCCCATCCATTTAAACGGGTGGCTTAGGAGATTACGCTGTTGACACCAGATCTTCGTTTCGTGACCCTATTGTTCCAAAGCTTGTACACTCCGATGAATGAGCCTAGAGACAAGCTTAAAAACAGAACGATCTCTCATTACGGATATCAGTTGGCCTGAGCAGAGGGTGTAATGGTGACCTAGTCGGCAAACAGACATCTTTTGTTCGACGACTTGGCTGAGATTTGGCAATGTTGGTTCCTTCTGATGTCTAAGAAAAAGGAATTACAAAGGTGTGGGCGCTGCTTGGAATGAAATGCGTTCTAGTCGGTCAGTAACGCGGTGAGCGTTGCCACAAATTGGTGTCTGTCTTCAGGTCCTTCTTGCGATGTACTGTTTACACGGTTTTGGAATCTCCATAAAAACTGTACTCCAATTATTGAGTTTAGTTATCTAAAAGGAGTGAACCATTTCCAGCATTCCTCATTGGTCAGTGTGAAACTGCGTACACATTTACTGTTTAAAATCAGAGAAATTTGCGCTAAAACATTGAATAAGAAAAGTTTATCACGTGTTTTGACAATCGAGATGGGACAAAGCAATGTGTATCTCTCGTTTGAAACAGTGGTTTAGACCTACAGACAATGCAGATAACCAGTAATTACGTTGAAGTATGAAATTCATTACTAACCATGTCATATATGGGCGATGGCTTTTACTTTTATTGTTCTTCAGTCAATGAATGCATCGAGGTAAAAAGGTCTGAGAGTAGCTCTTTGGTTTGAATTATTTCTTGTCGTTAGTTACCCGCTGCAAAAGAACCATTTCCTTACTACGGTTGCCAGTTTGAAAAATTTCGTGTTACATTCCCGAGTTTCATTTCATACTCGGTACAACATCAAGCTGCTGTTTAATAGCTTGCAAGGGTTTATTTCTCAGAAAAAAATAAGGGTTGATATTATAGAACTATCATATTCGACTCCAGGATGGAGTTTCTAAACGTGCTTTTCGACTCACATTATAATGTATTCATGATCGGAAACCGCGTGTTTACCCCCTTATGTAAACGTTTTCAAACGCTTAATGACAAGACTGCATAAAGACACCAAAAAACACGAAACATTTCCTTTCAGAGTAGAACAAAGCGAGACTACAGGAAATGAAATTACCATAGCGGTTTCTTTTGAAATGGCTGCCATCGACACTCCATTGACGTCAATACACACGTTGTTCATAAACGCGATCATTATTGTTAGCTTTTTATGGGACGTCTCATCAACAATGGGAAAATGATAACATAAATCCTTCAGTTGATATTAAATACGTGCTGTATTGGCAGTGTTCCTTCGTTAGTGTACTATTAAGGCCATCTAGTGCAAACTGCATAGCATTTGAAGGGCGTGGTGTATTTTTCACATGTCGGGTAATACAACTGCACTCGTGCACGTTAGTTTCACATGGTCACAATATTCGTTTCGCGTCAAAATAAGCTGCAATCGAGAGTCAATATCTATGTTAACCCAGTGTCACCAGTTAAGCTCCTGTTACTGTTGTGTATAAAATTAATTAGTTTTCTCAAGTATTACGTCAAGTATAGACCCATGACATGGAGGGCTTGTCGACAAACCTCTCCCATTTCAAGTGGCCCACTTGATCTTTGTAATCACTTGGATTTTCAAGAGAAAATAAAATTATTTTATCTCTTATGTCATGTATCTTCTTCAAGTTATTTAAAAACATCATTTGATATAAAACCTTCAAATCATAGAACTGTTGACAATAGGAATAAACTCTTCGAACGTAGCCGTCTTGTATGATATTCAGTTTTCAGTATTAGTTGTATTTAGTCGTCAGAAATTTTCTTGTCGAAAATAAAAACCACTAAGAACAATGGCATCCACCGCATATTTTTCAGTTTAATTAACAGCTCGTGTTTAGGTAAAGTGAAGTAAAAACCGAGTCCTTTTAAGAACTTGACACTTGCGAGTGTTTCGTGCAAACGAAAGGCGAAGTGTGAACTCTATGGCTTATAGAATTGACAAAAAAAAGGAACGTTTTAAAAAAATTATATCAAGAAAGAACAAGGGGCAGCACGTGAACCGGTGACTATAATTTCCTTCTCAGAGAATAGTTTGTGTGAAGTCCTGGAGCTAAAAAGAGAACGACATAATATAAGTCGATATAAGTATCTTTACTGAATAATTTGTATAAAATTTGTCTTACTAAACTTTCCTTAACTGTTCCATCACAAAAAACAGACTGTTTCAACACAAGGAACAGACTTTCGTCAGCTGAACTTCCCAAAAATGAAATTGGAGTTTGGCCGTAAACGTTTTCTTCTTTAGGTGATTTAATTTATGATAGCTTGCCGCTAGAGGTTAGAAACATGAATTCTAGAGTTTTATTTCGACAAAAGTTCGACAAACGTTCTTGCTTTTTAGTTTTTATGTGTATTTTTCAAATGTAATTTTTATAAACACTTTTTACTAATGTAGTTTTGCATTTTTTACATTTTTACTTTTTAAGTTTTTCAAGACCCCTGTGATAACTGTACTATTTGTAGTAATGGGCTCATCCTGTTCGTTTTATTACTGTTCACTGAGAGCCAATATGATACTGTCTAAGCTTTTGAAGTTAAAATAATCTCCGCAGATGATGTTGTCCAGGAAAAGTACTGTTACGTTTGTAAATGTAGAATGCAGCTCTGTAACCCAAGAGAAGAGCAAAAGCGTTCGGCACCAGTTCCTCACGAACCCAGCTAATTTTGCTAGTTTCCCACAACTGACGTCTGACTAAGGGCTAACGCTCGAAACGTCTGCTTCAATAACTCGCTACGGCGGGTCAATTGAACTTTTCGGCGATACGGCGGCTATTTTGAATTCAATTGTTGCAAGTAGCTATTATGGGATGCTCAGGGGGGCAAATACATACTAATTTGCCCCCTGAGCATCCCATAATAGCTATTTGAAACAATAGAATTCAAAATGGCCGCTGTATCACCTAAAAGGTCCATTTGCCTTTATCAACTACAAGTTAATACATCGCTTTATAGCGTGAATCCGATATGATTATTACGGCCTCTTGCTCTGAACAGATCCTAAAGGTCTGTCACATGTTATCTCCAGGCGTTTACAATTCGTATCAAGTTACACTTAGATGACAAAAGACACTATAGCTGTATAGTTAGTTGTTTTGACTAAATGGAGTTCAGGGCTTCAACAAACGATCATAAGGTCTCACCTCACACGTGCAAATAACCACCTTGCCTTTATAGAAAAGAATACTTCAAACAAATTCAGTCATTAATAGTTAATTGGGTTATTTCTATAAACGTTTCAGATGCAAGGAATCGGAAGGAATCTTCAGAGTTTCGGATTCTGATGCAAGGAAGCGGGGAAAACCTGGTACATCTAGTATAAGTAACTTTATTTAATGAGGGTAAAAACACTTTACAGTCATTGACTGATAAACTCGTGGCCCTCCTTTAAACAATTAAAATATAAATCACAATGATTTTAAAAACATCTAACTATGAATAATAATAAGTATAAAACTGGTAAAATTACTAACATCAATAAAATGGATAAAATCTTGTTGGTGCATGCGATACAAAGAGTTAGAGGACACTAAGAAATTGTGAAATGTTCAATATTTGCATACCCCTTCTTTATAAGATGGACGCATTTCTCTTTAAAAACAGTAATGCTATCACAGGATCTTATGTTAGGAGGTAGGGAATTCCATAGTGAAGTTGATGTAGAAGCAAAAGTTTTTCCTCCTTCTGTCGCTCTGTTGCTCTTAGGGCATCGTAGCGTGATGTGAC
>Ga0126339_10001232_pt1 | contig 16940 bp, 11 predicted proteins | sample OrbTmetagenome_2_FD_92532 | JGI IMG/M metagenome (GOLD analysis project Ga0126339, IMG submission 92532) | Coral microbial communities from Petempiche,Puerto Morelos, Mexico - Orbicella T R C metagenome | ecosystem: Host-associated > Invertebrates > Cnidaria > Coral | place: Petempiche,Puerto... | reverse complement strand
GCACTTCCTCCATGCAAATTTTTTCATTTTTATATTATTGATAACTAATCATACGGTTTTACTTGTTCAATTTGGAACTAATTTGCACTTGTGAGTTTTTCAAAAAAGGTGAAAAATTTTGCACTTGCCAAAGCGGCTCATGCAATTTCAGCTTTTTGAAAAACTCAATCATGCAAATTAATTCCAAATTGAACTCGAAACTGTATGATTACCTATACTAATCATGGTTCATACACACATTAAACAATCTCTTTTTTTTTTTCCAACAACCATTGAAAGACTTTAAAAGGACAATTCAGCAGTATTCAAGAACTTACTTTCCTCCAAATCACATGTAAAAAATATTTTACACTGGATTTGGAAGGGGGGACTCAAAATGCAAAATACTCAAGACCCCAGTGATTGCAGGGTTACTTTCGATACTACATACTTACATAACAAACACTCAACTCCACATCATCAAAATCAACTTTCTGAGACTTCAGCTACAGTTACATGTACAATCAAAATGTTGCTTTTTGTCCTGGAGACTCGAGTACTCAGGGACTTGTCAACAAAATTCAAGACTGCTGGAGGAAATTCAAGAATTCCACAAGTACATGTAACAAGGTCTAAAATTTTCACGTTGTAGGACTTTTCAAGACCAGTGCAAATCATGTAAATGGATATGGGAAGGAGAGTTTGAACAATTCACTGTAGTGTGCCGTCTAAACTCTTTTACAGTCTACCTACCTGTATCATGATCTCACTCTGGCGATCTAACATGAGCTCGCGTGGGATTTCAAAATCAGGAGTCCACTCTCCAGGGCCTTGCTGCATGGGAGGAGTATGAGGTCTAAATTCCCCTGGCATACCAGGACCTGGGGGACCAAGGTTCTGGTGGAAGCCATGATCACGGGCAAATGGGTGATCACTATGGAGAAGATGAGGAGGGACATCTATGGGTTCCCTCATCGGTCGGTCAAAAGGGTGGTCAACAAAGCCTTCTTGGAGAATCTGTGGTGGTGTCATTCTTCCGGTATTGGGAGATGCACCCTTTCTGTTCCGCAGTTCACTAATCTCAACATCAGTGAGCAAAGGTCTTGGTTTCTTTGGCAAAGGTTCCCCAACAGGTTGGTCCCTAGGATCATCATGAAAAGAACTTGGAGGATGGTTACGAACCCTACTTTGTGTTTCTTCTCTTAATCGGAAGTCTGGATCTGGCCGCATTTCTGGCCCAGTAAGACATGGTTCAAATTGTTCTGCTTTTTCAACTCTTCTCCTCTCAGGTCCACTTCCCCTTGATCTATTTTCATGCATTCCTGGGCTTCCTGCCCTTACAAATTCATCACGGACATGCATTGGAGTTTCGTCACTTCTGAAGTCTCTAGCCAGTGGTCTTTCTCTAGGGGGTGGCCTCTCTGGTACAGCCATTCCCAGCCTAGATTGATCAATCCCTCGAACAAATTCTGAGGATTCCCGCTGCCATTTGTCTGGATTTAACAGATGCTCATCACGTGGCACAAAATTTTCAATTCTTTTTTTTTTATCACTGTTCCAATCATCCCTAAAAAGAGGAATATCTTCAACTTGTCTATCAATGATAACTGGATGTCTGGGGTCCCTCTGTTCAGGCCTTCTTCCAAATCTTTGATCATTTTGGAATTCAGCACTTTGAAATTGTTCATTGTTGTTATCTCTGCTTCTTTTCATTGGTTCACGGGCACGACCTCTGCCCCTCTCACCCTTTCCTCTCTCTCGTTGCTTTTCTGCAGATCTTCGTCTACCTCTCCGTCCTCTTCCTCTCAAAACTTGTGTCTTTGGAGCTTCATCTGGTCTGTCCTCGTGATTTGGTGACAGACTAGGCCAGTCACCAGAATTTCGTCTTTTATGGTTATGTTTAGGTTTTGATGGTCTTTGCAAATCACCATACTTTGGGCTGCCTGTGACTTCCCTATCTAGATGAGTCCTACTGACACTTTCTACAGGATTCTGCACCTGAGTCATGTGTTGAAGACTTCTGATCTCTTGGGTTTGGGGAGCTTCCAAGTCAGGTTGTGAAGGATCAATAAGATGATCTGGTGGTCTGCCTGATGTCTGCTTTAACTGGATTTCTGGCATGGCAGACGGAATGCACCCATGAGTAGCACTTACAGGTAGACTTCCTTGGGCATCAATCAGCTTCCTTTCTTGGGCTATAACAGGTTTCCTTATTTCCAGAGGTTCTTGGATATGATCGGATCCTTGCTGACGAAGACGTGGATCTCGACTGTTAGATGTTGCCTGAACACTCTCAGTAGACTCTGCTTTGGTTGACACCGGCACACGACCTGGTGAGCTGGAAGGCTGCCAGAAGAGAAAAATTGAATGTAATCAATCATTCCATTGTACCGTCATTCCTTATAAATAATGAACAAGAATCATACTGACACTGTTCACAGGATTGTGTAGTTCCAGAAAATATCCATACCTCCCCCATGGAAGGGATTTTTTCTAACAACTCCCCACCCCTAAAGAAATTCCAGTTAAGCTTCATACATTTCTTTAAATTTTTGGTCTCATAGAGCCCCCACCACCCAGGAAATTCCAATTCCTTCTGTGGGGGGAGTATGGATATTTTCTGGAACTGCGCATTTCCTATTTATCCTACATGAGCAAGAGTTACAACTGGAAAGAGTCACTATTTGAAATGGCTTGCATCTACACTGTACATGTAAGTCCATTTTTTCTAAAATCAGGCATTAAATGTTACTTACATGTAGTTCTTCATCTTGACTCATCAACAAGGTATCACAATGTGTAAATGAAGGTGTATATGTATGGACAAACCCACCCAGGGAACAGAGAGTGCAAATGTTTTTAACCCAACAAACAAGAAATGTTTTGGACTTTTTTTAGTTGCCAGATAAGTAAGACCAATGAAATACATGCCGGAATTTGGTCTAGTTTGAAATGGCTCCAACTTGTCTTTCAGGCAACTGAGTAGATGTACAGTGTACAGTGTTCATTAATTTTTCTTTGCTCCTTGATAACAATAATCATTAAACACAGTAACAAGGCATGGGGAAGATGATCACACAAGAAATTCTGAATGGACCAACATACAACACAACTTTTAAAACTTAATAGTACACAGCAGAATTTCACACCCCATTAGACAGTGGAGAGTCTTCATCTTCTGGCTTCAGTCGCAAGTGAAGTATATGCTGCTGTTGCTGCTGAAGAAGGAGTCGTCGTTCTTGCTGCTGTTTCTTGAGCAAAAGATCCCTCTTCATTTGATGCTCCTGGATCTCCAGTTCAGTCAGCTTCAGCTGCTCCTGCTGTAATCGCTCAAGCTCAAGCAGACGTTGTTGGTGATCCTCCACTACCTTGTGCTCTTGAGGTGTTGATATCCCTGCCGTTAATGAGGCCACTGTCCCAGTGTTTTCTGCCTGTGTTGTTTAAGAATGTACATGTTAATATACATGTACTAGAATCTTTGGTAACACACTGTGATGTGTTAACTTTCATATTGCAAAATCAGGTAAAATCAAAATCAGTGTCCAATACCCTTGAGCTTATCCTGGATTCTGTGGAATTGACGCAACTAGGAGAATTGCTACTCCCCCTTGATGGGATGGTAAGGACTAGTCCATTTCAGATTACAAACAGCATTTAATTAATTTCATCAGTACTGATTTATACACCCAGGTAAAGAGTGGTACTGCAAGAGCAAGGTGTCTCGTCATCATGCATGTAAGGACTTGACACAATGACTCCAGCCAGGGTTTGAACCCTGACTGGTCAAAGCCCAGCATGCTAACTATTAAGAGTGCCGCACACTAGCCGATTTTTTGTCGTAGAACTGCACATTTTTTTGTCAGGATCAAATCGGGTTAAAATTTGTCGGGCCATCAGCTTGCCGCACACTAGCCAATTTTTTGTCGCAACTAACCATGTTGAGGCTTAGGGCCAAGTCATCCAAAATCAATTCCACTGACACAACTCTCATGAGATTTCCTAATTAGTTGAGGCAAGCGCAAGCCCTGACAAGTTGTCTTGGTCCACCGCACACTAGACGACAAGGCCTGACAAGATGTTTTGAGATCTAGCACTGTCAGATATCGCCCGATAAGCGCCAATCTTGTCGCAAACTTGTCTGAATTCACCGCACACTAGCCGACAGGTGAAGATTTTTTTGTAGGCTGACAAAAAAATCAGCTAGTGTGCGGCGGCCATTAGGCCACTATGTCTCTCACACAGGCTACAGACATGACCACTGTATAATTACATGTAAGGTTCTACCAAACACAAGACAAGGCTGAAAAAAGCATCAGCTATCAGTCACAGATCTGATCCCTTATAGCATTTGACATTTGATATGTTGCATTGTGTTATACTTTACTTGCCATTACATTTGCATAAATGTATTAACAATTTTTAATTAAATAGAAAAAGTAAATATATAGATAAATGGCAAGGAAACCCAATAAAAATTAAACCAATTGGGTTTGTACTGTAGGGTTAGGTTCCCAAACTAGCACAGCAGGATATGTCATTAAATTTAATAAAAGTTATATAACAGGAGAAACAAATGTGCCTAGTTGTACGTCATTTTGGTGCTTGGTCGTACATTGTACTGTCTGACCACAATGCAAAACTAATCGGACAATTTCACAAAATTAGTTGGACAATGTCCAATAACTGTTATTTCCAACACTAAAAAGTGTTTTCTGAATGTAATAATGAAAAAGGTGATCTTAGATACATGCAGCCTTGCAACAGTACCTTTTTCAGAAACTTGGGGTTGATGTGAATGGAAGGGCTTGGTGGAGGAGCAGGAGAAATGGGCCAGCCGGGGTCATGCTTGTTCACAGCAACATCCAAATCATGCAAGATTTTTGCTGGAAAATACTGTGACCAGGTGCTCCGTAACTTGAACAGATCACGACGAGTCTTATCATCAGCCTATAAATAAGGATAAAATGGAAAGATTTCTTTCCTTAATGGTCGTCTTCAATATAATGTCAAGTCCAACTACAGTTGTATATATTATTTTCAGTTTTGCATAACTGAGGAGTGACAATTTGTAGTTGGACAAATGTGTTATCTTTATCATCATCATCATTTATTTGCCACATAAATAATAACAAAAGATATTAACAATACTGAAAAAGCGGCAAGAAGACCTCCAAAAGAAACCACCGGGCTTATAACGAAACTTATATCAATATATTTTTAAACTGGCTTGAATATAGCAATAGTTCTGGACCATGTCATAGTTTGAAAACATTCTGATCTAAGTTTAAGGTTAAACTACAACTTGTATGTATTATCAAGAAAAAACATTGCTTCCAAGGAAACCACTTTAATCCAAGTTAAAAATAGGGTTTGTTTTATGATAGTGGTATCCTCAAAACATTTATGAAACTCTTAGCACATACCTTTTCAAATACACAAGTGAACGTCTTTTCCATGATTTGTGCAACAAGATGTAGGTACTCTCCCCCAACATTCTTAACAATGGAGTCCAGCAGGTAAAGGGATGGCAGTTTGGATTGCTGTGGAACCTGTCAGAAAACAACAATACTACGTTATTACACAAGCACTATACAGTAAATGTTTCCAAAATCATTCATACTACAGAACATGGAAGAAAACACTCAGCATTAACTCTTTCTGGCCTAAAAAACACAACATTCACAATTCAGTTTGCAGTGGGTATTCTTGGGGAATGTGACATACCCACCAAATAGATATATCTGTATAACTGTTCATCAAAGAGAGTAATCTATATTTATCAAAACAGCATTAGTTTGCAGTGGTCTACTGAGCCAACACATTTCCTAAGGCGATGTTACACAAGCTACATGTAACTAGCAATTTTTGAACCAAGTCACATAAATGCTCCTTTCAAATAACATGCATTCTCTGAAGTTTAAAACCTATGTAATGACTGCGTTTTTGGTTTTTGTAAATCGTAATTGCAACAATCATTTGAACCTTGAAAAAAGGAACAAACAAAATGGATCAATATCTACCAATCACAAGGCCTTTAGAACCTACTAAAGTGTACATCTGTTACTTGAGGTCTGTAAAATGACTGATGGCAGCAAAGTATGCAATAATATTATCATTATCGTTCAGGGTGAGTTTGTGTGTTATTGAAAGGAACAGTAATATAATTGTTGCAACAATATGCATATAGCATCATCCCAGCGTAACACAATGCACAACATGATTTAGAGAACATCCTATCAGAAAGTGTGCACTAAAAGTTGTACCTCTAATACTCAATATTTTCCCCATGTTTCTAAACAACAATTAAATAATTATTGTGAGCTCCGGATTTCCATCGCATGGTAGTTACTAAGGGTGCAGCCTGAGACAACTATCACAGAAATTGAAAGCAAAGAATCTAATTGTTAATGAAAAACATGGGGAAAATTACACGCAATCATTGTTTTAGCACAAATCTAATAGTCATTCAAAACTTTATCTAAAACCCTTTGACAGACACTATGAAGATGCAAATTAAAGAAGCAGCCCCATTTTGTTAACAACCACACACTGCTAGGCTACCATATTCACTACCTACCACAGAAAAGATAGCGAGTAGCATAGCCCATCAGAGAACCACATTCATGATAGAACGCTAGTAGATTTATACCAGAACTCAACAGAAATAATATAAACAGTTGCCTTTCAGTTGAACCACTAAATTTGCTCTTTATAGCAAATGCTAAATGCTACGTCAAATGCAGCTTTGTTTTCCATACTGCTAACAAAATAAACTGTCAAGACAGCATTTCGTTTATACTTGACGTCCCTTAAAAGTCGGCATGTACTGTAAAGTCAGCAAAATACACCGAAAGTTTAGTTTCACAACCCTAACACTAACTACAATAAGTAACTCCTGTTGATCAAAGACCGTCAATTTGAAAGTGTAGCCGTTTTGTGGAATATCGATTGGTTGATCATTTAGCATGGACGAAGAAAGTAAATCGCTGAAATAATACACACCTGGTAGATACGATTTGCAATAAGCTTTGTGATACTTTTAGCAAACTGACTGTTTTCCTCCGCCAACATTGTGAGTACATTTATGAGTGGTTTAGAATTAAATGTTAAGTCTTCGAGGGACGATTCATACTCCTCACAAATAGCTTCCTCTCCAGAGTCCATGAGGGCGACAAAATTTCGTACAGGTAAGGTAAAGAAAGGGAAAAACTAACACATTATTTCAACGGAAGGTAAGGTCGAATTGAAATTCAAGATGGCGGGGTGAAATCAGCCTCGTTTTCAACTCAAGCACGTGAGTATTCTTTTCGAAGCATTATGGGTAATAGGGTGGCTTGTCCCCAGACTCGCAGTAAACATGTGGTTCACTGACGGAAGCTCGTCCCTGATTGCTTCTGTTGCTTATTTATTAGCTTTTATTTAAGGAGACATTCAAAGTCATATGAAGACCCTAGCCGGATTTCCCACTACCACAAGCGAGCAGACTGGTTTGTCTCTAACGGTGCAAGTCAAAGGCAAAGAAGAACTTAAACCGGTAAATATAAAGCTACATTACTCAGTTTATTAAAAAATAAAAGCTGGAGAGTCCGCAAAAATAATAAGTTAGGGGGCCATCGGTCCTGAGTGGTTTTCCCGAATATAATTTTTTTTTATTGAAACTAAGACAGAGAGACGGAAATTTAAAGATTGCTTTCGTAGGTCCAAAAGAGAAGGAAATTAGAACCGAGACGTCAATAGCACTGTGCATTGTCCCATTGAAGTGAGAGTGTCAACGAATTGAAATATCTAGTGATTTCATTTTTATATATCACAGAACTCTCATGATAAATGTTTATAGAGCTCTCCGCGCTTTGTAACAAAAAAAAAACACATTTATATGAAAGTTATCGACCTGAAGAAGGGTTAAGCCCGAAACTTCGCCCACAGCAACGGTTGGCACTTTCGTGACAAAAAAAGTTTTCCATTTTAACTGTTTTTCACCTACCTAATCCGTAATGCACTCTGTTTAAACCAATCAGAGCGCGTCTAATATTGGCACTTAATTGTGATATCACTGATTAAAACATGGTTTCTCTTAGTTTACACTGACCATGCCATAGAAACAGCCAATCAAAATGCAGGAAAGCAGTTGTTTACTCGTTGTACACCCAACCTTCCCATCCTGCGCTGCATGGATTGTGTTAGCCACTGAATTTTCTATGGCATGGCATAAAATAAGAAAAAAAAAAGGCGAGTGTGTAAACTAAGAAAACACAAGTGAAAGTGGAATATTCCACCGCGGTATACCACTCGAAAGTGTTGCATGACTGGTATATTTTGAATTTTGTTTTCCTTTGAGATAGAACAACAAAAGTAGGAAACACGTATTTCGCTACAGCTGCGGGGGTGATAAGGGAGAATCGCCAAGCTGTTGAATTTCAGTTAATGGCGCGGAAATCTAGTCCTTGGCCCGCCCAGTAATTTAAACACTCAACAGTTTCGGCAATTGCTCGATGGAACTGAATTTTTTCAAGCCAAAAGGTATTAAATATCGCAAACCATGCATCATCCAAGGAAAGGCGAAATACGTGCAGTCGCTTTAATTTCTCAGCGTAAATCATGGAGCACGAAGACTGACGGAAAAACAAAATTAGCATCTGAACAAAATAAAACAATGTTTAGAAATCAGAACTGATTTCTTTTCTTTATCAGTGTCGCACCGTTTTGGAAACTGTTTCATTTTAACAAAGGACTGTGCGCAATTTAATTTCCGCACTGTTACAACCTTAAAACAAAGCCAGCTTAACGTAGGACGTCTAAATACGTACCGGAATCAAGTCGCTTCTCTACCAATGGGAAAGTTTCTCTTATTGACCCTGAACAGGCCGTGATTTCTAAAGGCTTCGCTGAAGGCGAGACACTCACTTGGTGTGTTTTTACGACAGCTTCTTTTCTAACAAACAATCGATAATTTAGTGTTTCAGGGCAGAGTGTTCTTTCGTTACAGCTAATTCTATCATCTACGCATACTGCTCTACTGCTCATATCGACAACGAATCCGCTCACTGGCTGTTGCGTTAAACTACACTGGACCACTTGCCGCGTAAGTGCACATTCTTGTTTATCCAGTAAGAAGTTTAAATACGTTTTAAACACGTTTTAGGCACGCTTTATGCACGATATCATCAAATCGCGGCGGTTTACGACTTCGCATTGCTGAAAATTTGATTTGCCCAATACTCCTTGTGCATTTTATAAATTGTTTTAAATTTCTTGTGTCAACTTATTGTTTTATGGATTTCTTCATGATGCAATTTAAATTCTTCACGTGATTTGGTCGGCTTTAGAGGATTAAAGGTTAAAGAATTGGTTCATGTTTAGCGTGCGTATATCGAACCCCTTGTAAAAGGAACTTGCACTAAACTCGACGGAAATTTTGCAGCTAAATTGAAACTGCGTACGTCATGTTATATACGCACGGCCGTGCGTACATAGAGATTTCTTTCATGATGGCTCAATACGATGTTCCGAAACGAAAGGCTGTTCAAGGCTGGTATCGAGAGCTGAGAAGAAAAACTTGTAGAATTCAAAAGAAATCATAGAAAGTTCATCTTTGGTTCGAGTCGAGGGATTTCTACGGAGAACTTCCACTTTTGATGTGGACTTTCAAATGAGAGAATCAGAGATTTTATGGTGTAGACACTTTAAAGGTACATTGGACTCACTATCACTTTTGTGATTGGCCGAAAGCGTACAATGAATTTTCGAAATCAGCGCCTATGACGTCATCTAGCTGCAGATTATACAATAATCATGTCAAGGGCACTTAATAAGGTCACGGGCAACCATGTCTTGTATGACCGCGGTGCATGATTTCTAAGGATAATCATGTCAAGTTCGCGCACTTTGTGTTGCTTACCGTCAGTGAAGAAGCAAAACATGACTTCTATTTTTTTTTTTTCGTTTAATGTGTAATAAAACAATTACTAGATTCGGTTTTTGTGATACCCAGAATAATCAAGGTCTTGGTAGGCGTTATCGGTGGAACAGTGACCCCTGATAATTGTTTGTCTTGGGCAGAATTTTTAGTCTTACCACTTTGAAATGGTCTCCGCGGACCCTGGTGATAGTGTCCCTCAAAGGGCAACTTCTTCGTCTGCTTCTCAGAAAAACGACTGATCGCATTTAGTCCAAAAGTAAATTAAAATTATTTACGTTTTCTTTCCCGTTGATATTTTATAGATCAGGAGGTTTTCAGCCATGAATGACGATCCTGAAACATCGTCGTTGGTTTCCAATGTCTCTGGAAACAATTCATCACATTTACATGACAGCACCCCACGACTGAATCGGATCTACCTATTCACACCAGTTGATGCCACTTCAAAATGGACTCTTTGTGCACTTTATTCTACCATTGGTTGCCTAGGATTCTTCGGTAACTGTCTGCTACTTTACTTTCTTTGGAAAAAGCCAAAATCAAATCCAATCCAAAGAAGCCGTTTTATGAAAAATTTTAATTTGTATGTAAGAAGCATGTCTCTGTCAGACATACTTTCTTGTGCAGTTTCGCTTCCCTTTTTATGCGTTCAGATTTTATTTGATGTGTTCCAAAGCGGTTGGCCTTGCAAGCTGGTTCGATATCTCAACTTCGTATTTCCTGCCATTACAATCAATAATCTGGTCGTCATAAGTCTCGAAAAGTACTTATCAACTCGTGCAAATCCACGCACTTTCAGTGCCGCCACAGTGCAACAAATGATCATTTTTGCGTGGGTTTTCGGATTATTTTTCATGTTGTTTCCGGCAGCTGCATATGACGGCATAAGAGTGGATCTTAATGACACTCATTTTACTGTCATGTGCAGGAACGACCAGAATTTCTACCCATTCAGAATAATACTCGTGGTTTTTCCAGTACAGTATCTTCTCCCGGGTATACTTATAACTTACATCAACATCTGCTTGATGAAAACAGTGTGGGTCAGAGGAAACAGGAACGTTGGCAATGGTCCGCTGAACAATGCCTTCAAGGCTAAGATGAGGTCAGTTAGGATTAGAGGAATTTCTCTTCTTATTGCCATTACGCTCACCTTTATCATTACTTATTGTTTTTTCCTCGGTTATGCGATAGTGAGCACTCTGATAGCTCAACCAAACCGAGACTTTTCAACTGATTTCATAACTCGCTATGGCAGTGGAAGTATCGCATATCTCAACTGTGTAACAGATGTCATAATTTACTTTGTCCAAATGAAGGACTTTCGCGAATTTCTAAGGAAACGTTTGTTCAGTTCTGGAAGCGGCAATGCAAACAACCGTATAAATAATAACTTCTCATAGGAATGAGCAAAAAACTCATAAGATGCGTGACACAGTTAATACAGTTAAATTCAATAAGAGGCTCAAATGGCACTTGAAAGTGTCAAATAATTGCTGGTTAACTAAATGTTTCGGGCTTAGCCCTTTCCTTACATAACTAGTTATGAATAGAGAAACAGACTTGTGCATGCTCGCGGGCAATGCAATTGAACAGCACAAACACGGACAGTCTCCGTCCAACGTTGTGTAAAGAATAGTGTGCAGTGATCTCTTTCCACACGTAATTTTTGGATGACAGTTTTCTCAAAAACCTTTTGAGTTATAAATGTATGCAATACGAATAAAAAGTACTTAAAAAGAAGTGAAAAGGGTGAAAAAGTATGCTGTGAGGGTCTGGTTTTTACTATAGAAAGACATTTAATAAGCTCGCCTTTGGTAGGATGAAGGCTGGATTGTGTTGTGTCTTGAGCGAGACACTACTCTGACAGCGTTTCTCTTCATTCAGGTGTATAAATGGCGGGTACAATTCAGTCATATTCAATGGGTAACCATGCGATAGACTAGCACCGCATCCAGGTATATTGTAATCACTCTATGCTACTGAACTCGGATAAGCAACGGTGTCTATGAGACACTTAACCTTTTACCCTGTAGGCCAAGAAGATCCAAGAAGGTAAAGTCTGCAGACCAAGTAGGCCACACAGGTCCACACAGCCGGAGCTTATCCCGGGTTCCGTTGCATTTAGCGACTAGGAGTATTTCTACTCCGCTTGGATAAAATTGCTATTCCATCGTAGGCCTGCGTTACCCCCTAGCATGAAATTCGCCGTCTCCCATTTATGTAGACCAAGGCGAAGAGACACTGTGAGAGTACAGTGTCTTGCCCGACATTACAGGCGTTCGTTCGCTGCTCGCAGCAAGCCTTTGTCTCCTTTATTTCGCTCCGCCGTTTGTTCGCGCTGCAACCAGCTACCTGAATCCCTCAAAGAGGCTATATTTTCTACCAGGGTAAAAAGGTAAAGTCTACATGCGAGCCAAGTAGCCCATCTGGCCGGCGCTTTTCTCCGGTGTCTATAGTATGAAGCAACTAGGAGTATTTCTGACGCACGTACACAGCCATTGTTCTGCCCATTAAATCTTTTGTTTAGCAAAGTTCCCGTTGCCGTTGCCGTCGTGATTTTCTTAAACTCCCTATAATTCTTGGTACATTTCTCCGCTGTCCTCTACAAAACAACAACGTGAAATGACCAAATTCTGCGTTGTCTGGAGAACATGAACCACGACGGCTAATTTGTGTCCCAGATTCAGTTTCGTGAAGTTTTGACAGTGACGAACAAAGTAAACGACTTTAGAGTATCGCGAGATTCGTACGTAAAATATAGGTTCATTCTTTTAATCGACGTTGTCCTCGGCGTCGCCGTCGTGGTCACCTAAGTTCCCTATTGTCCCCCGTCCGAACCGAACCCGAACCCGTACCACTTGATCCGGAGGCGAATGCACTAACCATGAGGCCATTGGGCCTTCACATACTTTCTATGGCATGGTATAAAATGAAAAAGGGCGAGCTTGTATACCAGGAAAATACAAGTGAGAGCGAAATATTCCATGGTATACCACTTGAAAGCGTTGCATAACTGGTATATATTGAAGTATGTTTTCTTTTGAGATAGAACGACAAAAGTAGGAAATATGTATTTCGCTACAGCTGCGGGGTGAAGTGGGAGAATCGCCAAGATGTTGTTTCAGTAAATGGTGCGGAAATTGAGTCCTTGGCCTTCCCAATTGTTAAACCACTCAACAGTTTCTGGATGGAAATCCTTCCAAGCAAAAAGATATTGTAATATGCGCAAAATATTCCAGTGCCTTGCATGGTCCCAAGAAAACTCAGACGAAATACAGTCGCTTAAATTTCTCGGCTCGCGTCTTTGTCGAGAATTTAGAGCAGGAAGACTCTCGGAAACAAAACTAACATAGCAACACCATAAAACAATGTTTAGACATCGAAATTGTCCCAATTGTCAAGCAGAGGAAATTTAGTTTTTTTATTTTTTGTTTTCATTCGCACCGTTTTGGGAAGATCTGTGCGCAATTTCCACTCTGTTATAACCTGGAATAAAGACAGCTTAGCACATCTAAATGCCAGAATCAAGTCGCTTTGTTGCTTCTCTGCCAATGGGTGTATTCTTTTTTTAACCGTGGACAGGTGATCTCAAAAGGTTTCACTTGGTGTATGTTAGCGACAGTTTATTTTCCAACAAACAATATATGCTGATCGATAGTGACTTGGCGTATCAGCGTAGAGAGCTCATTCGTCACAGCTCAGTTCTCTCGTCAAACAAGTATCATCTACAGTTCATATCGACAACAAATCTGTTCAAACGCCTGGTATACAAAGGGTTAAATCAGCACTGAACCACTTGCCGAGTAAGTGCACATTCTCCTTTATCCCATTTAAGTACCATTTACGCACGTTTTGGGTACGATCTTAATGACGGTGATTTTCGACTTCGCATTGCTGAAAAATTAATTTGGCCACCAATCGCAAATAAATCTCATTGAGAAACCTTTTGAAATGCAATGACAAGCAACTAACCTTAAAGGGCATTCTCTTCGTCCGTTTTAGGGTTACTGCTGTGTAAACATGCATATGGGAATTAATGTTATATTCAATTTGAATTACTTGTTTCAGTTGTTTGCTCGGCCCAATAGCACTTGTGCTAAAAACATTGCCGAGGGTAAATAACGGTTTTTTTTTTTTCAATCAACCTATCCTGCGAGGGACGAGAAAATAAAACATTTCGTGCAACTGGCCGAGATGAAATTAAAGCGTTCACCTCTACCACTGCGTTGAAGAACGCTATGGGAATACGTTAAGTACATTTTTCAAATCAATATTATTAGTTTCTTAAACTTTAAAACCGACATACGAATTTTTATTTTAACATCAATGATCTCAAAAATTGCAGGCTTGCTAAATTCGTTACGCGCTCTCCATTTCTGAAATCTATTTTGTTCCAAGGATATTATTTAACGATTGCAAAGGGCACTTCCATAGCAGTCTTATGCGAATCCTTCTCAGGAACAAATGGGAACGAATCTGATCAATCCAAGAAACACCTGCGAACCAACCAACCAATCAACCAACAAAAACGGAAACTTTGAAAAAACAATGATCGCATTCAGTCCAAAAGTGAATTAATTACGTTTTCTTTTCTGTTGATATTTTATAGATCAGGAGCTTTTCAGCCATGAATAACGATCGTGAAACATCGTGGTTGGCTTCCAATGTCTCTGGAAACAATTCATCACATTTACATGACAGCGCCCAACAACTGAATCGGGTCTACCTATTCACACCAGTTGATGCCACTTTTAAATGGGCCCTTTGTGCGCTTTTTTCCATTATTGGTTGCCTGGGATTCTTCGGCAACTGTCTGCTACTTTACTTTCTTTGGAAAAAGCCAAAAGCAAATCCAATCCAAAGAAGCCGTTTTATGAGAAATTTTAATTTGTATGTAAGAAGCATGTCTCTGTCAGACATACTTTCTTGTGCAGTTTCGCTTCCCTTTTTATGCATTCAGATTTTATTTGATGTGTTCCAAAGCGGTTGGCCGTGTAAGCTGGTTCGATATCTCAACTTCATATTTCCTGCCATTACAATCAATAATCTGGTCGTCATAAGTCTTGAAAAGTATTTATCAACTCGTGCGAATCCACGCACTTTCAGTGCCGCCACAGTGCAAAAAATGATCATTTTTGCGTGGGTTTTCGGATTATTTTTCATGTTGTTTCCGGCAGCTGCATATGACGGCATAAGAGTGGATCTTAATGACACTCATTTTACTGTCGTCTGCAGGAACGACCAGAGGTTTTACCCATTTAAAATAATACTCGTGGTTTTTCCAGTACAGTATCTTCTCCCAGGTATATTTATAACTTATATCAACATCTGCTTGATGAGAACTGTGTGGGTCAGAGGAAACAGGACCGTTGGCAATGGTCCGCTGAACAATGCCTTCAAGGCTAAGATGAGGGCAGTCAGGGTTAGAGGAATTTCTCTTCTTATTGCCATTACGTTCACTTTTATCATCAGTTATTTTTTTTTCCTCGGCTATCAGATAGCGTACACTCTGCTAGCTCAACCAAACCGAGACTTTTCCACTGATTTCATGATTCGCTATGGCAGTGGAAGTATCGCATATCTCAACTGTGTAACAGATGTCATAATTTCCTTTGTCCAAATGAAAGACTTTCGCGAATTTATAAGGAAAGGTTTGTGCAGATCAGGAAGCGGGAATGCAAACAACCATATCTAGTTATGTACGGAGAAACAGAATTGCGCATGAAATGCAATCCTCATTAAGAAAAAGATGGCAGCTGTGCATTTTACCACATCACCATGCGCACCTTACACAGCCCATAGAGTACAAGGAAAGCCAGGATTTTTTTTTTTTTTTGCAAAATTTGCCCTTGTACTAACAACATAGTTTTCGCTAAGTCTGAGGATGTTACAACTTTTCCGCACGTTTTTATTAGCTTTGTTAAAGTCTTCGTGCGCTAAGAATTGTGGGTAAGTGTAACAGACTCTTGGTACCAGTCGCTATCCTTTTTTATTAGGGAGGATTTAAGACGAAATCCGATAGGAAATCGAGCAATTTCAGCTTTCAGTGGTCAAAAGCCTTGTATCAGATTAGCTTTAAGTACATTTCTGTCCTTGTTGCACTTTCTAAAAGCGGAATTTAAATAGTTGCCTGAAACAAAACCAGAAACAATTTCCCATCGGAACTTGAGAATATAAATTTCAAGCTCAGAGAAATTGTGCAAATTTTATGGTCAGTTTCATAACTTTTATTTCATCTGTACTTTCAAGTGTTTTATTAGAATTTCAAAATTTGGTGTTGTTAGAAATGATTTCTTTTGAAAAGATACTTAAAACAGTCGCATAGAAGTTTGCGATAAATAATCTTTGTACAAAGTTTTTGTTCATTTGATGTAGCGGGCTTCAAAACACGGACAGACTCCGCACAACACTGTGTAAAGAATAGTGTGGTAATCTCTTACCACGCAAAACGTTTTGATGACAGTCTTTTTGAGGTTATCAATTTAGGTAACATAAATAAATAGTAATGAAAGCGGTATGCTGTTAGGGTCTGGTTTGACTACCTGACGTAGAAGACATTTTTAATAAGCTCGCTTCGAGGAGGATGAAGGCGCTATGGACGCATGCATGTTGGACTCCAGATCGACAGGTCCAGGTTTAAGCCATGTCCGGGGTCATTGTGTGGTGTGTCTTGAGCCTTGAGTCTGGTGTCTGACGGCGTTTCTCTCCGTCCAGATGCATGTATAAATTGCGGGTACGGGGGACGTATATGCAAGGGGTAAACATGCATGCAATAGACCAGCACCGCATCCAGGTATATTCCTAGTCGCTCTATGCCACTGAACTCGGGGATAAGCAACGATGTATATGAGCAGACTCGGCTTTTTACCATATGGCCATACAGGTCCATACAACCGGAGCTTATGCTAGTCTATCGCAAGGTTACCCCCAGCGTTAAATTATTTATTAATCTCGTTAATTTTGCTATTTACTGTTACAAAACTAGCGGACTTCACAAACAGGACACCAGAATATTTTCATAATCACCTTGACAATGGCG
>Ga0126339_10001231_pt1:10000-16943 | contig 16943 bp, 16 predicted proteins | sample OrbTmetagenome_2_FD_92532 | JGI IMG/M metagenome (GOLD analysis project Ga0126339, IMG submission 92532) | Coral microbial communities from Petempiche,Puerto Morelos, Mexico - Orbicella T R C metagenome | ecosystem: Host-associated > Invertebrates > Cnidaria > Coral | place... | reverse complement strand
CACTATGAATACGTATAAACAGGCCTTTAAAATCGGTTTTGTTTATTTGTACAAAATCTAGTCATTACATTTTCTTTATAATTTGCATGCAACAAGCTTGTTATAATTCTTACAAGTTAACACCATTTTGCTAATAATTTAACAGAGAGATCTTTAATTATTCCTTGTTGAAGGTTCACTGGAATATCTAGAATTTCCTTTGTTAAAGTTCAATTATTTTCAATACTCCAGTTTCTTATTACCTAAAGTATTTTCGTACCAAATTTCGTAAAATTCTAATGAATGGTTCTCGAGAAACAGGCATTTTTCCGAGAGTGCAATTTTTCATGCAATCGCAATTTTTTGACTTACTACACATGCGTAGCATTCAACTGGGTTCTTTTGGTAACAAAGAAAAAGCTGAGAATTGCTGGGTTCTTCGCATTGTTACCTCTTCTAATATATCTTTGTAATAAAAGACTAAAGCCATCAATACACTGCGTTCAATTATAGAGAAAAATAGCACAGATAGTGCGGGTGTTGAGTAAATAAAATGATCGTTCTATTGACGGTATGTTTGTCTTTGCAATCCTTGTGTGCAGGCTGAATTGCATCAGCAAAAGCGCGTGTGGAAACTGTGTTCAGCCACCTTAAAGAGCATGCGAAAAGGCATCACACTGAAGGGCATTACGCAAAAAGGCATCACACTAAAAGGTATCATGCTAAAAGTCATCACGCAAAAAGGCATCAAACGAAAAGGCATTACGCTTACAGGCATCACATGAAAAGGCATCACCCAGAAAAGCATCGTTGCAAAAATTATATGGGATCGGGGGCTAACTCTTCTTACTCATGTCTTGTAAGATAACAGCCTTCTCGAGTTTTTGACCGAGACATTCCATATTTACCTCCTTGCAAGGTCTTAATTCAGTACAGGAGGCGTGCCTTGAGAGAGTTAATACAGCAAGTGAGCAATGGAATCGACAACGATTGCATTTCTTTCCTATCGGCGAGATCAGCGAGCATTTTTCAAGATGGTGGACAAGTGCTGGGCATTCTTCGTATAACATTGGCAACAGTACAAGAACGTCCAGAACATGAATTCATTACTGCAGCTAAACTTCTTTATTATGGTGCAACTGATAGGGAGATTACGTGTAAAGACACAAGCAGAAGCGTTATGCCTTTGTGTGTGATGCCTGTTTGCGTGATGCCTTTTCATGTGATACCTTTTAGTAAGTGTAATACCTTTTGCGTGATACCTTTTTGTGTGATGCCTTTCTGCATGATGCCTTTTCGCTTGATGCCTTTTAGCATGATGCCTTCTTACGTGATGCCTTGCAATAGGCAAATTATCGACATCATTCTAAGATTATATCGATTGTTTTCGATTAATATCGATTATTGGTTTATCGATTGACTACGCCTGGTCTTCATTTAGCCTTCAAGTTGATTAGCCCCTAACTGTTTAGCCCCCAGTTCAGTCAGATTGGATGACAAAAAAGTTTTAAAAACTGTCTATTTATCACAAATGAACTTATTGTAATATTACATATTGTAACATATCGTAATTTATGGAGGCCCACTATGCATTGTGATTTCAAGCTTGGTTACAAGAAAAAAATTGATAGTAATGGTAAAATAAAACTGTTTGTGTTAGTGATTAGAAAGGTATGTTTCCAGTGATGGGGGATCAAGGTCAAAAAATGTGCTGGTTTGTGAGCCATACAGGCAAGTATGGCAATATACTTGCCACTAAGTAGTACTTCCCAACAGGCTGCAGCAAAACCTTAAGATTTTTTTTAAAGTCTAAGTAGGCAAAGTCTAGACAAATTTTACAAAGCCCCACACTATACATGTCCTGACTTTGCTCATTTCTGTATTGAATGCTTGTTCATCATCAGTAATATGGGCTCTGCGAAATGGTCCAATGATGTTGCGTGCCAAACCATAGGCAGGGTCCCCATACACAACATATGGCTCTCCTGTGGGTGTCTGGAATCTACTAAGCTTGTCTGTCAGTCCACTTGCACCAAGCATAAACGCATCATGTTGACGTGCCTCTATTGAGCCAAACATGTGTGCAATCAGGCCATTTGGTGCCACAACTGACTGAGAAAATAACTCATGTTAACACCTTAATTCACAGCTTTTACTACATACCACAAAATCCCACTTATAAGCCCTGGTCATATTCTCATTTTCTCCTAATTCCATTGTACTTTTATTTCTTTAGGACCAAAAAGTACTTTGAAATTGTGTAAGCCCTGGGCTGGCACTGTAAAATCCTGGTTACAATCCCAACCCCCCTCCCAACCTGACAAACTCCTCAGTCAAAAGCCCACTGTCACATGTGATAATTGTTCTAAGAACAAAAGGCCTTTAAAATTGTGACAGCCAAGGTTTTAAAACCAAGACTTGATAATACTTGAACTCTTTTTATTAGAAAATGACAGTCTCAGGAAGTGGGGGGCTTAGTTAAGGTGTTTTAACCAAGACTGGGGGGGGATGGGGGGTAATTAAAGTTTCTTGAGAATGTTTCAGATGCTTCTGACAGAATTAAACAATGGTGATAGTACTTACCTGAAATTTCAAGCAATGTGTCCTTTTATGTCCACTGAACATGTTGCACTGATTGCGGATGGGACATGCAATAGGTCTCGCAGTCCCATCAATAAAACCCCAGCATTGATTGAGTGGTGCCCCTTTATTGTTTATGAATTGAGAGACAAGCTCAGGGTCTAACCAAACTAGATCTAATGAGCTGAGTAGGTGTTTGAACCGGTCATAGAGGTCATCCATTATCTAGAAATGCAAATATTCATTAAGTCAATTTATTGTGCATGTTATTTGTCTTTAATTGCAAAATAACGAAATATTGCATAAACATACTGTGTTAAATATAAGACTGAGCTCAGACCCAGACCGTCCAAAAAAGGTACCAGATCACACCATCTGACTGGGTAGACCAACCTCCTGAGTAAGATCATTAAGGCCTCCATCCCAGTTGCGTGTGTTTGCTGAACACAAATGTAATACTCTGGGATTTCCAATGCAGTCAGGAGGCGTTGCATGTGGTGTTTTTGGAACTTGTCATTGAAGTTAATGTTTTTCATTTGTAGTTCAATGAAAGGCTATTGTGTCCAAAACTAAAAAAAAAAACAGGAAACCAACCTAAACATCGTCTCACACTGAATTGCTACAGTAAGGATGTCTTCAAAATTATACCTTAAAAATGGAGAACAAAAAAATTATTTCTCTTTTGCAGATAAATGATAATTTGAGAACTCCAAAAAATCCTGAAAACACATCAGCTTAGAAAAATTAACCTTGCAGCAGCTGCCATTTTCTGGAACTTCCCATAATTCACTTGTTTTCTACGTGAATTTGCTGAGGTTGGAGAGGTGTAGCTAAAGCAGTAGAAGCCATAAACGTCAAACGCCAAACACCTAACCTGAAACTGCTGTTTCCAGTTTGCTGTTAATGTGAAAACCTGGGTGCTAAATGTCTCTAATGTCAATTGTCTGTGACAAAATCTGTGGACAAATTTTGTTGTAACAATTTCTCTTCTGTGGTATCCGTATTGAAAAGGTCGAAGCCATCAAATTCTGTCAACAATCAAAAATTGGAACTCTGGTATTACATTTTATTTTCATTTTGTACATGCCAAAACATCAATTTGGCAGGATCATGGAGCAAAGACAAATTCTATTAGTTATTGCATGCCTCTTTCTTTCAATCTCGCTCAGATCAAGGGGGCAACAGACACAATAGTGTGGTTACTGATAAGGAATCAATTTCTTTGAAATCATTTGGCCTTCTTTAGGATTGAACACTGCAGAAGACAGAGGCACTGGGCATGTCGAATCCACCTGTACTTTTGGAAACTCCCAAGACCAGAGTAGTCTTGGTTTGAGATCCATTATAATGACTGAAGGTTCCCGAACATCATTTCAGAAAACAACTGGAAATGAACCGATGTACCTTCGATATCTTGTTGAACGTCTTGCTTCCCGCTGTAACACATGAAAATACAAGATTTCATGACTGCATTGCTCCAGAAAAATTACTCGGGCTTGGTTGACATCGACTAGCACATGGGAACTCTTACGAAAGTATTGGCCCAAATTTCAAAGTTGGAATATTGACTCTTGTAGAAGCAGTACAAGATGTTGTGGAGTTCCTTTTCATCCTGAGGAATGATTACATGAAGTTTCTCATCACAGAGGCTGAAACCCAGGTTTGCATTGAGACATTTTAAGATGTTTCTGATCTCTCGAACATTATTGGTGCAATAGATGGATCTCACATATGAATAGCTGCCCCTCCAGACAGTCCTGTGGACTATTTTAGTCACCATCAACAACATGACTTCATTCAAACTATAGACCTATAGCAAACATTCCTTTCTTAGCCAAAATCATCGAAAAAGTTGTAGCTCTTCAAGCATATTCTTACTTGGAAACAAATACGCTGATGCCACCTTTGCAGTCTGCTTATCGCAAGAACCACTCTACAGAAACTGCACTTTTATGTGTTCTGAATGACATGCTTATGACACTAGATCATCGTCAAGATGTTGTCCTTCTCATGCTAGATCTGTCCGCTGCCTGCAATACCTAGATCATGATATCCTCATATCCAGGCTAAGATGCCATTTTGGTTTCTCCGACACTGTACTCAAGTGGTTCTCCAATTACCTCAGTGGATGAACGCAATCAGTCATCATAGGCGATACCACATCTAGTCCTCGCTCTGTAGATTTTGACATTCCCCAAGGGTCAATTCTGGGACCTCTTCTGTTTAGTTTGCACGTGGCACCTCTCCAAGATATTGTAGCTTCACACAGACTTGACTCCATGTTCTATGCTGACGACTCTCAAATTTATATCACTATAAATCCCAATGATTATTCTCCTGCCCTAAACACTCTTCAAAACTGCATTGACGATGTTATAAATTGGAACACTCTAAACATGCTCCTATGCAACCCTGGTAAAACAGAGGTCATCCAATTTACTACCTGTTTTGCACAACATCCTGTTCTTAATTGTTTTTCATTTGGCAATACTACAATCAAACTGTCTGACAAAGTACACAATTTGGGTGTCATATTAGACAAGGAACTGAGCCTAAAACAACACGTTAATGACATTTGTAAGAAGGCTATCCTGGCAATATGATCAATAAGCCGGATGAGAAAATATCTCTCACATGACAATCTCAAATGTATCGTGAACGCTTTTGTCATTTCATGCCTGGATTACTGCAATAGTATACTTTATGGCCTCCCTAAGCTTGAGCATGGTAAACTGCAGCGAATTCAGAACATTGCAGCATGACTGATTACTGGAACTAAGCGGAAAGAAATATTACTCCTGCCCTCAAGGACCTGCACTGGCTTCCTGTCAAATCACGCATTGTTTTTAAGATCCTACTATTAACCTACAAAGCCCTTAATGGTCTTTCACCAACCTACTTAACTTCTCTTTTTAACGTCTATAGACCAACTCGTTCTCTTCGATCATCTGACCAATTACTCTTACAAGTTCCGGACATGAAAACATGTACATACGCTCAAAGATCCTTTTCTTTTTACGCCACGAAACTTTGGAATGACCTAACCTTCTATATCAAACAGTCTGAGAGCATAGCGATTTTTAAAAAGAACCTTAAAACATTTCTGTTGCTTGTGTTGTTCTTCACAACTTTTGTCTACTGAATAAAGACTGGAATGACAATGAAAATGATGACCCTTGAGACCAAGATCATGAAAGCAGCAACAATGATGTTAAAGGGGATAGAGACAATGTCTGAAGTGTATTAAAAGATTACATTAATAATAATAATAAACAAATATTTATATAGCACCTATCCATGCCTGCTCTAGGCACTGTACAATCCGCCAAAATGAGCTGTACTAATCTTAATTAAAAATGTGCTTTTAAGAAAGTAATAACAGTAAAAATTGCTAAGAATAATAAGTTTTCTTAAAAAGATGAGTTTTGAGTTTAGATTTAAAAGAACTTAGATTGTCACATGAGTGGACAGAAACAGGTATACTGTTCCAGAGTTCAGGAGCGGAAACAGCAAAAGCTCGAGAACCATACGTCTTCAGGTGAAAATTCGTGGGGTTAACAAGTAATAAGTGTGATGATCGGAGGATTCTGGAAGGTTGGTAGTACGTCACTAGATCTTGAATTAATTAATGTATGTGCCAATATGGCTGCCTGCTTCGATTTATTACTCCGTGTATTTTACGGATTTTTGTTTCTATTACTTCATCTCTACGTCCATATTCATCATGAAATTGTTCCTAATGACCTCAACCATGGTTTACAAGTGAGTTCTGGGCGACTGGAGCACTCAAAGAGCAACGATTTTAAATTTCTACTTCTGGACGCTCGCTATCGTCCCTAGCGTGAATTGGCCGAACGTAACTTTAAACTTTCGCGTCCAATTTCCAAGGCAACAAAACATGGATAGACCACCTTGGCTCTACCTCACTCCATATTTTTCATGGATCTTACTACATGTATGGATATTCACTACAATCCTGGTCCTGATTTCGAAAATCCTTGCCTCAACTGGCCAGCACTTCGTTGCGAGGAATTGAATGTTCCCACCAACAGACCTAATTATTCAAGGATGCAACTCCTTGGATTAAGATACATACATACATACATAATTTATTTGATAAAGCAGGTTGGAGATCAAAATTGGCAAGACGCTAAGTCCTGATGTGGACCTGCACTATCTAAAATTATAAATTAATAAAAATCTTATGTAACACATAATCCTACATAGTTAAAACAATGGCTGAATAAATAGTGATAGCTAAAAATAGATAAGTAGTAACAATATACAATAAAATTTTAAAAGTATTTGAAGTCGAAGGATTTGTTTGAAATACAGCAGGACGCTTTAGTAAAACTGATAGATTTTAGAAGATTCTTGTTTGCGT
>Ga0126339_10001231_pt1:0-5000 | contig 16943 bp, 16 predicted proteins | sample OrbTmetagenome_2_FD_92532 | JGI IMG/M metagenome (GOLD analysis project Ga0126339, IMG submission 92532) | Coral microbial communities from Petempiche,Puerto Morelos, Mexico - Orbicella T R C metagenome | ecosystem: Host-associated > Invertebrates > Cnidaria > Coral | place... | reverse complement strand
CAGTAAAGGATGTTTTTAATGGATTCTGTTGTTAGCATGGTAACATACATCATGACAATAAACAAATCTTGTTGAGCAACAATACGTTTCTCAAATGATATACTGTATGTGCTTGTCCTTGAATAGTACAGAAAGGTACTGTCATTCTATTAAATGACAAAGCTGCTAAACTTACATGAAACTTGATGTAAGACACCTTGCAAACAATCCAATGTTCAGTAATAATCATGACATTGTTTACTTTTTTCAGCCTCGCCAGGAAACAAAATGTGGAGTTTTGAAACCAGCGTTTTAAAAATGTACAAGTTGATTATCATCAGGAAGGATATGACATCTAGAGAATTAACATTAAACTGGACTACTTTTCTGAGGGCTACCTCCTCCTTGAGAATCCAGAAATGCAAGTAGAATTACACCTATTAATATGTTTTGGGGGGTTTGTTTTAATTCAATAAATTGTGCTTCTAATATGTTCTAATTGGTGTGACTTATTAACATATATTCCAACTCCACCCCCATGTTTATTATTTCTAGTTTGTCCAACAAAATTATACCGTTGAATTGAAAATTCATCATGTTATGTTTGGTCAACCACATTTCTGTCACACTTATCACCAAAAATTCATATCTTAAAGTTGCAGAGAAATTTACAAAATCTTTATGTTTGTTTACAATGCTTCTAACATTTTGATGAAGGATAGAAGAAATCGCTCCATCACAGGAAGAAATCTTATGCTTAAACGAATCTTCATTATGGTAATCACAGTCATAAATCATCTGTATCATTTTATGAAAGTAATCTCTGTCAGGATCAATGTCTGGGGTCAGTGTTAAGTATTCTCTTCCCCTGTTGCACGACGAGAAGGGATCAAATGTCAAATCTCTAAGGTTTTGTATCTCATCTGTTTCTTGTAATAAAAGATGAGCTTGAAAATTTTCTTCACTGAACTATTTATCATGTAAATCAGAATATGGTAGAGTCAATTCTTAATCTAAACTAGTCATATCATAGTTAGATTTAGTAGTAACTTAAAATGATTACCTTCCATTGATCACATTTTAAGATCCAGATCATTGTGAATCATTCTGACATTCTCATCATTCTTAAGCTTATATTTTACTTTACCATCAACAGACTAACATTTATCCACTCTAGAACATCTCTTCAATTCATTCAACCTCTTGTAGACCTCTGGAGTAAGATCTTCTTGCAGACTGTAGTTAGTCCCTTTAAGCAACAATTGCGCCCTCATCATTTTCTCTTTTATCTTGTGGCTTTCAAACTTCACTATCACTGGTCTAGGCCATTATTGTCCATTCATGTCTGGGTGTTGTCAGCCAACGTGGTGGGATATTTCAATCTCATTCCTTAAGATATCAACTTTTAAATTGGTTTTCATGAAATCAATGGCCTTTTTTCAACATCTTCACCTTCTTCAGTCATGCCAAATATACGTATGCTGTTCTTTCTGCTCTACTGTTCGTTGTGAATGGCATGTTCATGTACATTGGAAATCTCATTTCGCAGAGATGTTTCAATAAAAGTTGTACTCTGATCAAATTCCTCTCTGACTTCTTTAAGCTTATTGTGAACCTCTTTCATTATTTTTCCCAACCAAACTATCTTCTAGCTTCTTCATCTCTTCTTTGAGCTGCAATTCTAACTTAACCTTGAAGTCGGTAAGGACAGCTGTGACACTTGCCATTATTTTCTCCATATCATCTAAATGTTGCAGGATTTTGTGGGAGTTGTCATTGCTTTCAGTTGCAGATGTCCTTAGCTGTTTATTTTTGGGAGTCTTGTTAATTGGTGTTGCAGTGAGACCTGTATTTTTGTGCTCACGTTTGGAGCATATGGGTGCAGGTGGTGTTGCTACAGCCGCCATGTTCGCATAAGGATATACCATTTGGCCATTTTATTTAGCACTGATGCATCGACCAAACAGCAGAGTTTACTCTTTGCAGGTCTTTGCTGCATCTGCTAATTGTGATGTTAAATCGATCTGTTACTTGTCATGTTTAACTGAGAAGTTAGGTGGTCCTCAAATGTGGTCCTCAAAATCCTTAGGTGGTCCCCAAATGGATGTCTTAATATATATATAATTATTTAACATTATATTGAACGCAGATTCAAACATACTTGTGATCACTGAATGTTGAGCTGTTTCCCTGTACCTTGAAGCAAGATGCACCAATAAAAGCAATACAATTAGCAGCTATTAATGGAAAAGCTTGTGTCGCAGGTGGTTACATGACCAGCCGCAACCAGGGTCTTTCTTCCAACGACCAAGGGAGGCAGAGGAGAGAGAGCCTGGGAATGAGATTGTTGTTAACACTCCTGTGGAAGCCACACTCATAGACAACCCCAACTAAAACTTTAGAGCTTAATTCTTAACAATAAAAAAGCGCTTAATTGTTAACAACAATAAGTGCCACAGACAACTAGTGGATTTGGCACTGTATAAATATTTTTATTTATTTATAATGAAAAAAAAGTCCAGAATTGTCCAAAACTGCAAAGTCAGAAATATTTGTGAAAACAAATGGGAATGACAGGAGAGAACTGTTTTGTCACCAAGCACCTGTTTACATGGTCATGCATGTGTATTTACCATCACAGTTTATAGGTATGGTGATTTGAAAAGGGTAAATGTTACTGTCAATTTTACTTGCATAAAAATAACACTATCTGAACTGTTTTGGTCTTATATGTGTATTTGTTTTTGCGTGGAATTGGAAAACATTGTTGTCTCAGAATCAATAAAACCCTTGTGAGTTTTATAGTGAATGGTTTGAACCCAAGGGAACAGTCGAACATTTAGTTTACTCAAACAGGTGAGGGTAATCCCAAGAGGAACAGTTGACCTTGACAGTTAGCGATGTTTTGACGACCTGAGTGGAAGTCATCATTAAAGTTATCATCAGACTCACCTTCACGTGACTCTTATGACAACTTCTGTTCAGGTTTTCAAAATATCAGTCACTGTCAAGGGCAACAGTCCTTCTCGGGACTACTCTTGCCTGGATGATCAAACTACACAACCTTGTGAGATTGTAAAATATACTGCGTGTTTTTAGAATGGGTGGGCAAAGGCAAACACACACTGTACACACCAAAAAGAGCCTTGGATATAAGGTGAAAAACTTTTGTGTATTCCCAAATGCCACTTGTTTGGTCAGCCATTTCTGTTTCATGCCAAGCTTTCATCTCCACAACATTCTTTGCATGTTGGCCTGAAAAAATAATGCTTCAGTCTAAAGGCTAGGCAAGTCCAGTCTTTGTTAAAAGGCAACTGGTGGATAACCAGGCCCCACTTTTCCGGCTTCACTTTGCTGACATGACTTGGTACTTGGTTGGTATTAGGGTTTGGAATTATCACCAGGTCTTTCTGGACAATGGTCTTACTGAGACGCCCATTCTTTCCATGGGCTAAGAGGAACTAGAAGAATTACTTGTTGAAGGTTTTTTCTACTTGATGTTACACCACGTACGTTGTAATGTGGGAATTGCCAAGCAAACTCTGCTGCAGTCGACCGCGAGCTTGAAGATGGGCTAGAGCTAGTCAAAGTCCTGTTGGTAGCTGTCAACACTGCCACATTTCTAATGTCATCACTCTGCAAGCCTCCAATCACCTTGAGGGCCTGCTTGGCAATGGCACATGCCAAGGAGATTTTTAAAATATTCTAAAGTTGACCATAAATGAAGTAAATACATGACCATAAAAAAGTCGGGTTGACCATATAAAAAATGACTAATTGACCATAAAAGAAGCGGGATTTCGTGCTTTTATAGGGTTGGGATGCAAGATTGGTAAGGGAAACAGAGTGGGATATGGGATTTCAATTCCAACATGACTTCATCATAAGTTGACCAGCACCACCTTTTTGTGGCTCTGCCAAGAGAGCCACTATGTTATACCGACTGAGTGAGATGTATGAGTAAGTGATGAACCGAACGGCCACTGAACCTCTTTTCCGGAAATTATTGGAACAAAAGTCTTTCTTTTCTGGGAATCCTTCAGAACAACTCGTACGGGTGAAAACAAACCGTCGAATTATCGACTTGAAGAAGCTAGTCATAAAAGGGGATAAGTGACGATTTTGGTTGTTTTTTTTTTGCTCCAAATTAGCTGAAATTTTGCATGTGGACTTCATTTCAGCTGAAAGTATTGCCCTGTATTTTTTTTTCACTGGGTTGCTCTTCATTTTCGAGAAATAACGTATGCAAAAAAAGACACTTTTCCTAGCGGCATCTTTTTGTCAAACGCGAAACAAAAGAAACCTTTTGTTTTGCTGGACAATGAAATCAACGAAGCGTCACATTAGCCGCTTGTTCGCGCCGATACAAGTATCCCATTCATAAGAAAAGGCTTGCTTATTCATATTGTCGTGTTAGTACAGGCGATTAAAGCGCTACGCGGATCGAGAGCAGGTACATTTGTAGTGAGTCGAGTTCGACACGACGCCGGCCCCTCTTTTTTTTGTTTGTTTGTTTGTTTTTTTTGTTGATTTCTCCTCTTAGCCCGTTCAGTCGACGCTGCTAGTGCTAAAATAAACCGTTCAAGTTCGCATCGAAATACACCTTCAATTAATAACGTTCGGTGTGTATCGAAAGATTCACCCATTTATCGATGCCGCCGTCGATAAACTTCTCAAGGTCTCTTTTTAAAGTTTGAACATTTGAGCGTGAAGCGTTTTCAAAATGCAAATATCAGCGACGCTAGTTGTTCGAGCCGATACAAATATTATATTTATAAAATTAACCTAGTTTGGTTACGTTGTCTCCTTAGCACAGTCGATTAAAGCGCTGCGCATCGCGTAAGACATTTTGTTGTGAGACAAAACATCAGCCCCTTTTTGCCCTGTTAATTTCCCCTCTTCTTTTTCAAACCAAAATATTAAAATAGCCCTTACTATCGATGCTGCTAGTGCATCGAAATACACCTTCGATTAATAAAGTTCCTTGTGTATCGAAAGATTCGCCCATTTATCTGTGCCGT
>Ga0126339_10001230_pt1 | contig 16946 bp, 11 predicted proteins | sample OrbTmetagenome_2_FD_92532 | JGI IMG/M metagenome (GOLD analysis project Ga0126339, IMG submission 92532) | Coral microbial communities from Petempiche,Puerto Morelos, Mexico - Orbicella T R C metagenome | ecosystem: Host-associated > Invertebrates > Cnidaria > Coral | place: Petempiche,Puerto... | reverse complement strand
TTTAATTTTATGTTAATCATTTAATTTTTTTGATGATTCAAAATGTTCCATGCTATCAAGAGATCATGATCTGTTGTCACTTGATGTTATTTTATCGACAGTCCTCCAGGATATTATGCAAGCAACTATGTCCGTCTTGCCGATACAGGAATGAAGCCCTTATCTGGTGACTCCATAGCCCCGTGTGTTTTATCCGAGCCTTGCCAGTACATTGCCCAGGGCCCAAACCTTTGCCTCTATATGACGAGTCTGTTGTCCCTTCAGTTGTGCGCGGCTATGAGTTTTTCAAAAGTTAGTTTGGTTTCCACGTTGATCAATAATTTTCGAGTCAGCCGCATACGTTCCTACGTCATTTGTCTCACCTCTTACGTAAAACGAGGGAGAGGAAGTGACACATAACCGAGGAAGTCTCAGCATCGGTAACCCTACAGCCTTCCAGAACGGCTTTGTGATTGGTTGTCTATGTGCTTCCAGTACCGGTTGTACCGATCTTCTTGGCCAATCACGCGTCTGACTTTTGCTGGATCATGATTTGAATCAGCGAGCATCCAGCGGTCATTATCATATTTCCGTCACGGACATTCGTTGTGTTTGCAAGTCCTTCGCTGTCTCTCTTTTGTGTTGCTATTCACTAGCAAATAATCGTGTATTTTTTAGTGCTTTGTGAATGATTTAAGTCTCCGGTTTCGTGTTTGTCAACATTGGTTTTATCGGTCCCTGTTGTTATTCCTTTTTAAGCTCAGTGGATCACAAACGATCACATAGTGTTGTCAAAACTTGCCATTTTGTATGTTACTGTCATTCTTCTGCGAGCACGTTCTCCGGCTATTCGAGGAATTCTCCTCATCGTTCCAAAAAAATGGTGTGTTATCTGAGTTATTGTTGAAGTATTTTTTACTCCTATTTTTACATTTTTGAGATTTCTCGCAAAATACCAAGTTACACTGTCACAATTTTTGGCATCGTTGAAATTTTGCAAAAATGTTGATGTATTGTGGATTTTATTCAAGAGATTGCATTTAATCATTTAGTTAGAGCTAGTTAAGTTCTTATTTCATGTTGCCGTGCTTCTGTTCACTATGAGATCACAGATGACTTCAAGCCGAGTGTGTCACTATTTTGTCCAGAGTGTATGGAGGTTTTACAAAATTGTATTGAAAAGTCCGGAGAGGTGGGAGTTGTTGAACTTTTCTGTGGTCAAAAAATGGAAACTCTGTGGAAGAGAGGGAGTTTACATGAAATTCCTTCGGTGGTGGGGGTATGGATTTTTTCTGGAACCACGCATCATCTTCTCTCATCTCATGTTGTGTAGCTCATAAGATGCATTTTTGGATATACTTTATAATGTTTAAACTAAAAATTCATTATTGAAGCTTAAATGTTACTTTCAGAGCAGCATAGTCTTCCCGTAACAACAAAAAATTCTAAGTGTCAATAGGGAGGCTGGGCTTAAGCAAACCCCATTAATTTATAACTTTAATGTTGAGTAGCTGCAGATGAGCAAGCACATGTTCATAATTTTCTTGATTTTTTTTCCATTTGTTCTCTTTTTAGTCCAATTGGACAGGAAGAGGGACAGGCCACTGCCCAAGGTGCAATAGTTCTTATTCCAATGCATGGAAGCCAAAAACTTGCAGTAAATGCGATTATGAAATTGGGGGGAGATATGTTCCAAAAACAACCAGCAAGAAAAGAAAGTTAGAGTGGCCAGAAAGTGTCCTTGTGGTTGACTCGCAACTGGTGAGGATTTACTCAGTCAAATTAGACCATTGCAGTAACTGGGTTTTTGTGTTGAAAGACAACACAAATGTTGTCTGCCACCATGAAAAGTGTAAGGAGAGCAGAGCAGTTCACATGGCAAGTGCTGTACCATTCTCCTGTGTACATATAGCTGCCACAGGAAATTCTTCTGAACCCTTGTCTGCTAAAATTTTAACTTCTGAAGATATTCATGCTTACAAGCACGACAAGGCAACAAAGGAAAAGTTGTGGCAACATTTGGATCCACCGGAAGATTTTCGGCATCTAGTGAAAGTTTCAGAACACTGCTTTGCCATTTTTACTGAACCTTCCACATCATACCCAACTGGGTTTTGTCATGTCGAAATGGATGGCAATGGAAAATTGCAATGCTATAATAAGAATTGCAACAGAAAATCTGGAAGTAGCAAACAAATCAAGACTAAGAGTATTTGCTTGCACCTTCATGTTCTGCTTTGTGTATTGAAGTTACCAGAACAGCACCAGGAATCTTCCTGTAGCTCTGTCTCATCTACAGCCATTGACACTTCACCTGATGCCACTGATTTTGGTTTGTCATTGAGCAGGACATCGTCTATAAAACTGAACTTGACAAAAACCATCCCATATCCAGTGCCAAAAATCATTCTCAATGCATGCAGGATGCAGATATCATGGCCAACAAGTTTTCTTCCCCAGGCACAGGTTTGTGATCTTTGTGGAAGCCCCCTATCAAATGGACAACGTCATCCTGGCCAGGGACGAGATGACCAGTCATACATATTGACGCCCTCGATCTTCCAACCTGTTAGGATAGACGTCAAATTTTGTTTGAATCAAATGTGCAAGGCCATGCTTCAAGCATGGCCAGTTGATCAAGGTATAACTATCTACTTTTTCCTTAAGTTTAGAGATTGAATGGAATTTTTTTGAAAAAACATATACAGGGCATCTACTTTAACTGTCAGTAGCACTTAGAAGAATAGTGACCACTCAAAACATTGTTTGAGCACTTAAGATTACAAGGTTTTTTTTAAAGGAAGACCAATAAGCATCCAGGAAATTGTACGAAAACCAGATTTTGAAATACAGTCGAAATGCGTTTATCTGTACCTTGATTATCCGGATTTCTCGGGTATCCGTACTTTTTCTCTAGTCTCAATTTTGTCATGATTATGTATTAGTGATGATGGAGATCATGTTGTTTTCTAAACAAAAAGCAAAAGTGTTGTTTCACAGTTAAAAGTTGCTTTCTTAATGTAATCAGTTTTGTTCTTCATTGATATTTATATTTTCAATTTTCCACACCCTCGATTAACCAGACTATTTTTCCTAATCCCAATGATAATCCCTAGTCCCGGATAATCAAGGTTTGACCGTGGTATCGTGTCTATCAGATTGGCCATCTGTATTCCTTAGGGTTGTGTAGGGCATCTGTGGTAGATCTGTTGTGGCGATTTTCCTGACCTCTTTTTAATACAGGTCATTCTTTCCCAGTTCATCAGGGGTGCTGCTCATCCAGGACTGTTTATGCTGGTCTTTCTCCTGTAACCTTGAGAGTTGACATGTAGTTTTAGGGCAATGTGGGTCATGTTGTTTGCTTGTTTTCTGTATGCTTGGGTGATATTAGTCTGTTTAATTATGGAAAAGATTTTAAATTTATTGTTATCAGTTAACATTATAATACTTTAAATTTTCTCCCCAATTTGCTGGTTCAAGATAATTTGTGTCAAGAAATTAAGTACTTGACTTTATTAATGAGATTTTTAACAATTGTTATGCTAATTATTCATTATTGATAAGTTGAAGTATTTTAAGACATGTTTTTACTCCTATTACCCTTCTCTAGCATTTTTATTTGGTACGTTACTGTTCTGAACACAATCTCCTTGTTGGACACTACAAATAATTTAGCCTTTTTTCCTATTATTTAGTAGTGAATAAATTGTTAATTAAGCAGAAACTAATGCAATAGTCATATTTGTTGTTTTTCTTGATTATAGGTCTATTCAATATCTGTGATAAGCTGCTGGTTGCCATAGAGATCCTTGTGCACTGGAGAGAGTTGTTTAAACGTGGTGTTCCTCTCACAGTTGCTATTGAAAGTAGTCTCGAAAGCTGGAAAAAGTGTGGCTTGGTATTGCAACATATAAGGCTTAAGCATTGTAATGTAAATTTTGTATCTAGATTTTTTTATGTCCTCGATATTTGTCTTGCATTATTGCAGATCAGTACAATGTTCGTTCTCTATATTTTCATTTTCATTTATTGCCAGCTGCAGTTTAGAAATATTGTGTGATGACATCGTAGCGTGTGTAATATTTCTTTGAATGGGCAGGACACTTATAACAAGAATACTTTCGTCTATTTCAGTGAAAAGTGGAGGGTTTTCATCTCATATCACCAGCCAAATTGGGATCCATAAATGTAAAGTTTCGTCAACTTTTAAATTTTATTTTGCTTTGTTTTCTTTCAGATGGAGCTTACCGATAATGAGCAGAAGTACATCACAGGATTGCTGTACAATGGTTTCTATGCATTTGAGTTGATTTCTGAACGAAATATGGATGATGTGATATGTGGAATTTGTGGTGTTGTTGGTCAGGTTTATTTTGGTGATGGTAATGAAAAGAACTGCTGTAGCATAAATAAGCTGAAGTAATATCCAATATCATAATTTTTTTCAACTAAGCTTTACACTATAGCATTTGTTTCGGGTGCAGTGGATGAACAAAGGTGTCCTTCAAGTTTGATAGTGTTGCTGTTAAATGCAAACCGCCATACTGGAGGGCAGGCTTATTATTTTTCTTGCTTTGGGGAATCCAAAACAAAGACAAGTCAAGCTTGACTGGTTGAAATTGCTTTGTTTCAGAGGCGGTCAAACTGTTTTATCCTCCAAGCATGGCCGATTTTGTACATGTGATTGTTTGTTACAAAGACCTGTTATCAAAAGAAGGGACTTTCTTTTTCTTGGATTATAATGATTTTCTCCTTTTCAACTCTAACCTTTCCCGTGAGATCAGTTGAAACACAATTTTCATTTCTTTTCATTACCTTGTGTTTTTTCTTTTTTCTTTATTTTAAAATTGTAAAAGCCATTTTTGAGTCTGGGCCAGTTACTAGTTTGGGTCCCTCCTCTGGATCCACCACTGGGATTTGCATATCCCTGACTACTTACCAATTTATACAGGACTGTATAGTTATTTGAACTCCTGAAATCAATCAGCTTCCTGTTCATAGAGTGGTCAAATGTAATGAAAGAACATGAACACTCAAACTGGGGAGCATAATCATGTGGCAAATCTTTATTGTCGTACCCCAATGATTATTGCTGGATTGGGTGGTCTAGTATATTTTTACAGGTTGGCCAATGCTACAGCTATAAAGGGTATTCAATATTTTTTATTTTCCTCAGATTGACTATTGGCAAGAATCAGACCAAAATGGTCAAGAACTGCTTCCCTCATTGGATTCATTTCTATTGTCCTTGAAGTCAGTCTTTGTTGAGAAAATCACCTTTACGTCTTCTAAACAAGATAACACAGTTAAGGCTGTTAGAGTGCCACCAATTATTGCTCCAGGCATGAGAGGAGGAAAGATTTTCAACACTGAGATGGAAAAGAAAAGTGTTTATTTGGGAGGCAGATTTTTTGACAAAGACAAAATTAATGGTAGTTATATATTCTTTAATCTTATTCAGTTGAGATTCTAGTTTCTTATTAGTTGTGGGTAACTACAGTAATGCAATCAAATGTTTAAAACTTAAAAGCTATTTATCTGTTAATGTTGATCGGTCAATTCTTATGGATTTATATCTAAGGTTTGGAGCGTGTTAGTTTATCAAAATGTCAGTTTTGTTCTCAATGTACACATACGCAGTTTCTTCTTTATGAATGTAATAACCTAACTCTATTGCATTATAGACTTTCAGTTCGAAATGATTGATGTACTATTCACCCAGTTTTGAATTGAACTATAAGCTACTTATTATGATCAATTAATGTGACATGCACACTGGTCTGAATAATTTTTTTTTAAGTTGTACATTTCTTTATGTTTTATGCGACTGTAGGTGATCCAATGCTTCTACATCATGTTATTAAATCTAAACATCTGGACATGACATCATTGGAGAAGTTGACACAATAAGAACTACGTAACATTTGTGAAGAATGTAAAATTGAAAAGGTCTCAAGTCTTTCAAAGGTGATTGTTTGAAAATTTTCCATCAGTGATCCATTTTTTGTATGGAGTCTTAGAGAAAATGTGAGATGTGAATTCTGTCAAATTTTATAATTTTTTTGTTTTATTATTTTTGGTTATTATAGAAAAGGTAGGTTGAAAAACTTGGAATGTTAACATGTTATGTTATTATGTCTCCTATTCATTAGGCACTGCTTATCCAAAGACTTCAATCTCTCTACTCTTCATTGCTTACTGGATCTTCGCCATGCCATGGTTTCACCCATGTACGTGGCCACACTGGTGGATTCTATCACATGGTTTGCCGTCATGGGGTGTGTTACAATTTGTTTTTATATCATCTCTACATCACATCAAAAAGAACCTACCGCAGTGTATCATTTTCTCTTATTTGCCATATTGATGATCTGTGATGCACGCGCATTGAAATTGCAGAGATACTGAACCTAAAATACAAATATATAGATTTAGCCAATCCTAAAAGCGAAGCTATGGGAGCGGGTTGTTGAATGCCCCATAATTTTGATTTGAGTTTTGTAACTTTGTGGTCAGGTTTTCTGTTTATATCGTTATGTTTTCTATAAACTCAAAAAAACAAAACAAAACAAAAGACCCGCGGCTAAGAGAAATTAAACATTGGTGCCTTCAAGTCTCTGCAATAACACGTAAGTGTTCACCGCTCTGCTTGGTGGCCCTGGGCTCTGCTAAAAATGCAGTCCACACTGTACACCACAAAAACTCTAATGTGCGTAATGCAAACTTACACAGTTACATGTACATGTCAATTTTTAAAACAATGTTTGTGTTAAACTTGAGTTTGTGATTCGTTTTTGTCTTGGCTTGTAGAAAGTTAATTAGGAAAACTTAAATATGGTTTTTAGGCTACTTTTCTTTAATTGATACCTTTACATTGCTCCCCACTCCTAAAACAGATTTTTGTTTGAAGTGTTTTCCTTTTAGACAACTGTGGCATCAAAGTTCCTGCTTTTACAGGAATCTGTTAGAGATTACCTCTCCTTAAAGTATCCTCCACTCCTTTTGGTGAATGATACACCATGTAGATTTGCCAGGCATTTGGACCTTAGGGAACCCGTCATTGCATCACAGTTTTGGGGTGACCGTTTGGGCTGTTTTGAGAAACCTATTCCGGGTACTAATTAAACCAAAGGAGGTACACTATATCATTATTACTTTACTTTTACTATTAATTGTTATATTAGTTTATTGAGCTGCCACACAATTTTTTTTTAATGGTGAGCTACATGTATGATCAACATTAATCTGACTGTCTTAATGGTGCTTTGGATATTTTTATCATATATTGCCATTATCCTATATTGTTTATTTCTGGCTCATCTGTGGACACTTGTATGCAAGACATTGTACTGCTGTTTTGGGAACACATGTTGAATGGAGTCATGCTTTGATTTCCGTTTTTACTGCTCCAGACAAACTTTTACAACCAGTAAAACCAAACATCCCTTCAAATGGAGTGATCAGTTTCAAGACGTTAACACAACAGTGACTACCCTATAAAGAGTTTATAAAAATATGTGGTGATAGCATTAAGTCTGAGGCAGTGTTATCCTTGAAAATAAACATGTTTTCGACTCTTTAAACAGGTCAGTGTTCCTGAACTGGTGACTGCAGAATTCAGTGCAAGCAAACTTGATAGCAAGTCCCTCAAGGCAGATTCTGCTTTGCAGCATCCACTGACACAGTCTACCCAGCAGTATGTGGTTGGTGACTGATTCCATACCTCCGCAAATCCACATAAATCACAACTTTGTGAATTCCACAATATTAATTTGTGCCTCCAGAGAGACACAATCAAGACAAGTTACCAAGAATGTCAAAATAATAGTAAAAACCTGAAACGTCTGCGGAGTGCAACAATGCAGTCTTTTCCTGTTTACTTTGTTTACAATTTTCTCATGGATTTCTATCACAATGAGGAGATTGTTGACAGACAGAGAAAGCATTTATTATCATCATCATTGACGAATAGTCAGGCATTAAGAAGAGATGAACTTCATAGATTTATTGTTGTCAATAACTGACATTTGATTAGGTTTTGAACAGTTTATGTATGATAAGCTGTGTGCATACATGTACATGTATATTAGAGATGCAGAGAATAGCATTTGCTTTTTCCTGCAAAGGGCAAAGATTCCACTTCTATTATCAATTGTTAGATGTTTTATGTGGAAATGAGTAGATATGTGTTTGTAGTGAATGTGTGATTTCATATTGTTCTCAAAAGAATTTCTTTAAGAATTCTACGAAAATGAAACAAAATGAAAGTCAAGCTCAAGTGTGCTGTTTTTGACTACAAGTAACTATAGTTTGTGGGCTCAAGAGAAGCCCACGCATTCTTACATCAAACTAGTGAGACAAACTCAGATACATGTAGTGCAGAGTGCAATTAATAGCTCTGGCATGCTAGTCCCATACTGAGTAAGTACTCACCCCTGCTTGGTTCACTTCCAGTGTATATCTACCTTGGTAGTCTGCTGAGGGCTCTTCCCCTTAGCAGTGTGTATGTTTTGAGGTTGTATTTTCATTCAACGTCCAAACATAATGTAAAATTACTGTTTATCAAGACAGCTTTGGAATTTTATTCTGGAGTTTTACAAAGATTTTCGTTCATTGCAAATTCAATAATACCTTAAACATAACTATTTAGCTCTTCGCCCAACTTTATACTTCATACTTCAAGTTTTCCTCGCAAAGGTATGTAATATGAAACTCTCGTTTTCTCTAAAACACATGTAAGATGTACTTGTTTTTTAGGGATAAATGAAAGCGAAGAAATGAAAGAGAAACACTTTTGTTTTTTCTCAAAATGCAAAATTTTCCTATCGCCCATGAACAGGAACTAATTTACTTTGGGTGATATTAACCTGCAATGGTGTATGAGTCGCCCCAAAGACTGATTACATTAATTTGCACTTTCATTAGGTGCAACAAAGTCTGGAGCAATATTTGAGTACTTTCTTGCTTTCTTCTAAATTGATAATTTGCAGTTTATTAAATCCATTAAATTGGTAACTTTTTAGTCTCTTTTACAGATCTATGCAATTAAGGCAAGAAATTAACAACTGCTAAGGAGAAGCTATGCATTTCCATTCTTTCCTGTGTGCAAAGTATCCCCCACCAAATATACAAAAGACACAAACACGAACTAATCAGCGCTTGCATTTCGAGCGAATTGGTTTTGTTATAAAGAGATTGTGTCACGGGGAGAGCAAGGGGTTATTTGAAACGAATATATATCTTGGCGATGTTCTCACTGACTAACTGATGTAGATGAATCATGTTTTAGGTAAGGTACACATGTACCTTTCCCACCTCACCCCCACCACTTCCTTGCCACTTGACTAATTAATTAAACAATCATGAAAGTTTACTTCTTAGGGCCATAGGGCCATAGCTCCTTATCCCTTTAGTGGTAGGCAGCCCCCAAAACCATGCCAATAGTGCACTAAAAAAATGAAATTGGATTTTGGTTTTATCTGATTAAGCAGTTTTACAGTTACTAGGTAATTTAAATTAAGGTGGGCTTATAAGCACTTGAGGAATGGCTATGCTTTATTGTAATGTGGAGAACTCCATTGAGTGTCAAAAAAGTGACTTTTGCAGGATGATTTAAAATTATTCAACCAAGATTAACAAGCTTTGTGATCATGTGCAACTTGAACAATGCTGTTTAATTGCTCAATAGTTCATTTTACTAGATAAAACACACATTAACACAGCTTAGTCTGTCTCCAGTCTGTTTTTAATCTATTCTGTTCCTTACAATATTTTACAATATTTTATAAGCTGGTTGAGAAAGCAACCCAGCTCATTCCCAGCATATTCAGCTCATGCGACTATAGAAAAGGGGGCACTTGGATTTAACTGTTATTTTGTGTGGTTTTACCTTTCATCTTGTTGGGTTTTGAAAAAAAATTTCAGCCTAACAATGCATACTGTAGTCTTCTTGGAAACAAAAGGACTTCATCATTTTACTTTTTAAATAAGAAAACCAACAAAAGGACAGTTTTCCTACATTGAAATTTTTTGAAAACTTTAACCTTTCACAATTATAGCACTGAATTAATGGAAACCTAAAAACAATAGTTAACTAATGTAGAAAAAGACCAAAGAGAAATAAGAAAGCAGAACAAAACGGGGGGAATTATAAAGATTGACCATGATTTAGCTCCCTTAAGACTGTGGACAGTGGAAATATGCTCAACAGTGCTCTGCTGCACATACCATAAATTGGTTTTGGTTATTTTCTCGCATTTACACACTAAATATTGCAATACAGTTTTTTGCAAGCTACAGTGTGGACGGCAAAAAAATTCCTACTCCCTATACACAATTTTTTTTTCTTGTAAAAATGACTTGACTGAACTACTCTGAGTCTAAAACAGGTAAACAATGCACGGCCAATCAAACAGTGGAAATTACATTATGCAGCTTGAACCATGACAATGAAAAGATAACTAATCGAAACATAAAGGTGGCTCCCTTGTACTGGACAGATTGATACTACCATCCTATGTCAGTCACTAATTGAAGGTATCAAACTATTGCCCATCATTGGTGAACAAGTTGTGATCATCCACTAGACATAAGTAACCTTGGCGACGGTATAACCTTTCATTATAAGTTATGAACACAGTTTTCCAGTTCAGCTTTTTGATCAGTTTTGCCTTCATAAGTCTTTGTCTTTCTTTACATGCATTTGGGTGTTCCTTCACATTTCCAGGGATCCTTTTCCCCTGGAAGGGTCTTTAATCCACTGCATTCACTGTAGATATAAATTAACAAAAACCTATTAATTCAAATTGCTTAAAAGGTCATCCCTTGTACATTCCTTCAATTGTCAATAATTCATTATTAAGGGATTGGTTTCCAAACTCAATTTTCCCTCATCTTAAGATGAACGCTATGTAAGGATAATGGAAAATTTCTGTAATTTACCATTGTTCTGAATGGCACTTGGAATAATTATTTGCTGATCTTCTCAGTGACCTTTCTTGAACATGTTTTCATACCAAATGTTGGAGCATCATTTACTTATTGCCCATTCTTTGTAGTAAATATTCATATAACTAATTAACATTGCTGTGAGCAATCTATGATTGGAATTCATCTAAGAATACTTACAAGTGATACCAATTTTTGCATTTGTCACAAGCAACCCATTGCTGTGTGCCTTTCTTTGATTTACTGTATTTCAGTCCACATTGAAAACAATTGTCACTGGTCTTGTCTGGCACTAAACAGAGTCAAAGATACTGAAATTGAGTCCATTACACTTATTAATATATTTTTAGTAATTAAAATTATGCAGTCAGGAGAATTCCTTTTGTGAATAGGTTACAACGAGTCTTAAGTTTTTTTTATCCAAAAAATTCTTAGTGATTCTGTGATAGCAAGTGACTTCAGTTTACTTTAGATATTGCACGGCAGATGTATGGTACATATTGGTATAGTGGTTCAGTGAAAATTAGATTAATTTTTTTTTTGCTTATGTCTGTTTGTGATTATTCAAAATATTTGAACAATATCTGTTGCCACTTAATGGGAGATAAACCAAAATTGGTAATGCAAATTATTCAACCCTCAGCATCATTTTGGCATTATGAGTGGAAATTACTCGCCATTATTGGGGAGAAGGAGGAGGTCCTTTTTATAATGAAGAGTTTTGAATGTAAATTGATACCTTCTGTGGCCACAGGTTGTGACAGCAGAACCCCAGAAGCTCCCTCGACGAATTGTAGCTGCTTTCTTGTTCGAGTCATTATAACCTGAATTCAAGACAAAAACAATTCATTTAAATGTAAAGTTTAAACTTGAAGTTAAGCCTTCTTTATGTACATCATATATGATGACATTTCCAAACCCGATAACTGAAATCTGTTTTTGGTAAATTGAATTTACAACCATTTTCCTCCAGCTTACAGTTGCAGTTTTTCCTGAGATGGTTATATGAAATTCAGTGAGATTAACTTCAAGTACTTTTTGGCTTGTAATTATGACTATTATTGAATTAAAGTACAAACACACCAAATCTAGTTGAATTTACCTTTGCTGGTGGCTGGTATGGTGTTTTCTCCACCTAAAAAATGACGAGAAATCAACCTTCACGTTCTCATTGCATTTTGGTTTCTTTAATTGTAAACACTGCATGCTTAATTTTGCCTTGCTTTTGAAGTGCAAATGGTATACATTTTATCATGAATGAATCCCTACCTAAAAGTAGCAAATAAACGTGAAAACAATAAATTTAACAAGTGTCAGTCTGTCAGAGATTTGAGAGGAAATATGATGAAAACAAGGCTACTAACTAAAGGGGTGAATTTTGGAAGCACTACGTGAATGTTGGGGGTTGAACACTTTGCAGTTAAGAATTTACAGTAATTACCTCTTTTTCTTCTGATGATGAGGAACAACCTGGTTTGGGCTCTACATCTGCTGATGTTGAGGGTTTAACTATTTCCTAGATTTTTTAAAAATCAGAATTAATTTCACATAAATCACTGACATATCTTCAAATAAAAGCAAAGCTGCAATATCATTGCTGTAACATACATGTGTAGGCGATGTAAGTGTCCCCACTGTCTTTGTATTTGGTACTTTGGATCTCAACACCGCTTCAGCACCCTGATACAATGACCAATAAAAAATAATATATATAAAGATCTTAACAACCTACACACAATTAACTTAACTGAAAAAACTTCAGTTTTTTTGAAAAACTTAAATAGTTGAGAGTTGTTTAAGTACACATAGAAAATCAAGGGAAGCTACAGTAATTTACATTATTTTGAATATTCTTCTCCAAAATTCTTTGTAACTGCTTTTTAAGGTTTTGTTTATAGGGACTGGCCAGGGGGAATGGCCACATGATTGCACTTTATTTATATATACCTCATGGAAGAAAGGTTTTGAATGTCTCCATCATCAGTCTAACTTTAACAGATGAAGTAATTTTTGTAATGCGCAGAATGGAAACAAATATTGAGCCATCAATCCAATGGCAGCATTGCAAGTCCAAAACTGATGCTTGCTGGTCAGGTGGTCAATCAAACAACCACCCACTCTTATATTTTTCTGTAAATATCGCACATTGTTTCAGAGCCTTTAATCCATGAGGCTTGACACGGATTGAGCAACTAGACAGTTTAAATACTAGCCATTTCATAGACACGCTTCCTCCGGGGAGTGACAGTGTTGAAAGTTTTCTTGGATGCTGGTGTTAAATTCTAAAGGATATAAGAATGCTATACAAAATGTTATTTAGAATCCAGCTTGGTAATGCATTGCAAACTATACAAGTAACTTAGATAACTTCCAAAGGGGAGGGGGGGTGGTTATAGAAAACCAAAACACGATTACCACTGATCGGATCGACATAGGTGCATTAATATGGCGTAAGCAAGATTATTAACTTACAGTTTGTACTTTCAAACAGCGTTTTGGTTAAGGCGATCTTGACATGTGAAGCTAGCTCTTAGGCCTATAGACAAGTGTTTGTGAAAGGAACCCTTATGAAATCACTGTTGATCACAACCTTAATTATTGTTCCCTTCAAAACTTTTGAAATTTTCCCAGCCCAAAAGAATCAAGTGCGGTCAAGAGAAAAGTTAAATGAAACATAGGTGTCATAAACTGTGTTCTGCAGTTACCTTCAAGGCTTGTTATGTTAATAATTACATAACAATAATTGCACGCATGTATTGTACAGACTTTATGAGAACTTGTATATGAGATGATACATACGCAGAAGTGCCAGATGTACTTTGGTTGCCCCCTGACAGTAACAAGGGGTGTTGCCTTGTAGTGAGACCCTGTAACGTGCTAAGCAAGTATAGGGTCATGCTTTTACCACAATCTTTTGCCCAAGAGTGGATGAGACCCATGTTACTTTCTCCTTTAAAGAAAATAATATATCACCAAAACAATTAATATTAAATATGAGTTTGGTGAGGATGTAATTTTTAAGTAGCAGATAACCTCTGTTATTACAGCACGTCACTTTTTTTTTTCCAACCTTAGTCAGCACATGAATTTCTATTCACTAAGATTTAAGAGACATTCTGATTCCTGCAACAAATTGGCAATGACCCAGTTTTGAATGTCCATTTGACAGTAGTTGATAAAATAAATACCTTCACTTGCAACATGTGACTATTCCCCAGCCTGACATTTTGAATTTGCATAACTAACTTAAATTGCGTTACTTTTTCCTTACTTTTTAAACCACGCTTTGAATAATTTTTTTTTTGCTCGAACCAAAATTTCAAAAGGTGCCAAAATTATTTCATAATTACAGTGATGTATGATCATTGTAATTATGAGCAACAATATGTACACTTTATAGACTGATTTTGATATAAAATTTTAACTCACCCCAAACATCATCTAAATGCTGTGATCGCATTAAACGAGACACACAGAAGCCTAGGACCAATAAAAACTGGCAATAGTTGTGTCCAAGGTATGTTGACTTTTCAAGTATCCTAAACATAAAATAGGATTTAAAAATTATGGGCCTATCAGTGTAATTTTTTGGAACAATTTAGACTCACGGTTTGTTGTAAGATTGTGGTAATCTGGAATTTCTGAATATTACATTGGAAAAATAAATAATGTTGCATGTCTTCTTGATCTCATACCAATGTATGTTAAGAACACACCAAATTTTATCATGGAAGGCAGAGGATTTTGATATGTGAAATATTAAGTAATGTAAAATTAGGAAAATGTTCCCCCTCCCCCTCCAAATAAAAAATATAACTTAAGATAAAATAATGGTTAGCAGCATGTATTGGAAAACTTCACAACTTTGACCAACAACCTGAAATTTAAAAGGGGTTGGCAAATAGTGGTCTCCAATTTTTGTCACTTAAACAGTAATTTGATTTACAAAACTAACTGCCTTTCCTAATTATAGCTTAGGGATGTTAATACTTCTTCTAAACAACAAGATAATTTTATATTTTTAATACCTATATGTTACCTTTTGCTTACATCCAGCAAAACCTCTTTTTTCAGAAGCTCGTTGTTTATGCTGGTTGAGTAGTCCTGCAATTGGCTCCCACAGGTGACATGGTGCCTTCTTTGGTGCAGCTGAACCACTTCATTTCTCCATAAACGGACCTGAATTATAAAGCATTTTTAGTTATAACTATAACTTTCTTTAGCAGTTATTAGACTTTAAAAGTTTGTACATTTAAATACTACATATGTATCTTAAAAAACTAAAATTAATGTCAATGTAAGTTTATTTTACTGTAGATATGATACTCGGTGTCTAATTTGATGGGAGTATGAGGGGAGGACCCTCCCCCCTTACCCCCCCCCCCCCCCTACCCTCCCACCAAACTTAGTTATTAGCAAAAACTGAAATGTCAGCTTCCTAATATACCATACTTGTAACCTCATTATGTTAGTTCAAATAAGTTCCGGATTTTTTGCAATGTGTAACATAAAACTTGTGTTGAAAGTACTAGTTGGAAATTTTTAATTTCATTGTTTTTGGTTAGGACATGACCCGGCAAGTTGTTAGGCTGTGTAACCCCCGTTCTTTATAAGGTTTTATATTGGCCCCTTGCGAGCTACATTTCCTCCTGTACAAGTTGGGCAAGTTTGATAAATGTTTAAACGGTTAATAATCCTAGGATCACTCTTGAGGTCATTTGTACAAAACTTATATTTGTCTGTATTGCAGAGTGAGTCTCGTAAGAATAATGTAGGCTGTCCATTAAGTCTGCAATACTTTTGATATGCAGATAAAAGTTACAAATATTAAACTCGCGAATGAAAATCTTTTATCACTGTACCTCTTCGCTTAGGACCCAATAATTATCCTGATGGCAGCCAAAGTGAGTTGTCCCATACAATTTAATTCCCTCTGCTGGGTCGTACTGACCCACCAACCAATGCCAGAACGCACCAATTTGCTCGTTTTTCACCCCTAGAGCAAAGCTTGCACTGCCAGGGAACCCCCGTCTCACCGCTTCGAGGAGCGACTTTTTGGTGTCGAAGTCGCTTCCCTTCAAGGAAATCAGTCTGCGATATAAAATTGAGACACTTACGACAAGTATGCCTTAACAATTGCTTGGTTTGAGAGTAGCCGCTTGTGACTGCCGACGTAACTAGATCTCCCTTTGGCCCATTTCCCCGGCCTTAAATTTTCCTCCGCCCCTAAATTTTCACACTTATCCAAAATTATGTTTATTGCAATCAAGAATAAAACTTGTCTCGCTATGAAAAGCGTTCAAATTTAGCGGTGCATTGCGCGAATAATGATCGAAACACGTTTATTGAGAGCATCGTTACACGTTAAGGTGCGTTAAACGTGGCGGCTCGGCTCCGGTCGGGAGAGGAAAGAAAAACAGTGTATGCCCGAAGAAACAATGAGATAAAATATCGCTATGAATGAAACAGAATGTTAGAGCAACATTTTCCAATTCAAAAGTGTAATTACATATATTGGATGCGAGTTCCGTAAACATGTTTCGGGCTAGTGGGGTCACAGATTTACTCTCCAAGCCCCACCCACTCGGGTCTGCCTAATGTGCGAGCCGCAGCGAGCCATACGAGTCATGCGAGCCAGCGTGCGAACCATGCGAGCCACGGTTTAAACATGAAAAAAATATTAAATAAACAGGGATACTACATACCAAAACAACTGATAAGAAATATATAAATAACGCTGTATTTTGAAATAACGTATTTTAATATATACATGATACGAGTTACACTTATAGCCACATGAAGCGACGGTTTTAATTTCTTAGATGATTCTAAAACCTAAATATATTTAAGTGCGTGACTGTATTTATTTCGTGTTCTTTATTTATTTATTTATTTACTTTTTTTAAGATCTTGAATATTATTTTTTGAAAGGAGTGCAAATTTCGAAGAAAACCACCATCGAAGGTACGTGTTGGTAGTAAAACGATTTATCCCATTGGCATGATCAAGGTTCAGATAAC
>Ga0126339_10001229_pt1 | contig 16950 bp, 18 predicted proteins | sample OrbTmetagenome_2_FD_92532 | JGI IMG/M metagenome (GOLD analysis project Ga0126339, IMG submission 92532) | Coral microbial communities from Petempiche,Puerto Morelos, Mexico - Orbicella T R C metagenome | ecosystem: Host-associated > Invertebrates > Cnidaria > Coral | place: Petempiche,Puerto... | reverse complement strand
ATCTGAATCTGATCAAAAACCACTTCGCTGGCCGCCTTGCTGAAACATCACCCAAAGTCAGAGTGGCAAAAAACGGGAACAAAACCATGTTCTTGCTCACCTGGGGATTCCATTTCCTCGATATCATCAATTACCTTGGGCCGGTGATGAGCTACGAGAAATGGGTGAAAGCCTACGAATGCAAGACAGTGAAATCATGGTTTCCATACGAATGGTTTGACACCCCTGAAAAGCTTGATTACCCTGGGCTCCCAAAATACAAGTGGTATTCGAAGCTGAAGGGTGAATACGTTCTCACGCGGGATGAATGGGAGGGGTGTCAGCGATTGTTCAAAGAAAAGGGCATGCGTACCTTCTCAGACTGGCTGCATTACTACAACAATCTCGATGTGGCTCCCAGCCTTGAGGCTCTGGAAAAGATGAGAAACTTCTACACCGAGAAGGGAATCGAGATTCTGAAAGACGCTGTCAGCATCCCAGGCGTGAGTTTACATTACTTGCTCCGGGGAGTGGTTGAGCGTGGCGCGGAGCTTTACAGCCCGGGCAAAGAAGCGTATGAGATGCTGAAAGAAGCTGTTGTCGGGGGCCCGAGCCTGGTTTTCACAAGGTACAGCGAAGTTGATGTTACAGAGATAAAGTCTCATCGAATATCAGAGCCGCGTCTTTGCAAAAATATCCTTGGTTATGACGCCAATGCCCTCTATCTTTTGACCATGCTCAGAGAAATGCCTTGCAGGAAGGAAAGGGTCGTGCACTACAGCGGTGAGTTCCAAGCGGAGGCGGCTCATGCACTAACACACAGGCTCAAAGAAGGAAGCTGGTTTGGATTTGCCGAAGTCGACATCGAGATTCCAGAGCGCTTGCGTCCAAAGTTTGAGATGTGTCCTTTCTTTTACAACAAAAAGGTTCCTGCCGAAGCTGTGCTGAAACATATGGCCGATTACTTAGCTTGAACTGGTAGGAAGCACGGAGACGGAAAAAAACTTGTGGGGGCGCTGTCTGCAGAACGGATGCTAGTATACGCCCCTCTGCTGCTGTGGTACGTGAACCAGGGGGCGGTAGTCATGAAGGTTTACAGAACAATCGACTACTAACTGGCCAAGATCTTTCCCTGGTTCGTGGAGCAGGTGACGGAGGCGTGCCGGACAGGAGACGTGGATAAAAGCAAGGCGCTTCTCGCTGAAGTGTTCAAACTGCTGGGAAACAGCACGTACAGGAAGCTCATTGAAGCTTTGGAGAGGCAAACAAACGTGATTTACACCAAAGACGAGAAGGTAGTCGACAGAGCCTTGCGAAGCGCGTATTACTCTGATCTTAACGAGATCGGACAGGCGTATAAGTTGGAAAGTCGGAAGCCTCGGATCACAATCAGATGGCCGTTTCAAGTTGGAATCGCTGTCTGTCAGCTGGCAAAGATGCGGATGAGTGGGAACGTCGAATTTAGGCCGAGGAATTCGCCTCGGCACGGGCAGAAATATCTGCCAGAGCGCTTGCTTGATCAGCCACTTTTTTGCGACTTCTTCAGGTACCTTGGCGGCTTTGGCTAATTTTTTGATCGCGGCGACACCTTTCCAGTAGCCCCTGGGGCCGTAGTATATCTTTGCGAGTGTGGCGTCCATAGCATTACTATAAGGATGTGTGAAAAAGTTTAAAGGAACCGGAAGGCTGCGTAACCCAGAGCGAGTGCCCCGGCGCCCACGAACATGAGTTCACCATTTTTCTGCTGCTTGCTTGGCTGATAGAAATCTGAGAACTTGGGCTTTTTGGGGGGTATCATCTGTTCGTCAGGATGCACCTGGTTGTAGAGTTTAAAGGCATAGTCAGTGTTGGTGAAGTTCTGCTTGGCCTCTGCCTTTATTTGCGCGTTGGTTGCAATCCAGTTGAGAAGATGGGTGGGGTCGTGCGTGTATTTGGCGTAAGCCACTTGGTACGCCTCGAGAGCTTTGTCATGGCGCTTTTTTTCTTCAAGTGCAGCTTTGTTGCCCCCTCAGAGCGCCCTTGCCAGATAATTGCCTCCGATAAAAGCTGTGGCGTTCAACACAGCCCCGCCAACCATAATCGCGATGCTCGCCATGGTGCTATGTTGCAGAGTCTTTTCTTCAAAACATTAATTTCAGACGCTGTTTGAGGTTCTTCTTGTCTTCAGCAGGTTTGCAAGTTGGTCGCAATCCATTCGAGAAGTTTTTTTGGTTCGATCTTGTGCTTTTCTTTGGCATTTAGATACGCCTCGACAAATTTATCGTGGTACTTTTTTAAAGACTCCACATTTTTTATACGTCCTTTTGTCACAACCCTGTCAAAAACTTCTTTTTTGCGGTTGAGAATTACTTCATCGGAAACCTCTAGAAACTCCTTGACTGCTTCGTCGTAGCTCTTTTCTTTTTCTCTAGCGGCTCTCAAAACAGCCTCATGAACATTGATGATTGTAGTAATCGCCATGGTGTTATATAACAGAGTCTTTTTTTCAAATCCTTAATTTCAGACAGTGGTGGGAAGGATTTTTTGGTCCTCGAGGTACTGTTTGAGCACAATGCTACCCGCCATGACGGCGGTGAACTTCACGTAATTCATCGCACTCCTGCTGGGATCGGAAGTAAAATTCTCTTTTACAACCTTTTTTGCGGCCCAGCCGATGCCAGCTGCTAAGCCAGTGATGGTAGCGGCTTCCATGATGGTCTTAACAAGCTTGTTGTCGGACATGGTACATTAGATATTAGGAAAATAACAAAAGTTTAAAACAAAATTAATCTGTCTTTCCCGCGGCTTCTTCTTCTTTTATTCTTCTTTTATTCTTCTTATTGCTTCCTCTTTTTCTTCCTCTTTTTCTTCTTCTATTCTTCTTATTTCTTCCTCTGTTTCTTTTATTCTTCTTTCTGCGGCCGTGTCAAACAATGTTCTATTTGTAACATTGAGCATTGTTTTAAAAACCTTTATGTTAAAGTCGAACCATATTATCACAAGGCCCCCAAGTGCGGCTGAAGAGATGAGAATCTGCAAAACGTTAGGTTTTGGCATCGTGATATACTTTAAACTGTTGGAACTATGCCACCTGCTGGACCACTCGGCCACTCGGGCTCGGTTTGAAGTAGGTTCATAACTTCTGCTAACGCAGCCTCTTCTTCAGCCATTGTTCAAGGCTATATATTCAACTTTCATTTTTTTATTCAAAATAACTTTACCCCGTAGGGGTGGTGAAGCGAGAACACGAGAGAACTTTCGCTCTTTCAGCTTTGAAACCAGTGTAATCATCAAAAATGGCTTTCATGGTCTTGGCCGAGGGGGTGTAAAAGAGAACGATCGCCCCCACGTTCTCCCGGAAGGAAGCTGTTATGCCTGTCATCTTCTGAGTCAGTACCCAAACGCTGATGCCCATATGTCGAGCAGAAAAGGCGACATTCACCAGCCCGCTTGTATGCCCTTTCACATCTTTGGAGGCTGTGCAGTCATCGAGGATTACGAGCGTGTTGGTGTCCTCGAAAAGCCTTCTTACGAGCTTCAACCATTTTTCCAAGTCGTGCTGCTCGCATACTATCACGTTCATTCTTGGAACATTTTCACCAATTCTGTGGTAGGTCTTGTTGTGCGCGAATGTCGGGCAGATGAGCACGATGTAGTCGAACTTGAAGCGGAAAGGGCCGTAGATCTGGTCCACCACAAACCTTGATTTGCCTGAATTTGTCGGCCCCACAATGAGAGCATTGAAGGGTATCTTGCTTGGGTCCATGTAATATTTAAAACTGTAAAGATTCAAGCTGTCTGTCCATAATGTTGAACTGGGAGTCGGAGATTTCATGTCGCCTGAGCCTTCGGCTTTCCGCTCAATTTCCAGCTGGACCCCGTCTGTACTGTTCACAATGCGCTTGCCACTGCCGTGCATCAACTGATCTGCCATGGAGCGCATGTCAATCACAAGCCCGAACTTATCATCAGTGTAAAACTTTGTCATATTCATGTGGTCGGTTTTACTCTTCTCTTTAACAAAGAAGCGGTGGGCCTCTTCCCACATGTCCTTGCCTTCGATGCCGTCGTTGAAAAGCATGTTGGGCGAGCCGTTGACCGTGACGCTGAGTTTCGTCAGATCCGGGAAGATGAATTTTTCTGAATCTCTGTCGCCCGCAGTATACGGCTCTACAAACACGAGGAGGAGGGCTTTTAGTGACCTTCTTTGGGTGTTGACTTTGATGTTGATCCTCGTGTCAGTGCCTTTTTTGAAAGACACCTCTTTGTCATGCATCACGTGGTCGTAAGTGAACTCTTTACCGCTGGAGTAAACGCTGTGTGCCTCGTCTGCCAGAGTTTTGCTGCAGATAATTTCATACTCGAGCTGGATGTTGGTCAGCTTGTATTTCAGCTGGGTTGTGTTGGAGCCTCTTACCACATGTATAGCTTCAGCAAGTTTTACATCGAACGTGAGGTCGTTGTAAAAGGCCTGGGGGTAGAAAACACCATGGTTGGTTAAAATCTGATGGTCTAGCCTGATCCGGTACTTGCTTCCGTATACCTCGTTCAGCTTGTTTTCAGCATTGATGCCCGAGATTTTCTTGTCTCCAGCGCCTGAGCGGATCTTGCATAGATCCTTGCTCTGAATCCCTTTGAGAATCATGCCGTCTCGCTTTTCCTGCGAAAGGAAAAGGTCTGCGAAAGTTTTGTAGATGTCATATCCAACCGTGTCTTGCAGGATAGTGCCTGCAAACTTCATGACCAGCCTGTCAACGAGCTCCCGCGTGATGTTCTGAACAAGGAAGTTGTTGGCATGCCCTCCAGAAATGTCGATGTCAAAGCAAAGTGCTAGCAAGCCCGGCACCAGAACCTCGTTCTCATTCAGCTTGGGCACGGAAACATACAACTTATCACCGGGGTTGGCTTCAGAGCGGATAAAGGTGATTCGCTTGACCGCACGCTCGGCCTGCATTGTGTGTAATGTCTTCGTTGTACATTGGGCGAAGGTTCTCTGGCACTGACATTTCGTATAATAAACCGGGGATTATTTTCTAATTTAAAAATAACAGAATTGAAATATATTATTGTTATGGCGACAGGCGGTGGCAAATTTGGTTACGAAGACGCGGACCTTGACAATCGGGTTGACCACGATGATGACAATGATGAGGAACAAGAGGCTGAGAGAACCCAACCTTTTCAGCCAAGCGTGGCATTCACTCCCTACCAACCTGGCACCCCCTACCATGTGGGTGAACAAATGGAAATGCATACAATGCAGCACGAGCAGTCAGGCCTGCCCAAAACTTCTTATCAGGAAGAAACCCCTTTGCTTGAAAGAACACCTTCAATCAGTGATCTTCAAAAAGAAAGTTATTTGTGGCAAAAACTCAAAAAAGCTGTAGACACGATAAAAGGCAAATTCCCAAAAGCAAACTTTGAAAAAATCACAATTAGAAGAGGCACTGGAAAAAATGAGGGAAAAATTATTGCTGAGGGGCCTAAAAAGGGTGAGTACAAGATTCTAAAAGATGATGGGTCAGGCTTAATGAAAAGTTTTTTAGACAGCTTCAAAGATAAACTTGGGCTGAGGGCTGAAGAAATTATAGCCGAAGAACGAAATACAATCAGAGAACAACGCCAAAGACTGATAGAAGCTGAAAACCAACTACAACAGGCGGAAACACTCTCTTCGCAAAGAGAAGAAGAAAGAAAGAAGTGGAAGTTCTGAGACATAAAATCGAGCAAACTGATGCTCAGAGTGATGCCATTCAAGATAATCAAGGTTCGAATATTGAAAGTGAAGCAGAGCTGCGTAGGCTGAAAGAACTGAAAAAGAACTATCAAACCGATCTTGAAAACAAGAAAAAAGAATTGGACTTGCTTACAAAAAAAGCAAGAAATAGAGAAAAAGAACAAGCCAAGGTTGACAGACTCAGGGCCAGCCTCGCAGCAAAAGAAAGTGAAACAAACACCATGGAAGAAAGGTTAAACCAAACAAAACCGTTGGACAACCTGAAAGAGCAGGAAAGCGAGCTGCAGCGCCAAAACAAGGAAGACCAGGCAATCATCCAAGATGAGAATGCCTCGCCCTATGACAAAGAAGCCGCAGAAGGCAGAGTGGCAGAAAGAAACGAGGAGATCGCGCGTTTGCAAACTCAGATTGTGGAAAGGGAAAGGGGGCGGCCTCTCTTGGAAAGGGTCAAAGAGATCTTCAAAAAAAATTGTGTGACATTGACCGCTGTTCTTCTTGCTGCCGGGGTCACAATCGGATCTGTCATCGGAGCCCTCACCAGAGGTTTGAAAGCCACCGGCAAGGCTTTGGGGAAAGACCTAAAAGATATTGGCGCGAAACTTGCTTCTATTCTGCCCGGGCTGATTGGGTCAATTGTGAGCTTTCTATTCAAAGCCGCCGGCCAAGTCGTCGGGTTTCTGGCCAAGCACACCTGGCTGCTCATTCTTGCCGCAGTGGCATTTTTGTTCAAAAAATATTTTAAGAAGCAGCGGTAGCTTACCGCCAAGCCATGAACAGCAAAGCCGATAATCCTACTACACCAACAATTACCGCTGTTTTGTTTATTTCGTGTTGCGGTGTTTTATCTGGAGCCTTGGGCTCTATTTTTTGCGCCGTTGGTTGTGCTTGCTGAGTTTCGGTCAAAGCTGATTTCCTTGATTTGGCTGTTGCGCTTTGTGTATCGGGTTGGAAGGATGGCTGTTGGGAGGGTTAATTTTTGACAGGGCGCCTGCCATGAGTTTCAGCGCAGCTTTTTTCGTCTCCAGGTTTACCTCGTTGTTGACCCCCAGTTTCATCCCGGAGACCGCCTGTTTCAGCTTGTTATTGTAACCAATTGTGCTTTCGGTGTTGATTATCATTTGCGTGGGCATAAGCCAGGCCATGGGGGCTACAGCAAGATTGAGCCTGACCTTCACTTGATCCACCGAGAGCTGGTACCTTTGCATGCTCTTGACCAGGTCGGGCTGTCTGATTGCGTCTTCCATCAGCACCAGGAACTCACTTTGGGCTTCTTTCGCCCGGCCACCAGAACCGAGAATGCTACTGCGGATGTTCACCTGCACACCCAGGATGCAGTAAACGAAAGCCTCGATTGACTGGTTGATTCTCGACAAGCCCACCTGCATCAAACCTGATGCTGTGTTGGCACGAACCAGTCCGCTTGAGCATAAGCAGAAGCACCTGGCTCGATGTAATAAATCAGGTTTCCTTGATTAGCTTTCCCTCCTTCATCGCTGAATTTGTTAAATCCTCCCGGGTATAGAGTGCCAGTTTTCATCACGCCCTGTGCATAAATGTAAACGCCTCCAAGACCATGGTTTGCCCCGTGTGTGAAGCGAAAATCACTCAAGGGGTCTATGCCGAACTCGTCGCATAGCCTTTTGTACGAAGCAATGTCATGATTATTCATTTGACTGAATGTCGGGTCTCCGGGCAAAGCGCTCATGCTCTGAATACCTCCTAGCTGGTACAAAATGCGCCTGACCGTGAAATACACGTGGAAGATATAAAAAGCTCTTATCTGCGGAGAGAGATTTATTCCGTTGGCAAAGATTTTGCAAGAAACTCCACACCCTTGTGTCACAGAAAACCGCAAAGTTGAGCTGTTGTGGCCAATATTTCATGTCAGGCCCTCCTGACCAGTGTTTTGATTCAGTTCCAGAAGTATGCCTGAGTTTGGTTTTTTGGAATATTTCTCTGAATTTTGTCGTGAAATATTGGTCAGGCGTGACGTAGATTTTGATTTCAGCGTTGAATATTTTCCTCAAGCTTGGCACTTTTCCACCGAAAGGTTCCGCAGGGATAGGCAAAGAAACTTTTGAACCAAGTGCCGACAATTGATAAGGAAAACCTCCGCCGTCTCCCAAACCGAGCGCCTGTTTCATTTCCACGCTCCAATACCGCCTGTCTGAACCGAACACGCTTTGTAACGAGCCTTCGCTTTCTTTGAAAAACACCTCTGCAGTTGCGTTGTTTTTCTCGTCGATGCTTTCTTGTGAAACGAACCGGCTTTTGACGCTTTTGAAAAGTAATTAAAAAATTTGTCCACGCCTTTTTCTTCGCAGCATCAGCTTTTTTCACAAACTCAGGATCTTTCCACAAATTCGCCATCTTATTTGGACACAATTTTTGTTTGTTAAATATAAAATGGTTGTTCTCACTATTGCCATGCAAAAGAACAGCGAGACTATCTATTTTGAAGACCTGATACCGAGAGTACATTTCATGAAACTCATTTCTCGTAGTTTATTCAACAGCTGGGACACTTTGAAAAAAGAAGGTTCAGCCACCTTGGGAGATAAAGACAAAGATAGAGCTTTATCAGTTAGTAAATTACTCCCAGGGCATTATAGTTTAGAAAGATTGGCAAAAGAAATAGATGGTCTGTTCGCCAAATATCAATATAAAGAGTTGCAAACAGCAATAAACCAACCTGTTGGCCAGCTTGTAATCAGAAATTTTGGGGCTGGGGAAAAACCTATTGAACTTGATCGCGATTTAGCCAATTTGCTTGGTATTGGGAGAAAGTTGCTGCCTATAACCTTCGTAAAATGGCTTACACCTCCAACGACATATTTTATTCATTGTGATTTGATCGACACAGAACGGAATCTGTTCAATAGCAAAAGGTCAGATGTCCTAGCACTGTTTGATGTGAAAGGGAAGCCTTTTGAAAAGGTAAGCTACCAGGGTTCTCCGCAACAGGTTTTGCGAGACTGCTCTACAGACGAGTTTATAAATAGCATCACTATTAGTGTCAAAGATGAAAATGGCGAACTCTTTGATTTCAAGGGCTTCCTGCTTCTTTTTGAATTAGTTAAATTAAATTTCTTTATATACGCAATGTCTTCAGCAAATTTGTTACCTCCAAGCACGCCGCCTGCCGAGAATGAAAGAAGAATCTATCCAAGCCTTCCTGAAACGACAAATGCCAAGAATTTCCGGCTAACTGAAATAAGTAAAATTGAAAAAGAAATATCTGCCGAGGTTAAGCATTACAGGCTTGTGTTGAAGAAATATAAAAAAGCCCGGAAAGCGATTCACTATTCCGTGGTTGGCCTTGGCGCTATCACGGCAGCTCTGTCTTCTGGGGCTGTTGCAACATCACTCACTGGTGTTGGAATTGTTATTGGCCCGCCTGTTGCCGCGATAGCAGCTTTATCTGGCGCAGTTTCCACTGGCCTATCCGTTGTCAACAAGAAGCTTGAACGAAAAGTTAATAAGCACTCGAGAATCCATTCTCTGGCTGTTGCAAAACATGACTCGATAAATAGCTCTGTCTCACAAGCTCTGAATGATAATTGTGTTTCTGACACGGAGTTTCAACTGATCACACGTGAAATGCAGAAATATAGCCAACTTAAAGAGACTTTACGTTCAAACTTTGCGCAAAAACAAACAAATCCACTCCAGCCAGATATTGAAAAAATAAGAAACCAGACTCGGCAAGAATTTATAAAACAACCTGCGGAGTCCAGCACAAATTTGAACTAAATTTTGAGCAAAAAAACACAAAACTATCACTTAGTCTTATTAAAAACAGATAATTATGTTACACCGTGTTACCTTCACGCGTAGAGGGTCCGCAGTCAAGTGCGAAATAGGGAAAATCCCTTGATCAGCTGTTTCTTTTTATCGCTCTAGTGAAATCTCTTTGTTCTACCGCCTTTCGTGCCCAATTTTTCCTCAAAAAAAGGTGAATAGTGTTATTTTTATTGACCAGGCCGAGAAGAAATGCCGTATTCTAACAAACTGTGGACAAAAAATAGAAATCTGACAGTAAAATTCCTCTTGGGTTCAACATTCCTGATGGTTTCAACTGAAGCCAAGAGGAATGCAACCAGCTTTAACTGAAGCCATCAGGAATTCGCAATGGGAAGCTGTAGTCTGAAGGCCTTAAACAACAGGAAGCGCGTCATGAAAGCAATCAACAACTCCGCGTGTAATATCCCGCATGTGTCTCAGCCACTCAGGCGTGAAATACTCATTCACAAGAAACGCAATCAAGTGAACACTGACAATCATGTTTTTATAATAATATGAAAACTAAGCCGTGAATTTTTAAATGTTAATTCGAACGGAGGTTAATATCGTCGCCGCTCAGTAAAATTTCTTAAAGATTTCGGTGTAGGCGTTCTCGTCATGTATGGGGTAACCGAGATAGTGTTTTACTCCATTTTTATAACACCCGTAACAGAGTCTTTTTAGGAGACAGGAGTCGCATTTATGGCAAAACATGACCTTTACAATTCTTGATCGTTTTTAACAGAAGGGCGCCTCTTCAATCTCGTCATGCACCTCATCCCAGCCCATTGCCTTTCTTTCTCTCATTTTTATTGCGACATACTCGTTGTAAATTATCTCACGAAGCTGTGGAGTGAGGTTTTGAATGGCCTTGGAAAGTTGACAGTTTTCTTTCCGGCCACGCATCAACCACGCACACTTGTTTGTTCCTCCAAACATTGCCGGTGTTCGGGCGGTATAACAGCGGGGTCGCTTCTATTTAATTTGCGGAACACCTCTATCAGTAGTATAGAGGGAAGTCGACAAATAATGTTTTGTTCTAGAGAGCTTCTTTTCGGGTTTTAAGTGGGGGTGGTTGTTGGGGGGCTTAAAACTCGAAAAAACGCTCACTAGATTCAAAACGTTATTTGTCGACTTCCCTCTATACTACTTAACTTGTTCCATATTTGGCCACAAATTTCCAGTTAAAATATTTTTCATTTTAGCAGAAATGCCCGGTCAGAGTGTCTGACCAGGCTAAGCTTTTACCTGTCAAAACCTCAAATTTACCGGACAATTGTCCGATGACCGACTGTTATTTGCAGGCTTTTGTATTAGATTCAACACATGCTCGTGCCCAGAGTCTCTGTTTGGCGAAACGGAGGGCTCTGGTAGCAGTTAATATAAGATACCTGTAAATCACGGTCATCCGGTAGCCTATGCATAATTTTTGCCAACACATCTGCTCATAGTAAATGTTTTGAACCCAGGAGTATCAGTAGCTCGTAAAGTGTGATCGTCCAGATGAAGGTAGTTCTGAAAAGAACTGTTGTTGGTGACTGACATCAAAAAAAAAAAAACATAGGCACGCAAGGCGTGCAAGAGTTATTTTTTTGTGAAGTCTCAGAGATAGGAGCATTCACGGAGCTGTTTACAATAATGATTTGGTTAATTTGACAAGGTTTTTTGGTTGCGATGTACAACAAGAAAGAAACTGGGAATTTATGATATACATACGCTGTTACATCGGTAATGGTAAGATAGCTAAAATTAAACAAACAATAGAACAAACAAACTACAGTAATCTGACATGTCTCCAGATTAATGTAGATACCATCTTATTTTTTTTCTTTGATTCATTCTTTGATAAAACCCACACTGTGATTGGTGTGACACGTGCACATGCATAACTCCCTCACTCACCAATCACATAGTCCTTCCAACCCCCAAGGGGAATTTTTGCTCAAAAATACTCAGGTTAAGAGACCTTTTCGCATTTTATACGAGACGTAAGTTTACCCTTTTTACACAACACAACACAACAACACTACTTAACTGAAAATAGAAAGAAAGAGAAAAAAAACCTCTCTGACATGTTGAAAGCCTGATTTAATTATATTGCACTTTAACTTGGTGCCACACAGTCTTCAAAGAACATTTAAACAGTTTTCATACTTTTTACCTTTAAAAATATCTGACTGAAAAGAATGTCATAAAATGTCCACCAAATAAAAATGAACTGCTACTGCAGAGACGTAAAAACCCTCCAGCAATGAAAGCTTTTTTTTGTTAAATATCCTGGTAACAAAAGCCAATAACTTGTCAGTTCTAATTGAATTTACCCCCATATAAAAAACAAAAGTGTTCAGTTACCATTTGTAGCTAAAGATAGCAAACATCTCGTGGAAACAAGTGGTGACGATTCATCAGCTCTAATTGAATTTACTCCCTTGTGAAAAACAAGAGCGTCAAATTACCCTTTGTAACTAAAAAATAAAAATATCTCGTTATATTTGCATGCAACAAGAACAAAACAATCTTACCTGCACTTACTATTGTAAATGTTAGAACTGTTTCAAATCTAAATAGTCTCATCTCCTCTAAAAGATGTCCTAAGAACTAGAAGCGACGATTCGTGACCTCTAATTGAATTTACTCCTTGTGAAAAACAAAAGTATCAAGTTACCTTTGTAACTAAAAATAAAAATGTCTTGTTGCATTTGCATACTACTAACTCACGAACTGTTTCAAACCTCAAGGCTCATCTCGTTTGCAACTAAAATCTTCAGCCTAACCCACAGAAAATGTTGAAGTAAGCCCAATATATGAATACTTCCTCCTCTTTCAGAGAAGAATAAATATGGCCGTTCTAATCTGTGTTGGGATCAAATCTTCTCACATACCATTTACCTTTACAACAAGAAATTTGATTGGCTGTTTATAGTGGATCCAATCTGATTGGTGTGACATACATACATCTCTCACTCACTCACTCATCCATTGACCCGTCCATAACATACCCGACACGCCGACTAAGAGGCATTTTTTTACAAAGAAATAACTCAAAAAACAAAAACCGACCAATTTGACTAACAATAGACGGATCAAAACCAACCAATGACTGATGACAAACTTTACATGAGTCTTTCAGCCAATACCATCATGGCTAAACTGACCAATAATGTTCAACGGAGCAGACTTACAACATCATCCACTGACAAACACTATTCACTTGACTCTGAAGATGACTTCTGCTAAGGTTGCTGAAACGTCAGTTGCCAACAACAGTTTTTTTACAAACTACCCTCACCCTGACGATCACACTATACGAACTATATCTGCTCATGCTCAGTAATTGATCCCAAGAGAGGGGGAGAGGTAGAGAGTGTATTCCTCTGTGTTGACAGATTGGACTATGAAGAGGCATTGACAGAGGTTTTCATTTCACTGAAGTTTGGTGATTTAGAGTTAAAATGAGAACAGAAAGCCGCCTTGAATGCCATCACTTCAAAAATGATTACAAGCTTGTCTGAATATTTTACCAACAGGCTTCGTTGTGCCTTTTGTGGTGGACGAGTTTGTTGAAATTGCATTACTGAGGACTTGTCTTAAAAGAGAGGACTATAAGCTGTGCTGATCGATGAGACGAAAATTTTACAGTGATAAGAACCACTTATTTCCTGGTTATTTACACACACATAGGTTTGTAAAGAGTAGCAGAATAAAAACTTGTTGAAGTAAGAGAAGTTTTATGGTAGTGGAGTTTTGCTCATCTTTCCTTGCAAGGAATGTAATGAAGGTGCTCACTTTGATACGATCCTTCATGCCCTCCTTATTTCGAAAATTTCAAGTAACCCCATTCAAACTTGTGCTATTGGCCTCTTGCAACAGTTGACCATGTGACCGATAATTTCTAAACTTACTGCTACAGCTACATGTATATATGAATTTCACAACTGGAAAGAGCATGTTTGATTCAAACATGCTCTTTCCAATTGTGAAATTCATATATACATGTTAAATAGCCAGAACACCAATTTTCAGACCAATGCCAAGTAATGTCAAGATTTAATGATGATTTGAATACTGGAAAAATAAAAAGGTTTTGTGACAAGCGGCTGTGACAAGCGTTGTCCTTTGTTCAACTTCTGACGTCATCAACTTTGAACAAAATTGGCATTACCTATTCTGAAGTTCTGCAGCAAGTTTATAAAGCTGATTGATAATGAAATGATCAAATTTGATTTGAGTTGATGCTTTTTGGACCATTTTGTGTTCAGCAGTTGTTCAATAAGTATAATAATAGCAGCCATGTGAGATGTACTATTTCCAAAACGAGAGCGAGTGTTTCATCGGGGTATCCAAACACCGAGAAACAAATGCAAGCACCAGGCCGTAGGCCGAGTGTTTTTATTGTTTCGAGGTGTTTGGATACCCCGATGAAACATGAAGCACGAGTTTTGGAAATAACTTCTCATGACCACTCTTAAAGAAATAAAAAAAAAAGACTTCCAATTAGAATTGTTTTACCGGCGTAATTAATTTGCATTTATGGTGCGATTTAATTTATTCTGAGATGTGAAAGTTGCTGGGGTTGCCAGCATTTACAAGTTGACGTTCAGTCAGGATGTATATCGCAAGAAAGTCATTCGAGAGGTGTGGAGGATGAGAAGAAAAGTGTTGATAATGCAGTACCGAAATCAACAGCTTATAAAGCCAAGTGGTCATGTAAGGTTTTCGAGGAATGGAAACCGCATCGATTAGTGAAGTCCTGTACTTTGGAACCCAGCGGTCTTTTTACCACGAAAGACTTTGAAGAAAGAGTGCATGCAGTCGCAACTACTGGCTGTCAAAGTTCGTTCAAGAAGTAAACAATTCTTCTGGGGAACGTTATCCTTCCCGTTAGTTGTACTCGATTATTTGCTGACTGAAGCGCCACCTTTCTGATGTAAATGGAAGTGCTGCATTGAACCCTTTGGACATGTCCGACCAAAGGTAAGTTACATTTTTTGGGGATAAAATTTGGTTCGCATAAACTACTTGTGCGCATTGTTTTTAATACTACTTTTTTCTTTCGCTTTCTTAGGTTTGTGACATTTCGGCATGTTTTGGATGCAGAAATGAAAGAAGCAACACGAATGGGTGTGACTTTGAAAACAAAAGGAGACACATTGTAAAAGCTTACTTCTGAGTAATAAATATTCATTAATTTTGTGCTAGTTGTCATTGTGCATATTTTAGTGGTATATACCACTCTCACTGGAGAGTGGTATGATGTTTTTCATTGGGTATCCAAACACATGCACGTGATGTGGTATACATCTTGTGGTTGGTAGTTGACCTTATGAATTATTAATGAGTTTGAGAAGAACATAAGCACAATTTGCGTTTAATGCAAGTATACTAGCAACTTACAACAGAACATTAAATACTACTCATTTGGACTCAGGGGTAATTCATTTTAGGGTAGTCCATTGGAGTAATCCATGGACTGGGGGTCAGTGTTTTGTCCATCACTGTTTTTGTTAGAATGTTACTGAAACTAGAGTCCCTACAATTTTTTTCCCAACGGTCATCCAAAAAGGTGGGAAGTAACCTTAATTTTGACACCTGTAAACAAAGTCTTCTGGTGTCAATAATACTTTGCACTTAAATTTATGACAACTTGTCTTTGTTGATATCAGCAGTCTAAAAATATATATTACCTTATTCAGTCTGGTGATAAGTGTGAAACTCGAGTAACTGTCAACTTGTCTCTACCTTTATTACATGACTGAGAAAATTACTTCATTGTGATTGGCTGAGAGCAGGCCAATTTATCATCAATTCTTAAATTGGATTGTAGTAGAAATTCATGCACATTTGGAGCATGTTTGGCTCAAAATAATATGGCTCAAGAGCAGCCATAACCCAGAATGGTAGTTAAAAGGCTTGTTGGAATCCAGTATCCAGTATTATCCACTCGTCATGTTTGACGATAAACAACTGTTGTGTCAAGATGAATAAAACAAAACTTTATTTTAATACCTTAATTTTACTACTATACCTAAAACTAACCAAACAGTAAAGTGTAGTTACCTTGATCTCCATTTTGTTCCTGGTTTTCATTAGAATACAAATTATAAATATCATGCACAATGCTTTTGAAAACTTCCTTTTGCTCTGCCCTAAGTTTCTCCAATCCCAAGTACTCCAGAAATTGCTGCCTTACAGATTTTACTGTCAGCCTCCTGAAAATAAAGAGCATTATGTGAGTGGTCATTTAACTGCACACAATGCTACATGTGCCACACATAATAATACTAAAATTGTACCCAGGAACTAAATTGTACTGTGCTGTGCTGGGAAAAATTTCCATACTTATTATGCCTGAAGAATATTCAATTATGCATGCAAACTATAGTCTTTGAATACAATGGCCAAATCCCTGAGGTATTGAATATATACATTGAAAATGATACCACTTTCAATCTTTGGAACTATTCGGAGGCCTTAGAGTCAACTTTGGAAATCTTTTAAAAAAAACAAAAACCTCAGGGAATATCAATCTTTGACATGCACAATGAAAACATTAGGAGTACCATACCAACTAATGGATACTGCTAGTAAGTAAAATTTAGGATAAATTCATTGTTCTCATTCAGTCAGAAGCAACTGGTTTTTTAGCTCGGAAAATAATAATTATTTATATTTTCCAAGATGTACTGGTGGGACGATTTCACTCCATCACTACTTCACTGGGTCACTTAAGTAAGTAAGTAAGTAAGTAAGTACCCTTTATTTAAACACGATAAGTAATTAAGCTTGCAGCTTGTGGGGTCGTGTATAAATAAACAATAAAGAATAATTACAAAATAAGAATTTTAAAAAAAAATTTACAATGTAAGATGTAATCTAGTTTACATAAAAATTTGTAGCTAATAATAATTACCTAATTGTTAACATTATGTGACTAATAAATGTATACCAATGGGCAGTCGAGTCACCTTCTGCAGTATATATTTGCAAAGCTAATGTCCCTGACCAAAGTAAGATTATTGATCATCTTAGAGAAGCTGTTTACACTGTTCACCATTCGGCATCCAATCGGTAGAAAATTCCACAGAATTGTACTTCCTGTTAGACATTTGGAACCCTGGGGGGCACTCCCCCATATAAGAAGGTCAGGGATGCTCATTGGAAAATTTGAATTTAACTCCTAAAGAAGACTAATGTGGGCTTTGCTCGAGCTTCATTAGACCCTTAAAAGATACCACTTAAAACAGAATAGGTTTGATAACCAGCCACTGTTCAAGAAAGGATCCTGTGTGCACTTGTAGACCCGACTCACGAGATCAGCAGAAAACAAATGAGAGTGTTTCTTTTGATGTGAAGTTTATATGAAATAATTCATATATGAACTGCGGTTGTAGATGAAAGTGAAGAATGATCATTGCAGTTAATCTTCCAATTTAAGCAATTGGAAAGAAGAAGCCTGAAAAAAATCAGGGCTT
>Ga0126339_10001227_pt1 | contig 16957 bp, 13 predicted proteins | sample OrbTmetagenome_2_FD_92532 | JGI IMG/M metagenome (GOLD analysis project Ga0126339, IMG submission 92532) | Coral microbial communities from Petempiche,Puerto Morelos, Mexico - Orbicella T R C metagenome | ecosystem: Host-associated > Invertebrates > Cnidaria > Coral | place: Petempiche,Puerto... | reverse complement strand
TTTCTTACAGGAGCGTTTGTGATTGGAACAACTAGCACCGAGGCAAAAGCAGCAAAAGCGAAGGAGGCTGGGGCAGATGAGGTCATCCTTTATTCACAGAAAGACTTTGTTGAAGAAGTTAACAGGATCACAGATGGTAAAGGCGTGAATGTCATTTATGATGGAATTGGGAAAACGACCTTTAGAAAAGGTATGGTAAGAAGGCGTGTGAATAGATCTATATCAGTATATGTCATGGCATTAACAAATTATTTCCTTGACCGGAATACGTAATGAATCTTCCAGTAAGGATGTTGGCGTGTTAAACCGAAGTAAATGCTTTTTAAAAAGTTTATCAGTAGTGGTAGAGCGAATTTGCCCTTTTTGTAGCGTCTTCCTAGTATCATCTACTCACAAAATTTGTGCTAAACCTGAACCCCAACCAAGTCAGTTAAACATGGTCATCTGCCAAAGACGATTAATAGTGATGTAACTAGATTTCGGCGGGAGATGGACATAAGGCCAGATCATTCGTGCAGTCGTGCTACGAAAATAGGGTTAAGCTCTGCTGTGTGGCCAGTTAGTCCGAGTGTAACTTAAATTTTTAGAGTAGTCACTTCTTTTGGAATTCACACGTAACGTGAATTTGATGTACAAGGGTGAATAAACAAGGGGATTTTTTTTATTAAATTCAGTTACCTCCTCTGCTAATCTGTTGGCGCCTCGTCAAAATAAGTGCAAGTCAAACAAACTCCTGAAATTAAAGGCTTAAAGTTAGCACTTGTTATTGTGTCTTGTCGTGGTCTGGGTCTGGCCTCTAAGGCGTCCGGTGATTTTTGTTTTTTTACGTAGTGGTTGTTTACCATTTACACGGAGAAACCGGTTCGTCAAAGGGATGGCGTAGTGGTGAGAGCGCTCGCCTCCCACAAATGTGGCCCGGGTTCGATTCCGGCCCCGTGCCATATGTGGGTTGAATTTGTTGTTGGTTCTTGCCTTGTTCCAAGGTTTTTTCTCCCGGGTTGTCCGGTTGTTCTCCCTCAGCAAAAACCAACATCTCCAAATTCCAATTCTACCAGGATAGAGGACCCGCATGTAAACCTGCGGTTTAGGCTGATGTGGCTTCCTCTCTAAATATTGTAATTTATGGTAAGTTCCGTTCACATTGGCCATTTACCATTTACTCAAAAACTGCCAATTTACCGAAAGACTAGGACGAGTTCAACCTAATCATAATTCCAAGATAATTGCAAATGGTAAGCACATTTCCAAGTGCTCAGATTTTTTGGATGGAAATTTTGGACTACCGTTCATGACGTTCCGTTTATATTTCGAAAATTTCCGCGTTCGGTCAAGCCAAAATTGTCTTAACATTTATATTCTGACCGAAAGTTTTGAGATTTTTGGATATATGGTAAACAACCAGTATTGTCTACACTGTTTGCAGATCCCGTAGGTATTTTCTCTGTTTGATCTGTTAGAGATCGAAAAATAGCCCATGTTCGTACTGTCGCTTTTCAACTGGAACTACAGTAGCTCGCAACTCAGGCTAATGCGAGGAGTCTTCGAATGCAGATAACATTAATCTCTTTTTAATGATATTTTCCCGCATGAGAAAGCTAACTGCAGTCCAATACCAACAACACGAATATGGCCAATTAAGCAGCGTTGCTTTTGATTTGTTATAAGGTACAACTTTGTGCCCACAGGTTTCGACTGTTTGGCCATCCAAGGCATCAATGTGTCGTATGGAATAGTTTCGGGACCTCCTGATCCCATCGATCTCAACACCCTCTCAAAAGGGTCCTACTCCGTCTGCCGACCTTCCTTATTTCACCACGTTGCCAAAGACGAGGATCTCAAATGGCGAAGTTCCGAAGTGTTTGACTGGATCAAAGAGGGCAAAGTAAAGTTTGGTGAATTTACAGTGCTACCTCTGTCGGAAGGAAAGAAAGCTTACGAGCTGCTGGAGAGCGGAAAGTCTACGGGGAAAATATTGATTAAACCGTAAAGCTGGAATGAAATTCGCAGTTTTAGTCCAAACTTTTGAATGAAAATGGAACGTAGCTCTTTCTAGATATTTGAAAACCATAAGAGAGTTTAAGGGTTTTTAGCTAGCTTCTTAGCGTGACCTCGATGCTTTGAGTTTGCTGCAGTCCAGAAAATGACGCAACCTGCAGCAGCCAAGAGTAGCAAACATGCATGTTTTTAGGGTTAAAATCATTCTCTTCTCCAGCCTCCGTTTCTTTTAGTCACGTAGTCAGCGAAAAGGAGGTAACAGCGAGTAGCACCGGGGACGAGAATGGGGTAAATAAGGAACCAATCGTTTTGCGGTTTAGTGTTCGTGCTTCAGTCAAGTTTTGATTGGTTCATTGCGTCATGTTCTTTTGTCGTGATTGGCCCTATGTGATCATGTGATCAGCTTGTAGCAAAACGCCGATGACAAGAGTCCTGAAGGTGAGCCGGATCTAATCCTTCGAAGATATCGATTTCCGCAGTGATGATATAATCATTCGGCTGAAGCTTTTTTTCTCTCTTGACATATACATATAGATCGTTTTCACCTGACGTCATCAAATTCCAAAATCCAAAACTAAAGAGCCACGAACATTTTGATCCTCAAAAGGCATAGGGAGATCTAAACTTATATCTGTTTACGACTCGGCTAGCTCGCTCTAAAACCAACCGGGAGCCTGTTCGCAGGCTAGAGTTATGGCGGTGCGTGACATACCGCTCCGATCGCGTTTGTGGAAAAATATACACTTATCTAGTGACTTTTAGCCTTTTTAGGACTTAAAATGTTAGGAAAAGTGCTTGTATAAATGTTTGTGGGTTCAATTTAGATTATCAGTCGCCTAGATAGCCAAAGTAATTTCCAGATGTTTGCACTATTTTTCGGCCGCCATGTTAGTGGAGCACAGAGCTCCACCAACATGGCGGCTCCATACTGGGCTCTGTGAATTGGCGCAAAACATTTCGACGAATATCTGAAGTTTGGGAAAGCGCAGAGACCCAAAACTTGGAGAAGTGTCTTCTTTACCTGTCCCCTATAATGTGAAAATTTCTTGACTTTATCCACTGAATAGTTTTCAATTTATTTTTTCGTTGCGTGACAGTGAAAACCTTCTATAGGCACAAGCTAGAAGGTTAAACTTCGCCAGTGTTTGCATACGCTGTTTTAGAGCGGTTTTCATTTGAGTATCGAAAAGTAACTGGTTTTGCATCAACTATGCTATACGATTGGCTTGAATAACTCGCGCCACTTTTCCATCCAATCAGAATTAAAACCAAAACCAATTGTAACTCACTCGCACTCGTTTTCCCGAGCTTTGCGTCAGCTACATGTAATTAATTCGAGTTTGGATTGGTTCACTGTATTGTCTGTGTCCTGTGTGATTGGCCAGAGTGATTACTTTGGTTTTTGCTTTACGACAACTGCTCTATCAAACAACAATTTAATTTCATTTGCCTTGAATATTGTTACTTCAAGAAAGTGATATTATAAGTGTTTTGTGTTTTGTCCCTGACACTGAGAAGCATGTTTTTGAGGTGTTAATTTGGGCCCCAAACGAAAAGCACAATGCGGCTAACTGGACGGTTTCTTTCAGAAAAGAACCAATTTTATTAGACAATTAAAGTACCGAACCAGAGACGGCAATTGTCACTTGTTTGACCTTGCTTGATCCCTTGTTCTTGATACTGAAATGAGTTTTTTTTTTTTTTTCTTAGTAAAACAACACCCGCTGTTTGATAACGCTATTTTGTATAACCTCGCTCATACACGGAATTTTCTTTCAAGATTGTGGTTACCATTTCGTTAAACTTCCTTTGTTAGTTAGAAATATAGGAACATTAACTAGAAGTTACTGAAAATAAACATTGCCTGAAACTGGGGGTCAATCATTGTATGCTGGAACGCGGAAATGACCGACGCCTAAGCAGTAATGTCATGCACGCTTGTTGGAGTGCAAATTAAAACAAAGAAAACAATTAATGGTCAATTGAGGCGGCTGTCGGAACTATACAGCCCGATTTCTCACCTCGTGATCTTATTAATCGTGGCAATTCCAGATAAAAGTTAAAATAATTTCCTGGTTTTCTTTAATTGTGTACGTACGATTTCGAATTAACATCGTATTGCTTTCGACGTGTGTCAGTCACTTGAAGTGGTTCCGCGTGAGTAGAAATCGTTTCCCGAACCCGGCAGACACACAGCAGAGATGTAATAAATAACTAACTTACTCACCTAGTCTTCTCGGCCCGTACTTTAAGTTACGGAGCCTTGGGGAAAAAATCGGTTCGTAACTTAAAATACGGACCTCGAATTCGATTAGTAAGGCTATAAGAGGTATGTAAACTAAACAATTTAGACAGAAAGGTGCCGTAATTCTAAGAAAATAATAACGATTGTCAATGCAAGGAACAGATTGGCTCGGTAAATATTGAAAAACATCTGCTCCGTATAGATTTTGATTCACATGGCCAGCAGCGTACAAATTTATTGTAACTGATCATGACAAAAGGAAAGACCAATGGATGCTCAATTTTATTGTATGGTGACAACAGTAATTCCATATGGATCACTTAGTAAAAAATGCCACAACAAGTCCGCGATGTTTATCATGTAAAATCTGATTTCTAAAACTTTGTATTTCTGTGGTTTAACAATTTTTGATTAAAACTAGTTCGTGATTACCTCTTGGTTCAGTGGTTTAGCTTCCTACGTTAATTGGAAATTAAGGAACACAAAATGCACTTTTCCGGAAAGCTAGGAATCAATATATTAAATGAATGCTTGAACGAAGAAATGACAAACACTTAATATTCTTGTCACGCTTCAATTGTGCGAAATGAAAACAAATCAAAACTTGAGCTAACCTTCATTTGCGGAAAACTTATTAATTCCTCTTCCCGTCGCTTCTTGGGACGCTGAAACTAGTTGTCGGAAAATACATGATTTGGCAATGGAAAGATCGCAAAAAGAAACATTAAAGTTTGAATAAATAAAATCTTAATACAAGGCTTAAAAAGGGGATAAAAATGGGATATGCCTCTAAAATTGCCATTGAAAATACGTTTGAGTGTAATTTAACATATCTGTAATTCATAAGACCTGAGTAATCACTCTTTGTTATCAGTTCTGTTCATGTCCTTCTGCGGCAAGCTTTGGTCATAAGGTCATTCGATTCGTTGGCCAATAACTACTGGGTATGAATATTTCAAAACGTGTGAATTGGAAAGTTCATTAATGTGTGTCTCAGCTTGTGAGATGTTAACAATAAGTATGTTTTTGAGGCTTTAGATTCTCTAGAGGAGGAACTCAAAGTGTTTCAGCTTTTCACGGAAGTTGATTTCGAACAACCTTATTGTACAGGGAATAAATTCATTCCTTGACTGATGACTGATGACTGATGACTGATGACAGTTCAGCTGAAACACCAAAGTGCCACCAGCCAATCAGAAGCGTTCCTTCTTAAGCTAACCAATAAAAACTCGAACAAGGCACGAGGAATACATTTCACCATATATCGTACTGTCGATCGAAGTGGAAAGGGTGAAGTGAAAATGTCTGCAGACAAGAAGACCGTGGTTTTAGCCTACAGCGGGGGCCTTGATACATCTTGTATCTTGCTTTGGCTCCAAGAACAAGGATATGACGTTATTGCGTTCATGGTGAGTTGAAATAGCGTGATAAGTTTTCGTGACCAAGGTGACAATTTTCAAAAGCTTCGCGAATTCGACTTTGATCGTCGTATCCAGGGTCTAGCTTTCCCCTGAAATGTAAAAATACAGAAATCTATATTTCATGAACTTGTTCATTTGGCGTTGATGACTCATCGGTATCGAACTGAGACAGCTGTGAGCTCCGGGAAGTTTTCGCCGCTCACGAATCAATCACTCAAGAACGCCCTCTTTGGATTCAAGGTCATGATCACGCGTTCTAGTATTCACAGTGTTCGACCTATTTTTACTTTTTCAGGCAGATGTAGGACAAGATGAAGATTTCGAGGAAGCGAGACAAAAAGCGATAAAATTGGGCGCGAAAAAGGTTACACGGCTTGTTATAAATTGCCACGTATTAATGGTGTACATAAGCTTTTAAGCTGTAAAAACAAAGATTTCAAAAATACCTGAAGCTTATAAAGCTAGTTAAAGAAAAAAGATCTCTAGACATTACCAGAGAAAGAGGCCAGGGCTGATGGTGTAAATATTGCTTTCCCGTATCTTCGTTCAGACCTTGTAGTATTTATGGCTAAAATCAAGGATCTTTCAATTGGTTTCTACTTATAAGCACCAGCTCACAACCCACTGCAACCATCATTTTAAATTTGCATAGGATTTTCCTGTCTTCTAGTTATGAAGATTAACAAAGATTTATTTATCTTATTTGCCAGGTACTACATGTGAGTGCCTATACCACACTAGTCTCATCTTGTGTAAACATTGAAACCATAGTTCTCGGCAGATGATATTTATTATAAGTGATATTCATGTTTTATTTGTAAATATTGACCTTTTAGTCTCCAATATGTTAAAATCCTCTTATGAAAATATTACAAAATGTACTATATTTAATCACAAGGAATTAAAAATGAAAATAGTAGTCGTAAGTGAGGCATGGGTCGCACTAGAGCGAATTCTGTTTGTTTTACCAAAAATTGGGCCAAAATTCAACCTTTTCCTAATGCGACCCCTATGAGCAAAATTTGGAAAAATTTGTCAGTCGACCAAAAAGATCAAAGACACCGTAGTGTATGGGTGGGGCAGGCAGATTTTTCCAAAATCACCCAAAGAAAACAAAAATTCATTAAACATTTTAACTGCGTGTTTATTTAAGAAAATTGCTGGACAGTATGCCTTTACGGGAAAGCGTCATTGTTTACAAAAGCGTTTTATCAGTGTTTACACAAGAATTAAGCCTTGTCATGTGGCTTCATGTGCAACCAGAAAACGAACCCAAAAAAAATTGGTCCGTGCCAATATTTTTGGGTCTTTAGGACTGACCAAAAAATAAAATTCACTCTAGTGCGACCCATGCTTTAAGCTTAAATTTGTACAGTTTGTACAAAATTGTTTTTTTTCATCAGTAAGCACTGTCTTTTTTGAGAATAAATTAGGTTTTCCGGCCAGACTATTTTAAGACTCTTTTGCTTAGACTTGGGCTCCTAGAAACAGGAAAGGAGCTATATCTAATGGACCTTTCTGTACTTTTATGATTTCTTCATTCAAACATACTGAATTTAATTAGTATAGATTCAAAGTTTCATGTGAATCCTTTGCAAACTCGTGAAAATATGACACCCCAAACTTGCCAATTTTTACAGAGAAAATGTTTGCCAGAGGGCAAGCATTGTATGGCCAGATGTTGTTTTTACTAAAAGTAATATGTATGATTAAAAATATCCACCGATGTTCCAAATTATACACTCTGTGAGACAGAGATTCCCTTCTCTTTCTGCTTAGTGAGAGTTGAGAGGGAACCTATGCTTGCAATCACTCAATTTCCTATTGTGCATACGCGAACTACAACAGCATGTCCTATGTGTCATGGTTTGCCATGCAAAATGTTTGAACACAATTTGTAGTTATTTTTCAGCAAATTGCTTAAATTCCATCTTTTCACTGTTTATTTAGAGAAACTGCAGAAATTTCATAGAGCACTTAGGGACAAAGAAGCAGACCGATTAAAGTAAAATTGGCTTCAAAACCATGCTGTCCAGGGCATGCTTCCCAAACTGAAACAAACTGTTTAGGAATAATCGAAAACTTAAGCCCAATAACCTGCCTACTTATATTGACATGCTCCTTTGACAATGAATAGCTTGTTAGGTGAACTAATGTACAGCAATAGTTTTCTGGAACTGTGAACACAGTAAAAGATCAAAGATTGGCAGTTATTCATAGAACAAACAGTCTCTTAAACGGACATTGTTTTGAATCTTATATCGATCTGTCATGTATACCGTTATAAAGCAGTTAAAACTTGTCAAAACCAGGATTTTAAATTTGTTAGTCACTGGTTGTGGATGGTGGCTGATCAAACGATCTTGAAAGTAGTTGCAAGCAGAGGTTCCCTCTCTTCTCTTACTGAGCAGAAGCAAATTATGAACATGTAGCAATTTGTTTGTCTGGTGTGGATTTAGTTAATATATAATATTATTTGTGTTTTAATAATGTTATACTTAAATCTTTCTCTGCTTTTAAATGCTGCTGTAAAAACACTGTAAGTCATATTGTTTCTTTTAACATAACAGGTGTTTATTGAGGATTTGAAGGAGGAGTTTGTCAAGGATTTCATCTTCCCAGCTGTGCAAGCAAATGCAATTTATGAAGATCGCTATTTATTGGGAACATGTGAGAATTATATGATTAAAAACAATTTTTTTTGTTATTAACTAGTAATAAAAACTATGACAATGCAAGAAAGTTCTCGTTCACATGTTTAAAGAATTCTATTTCTTCTTCACATTTATTATTTCAAAAGATAAAAATGGTTAGTACAAAAAAGTAAATAATAATTATTAATTAATAGCAGCTATCTTCAAAATAATGCATGAAACTACATGTACATGTATGAGCCTAGGCTTTCTTTGATTGGATTGTCAACAGAGCAGAACCAAAACTATAGTGGCAGGTTTGTTTTACAGAAACAGATAATCAGGTTACACAGATACTGAGTAGTAGGTAATGGGTAACATGTAATCACATTTGGGAATAGCATCATGCTAGTGAACCATCATCATTACTTAGAGGTTTCTGTAAGCCAAGTAACTGGCACACAGCCTGATGAGCGCTCCAGATTATAACACTCAAGTTTAAGCCTCTTTATGGTTAGCAATCAGTGCTAATGGTAAACACATTATTTGCATGCTATTATATATCATATGAAAAAAATACCTGTTATCATTTGCCTGTTCCAATATAGCTGTTAAAAAAAATACTTGCCTTAACCAATACTGCTCATAGAAAACAATAACAAATTTTAGTTCCAAGTACTTTTTCATTAAAAAATAATTCTTTAGAAAACCTTTACACATACATTACTGGATATTTTCAATTTAAACCAAAATCAAAGAACAACTTGTCTTACAAAAAAATAAATTAATACATGACAGTAAACCAATATTAGTTGTCTCAATAATCATTCATTTGTTGTTGTTTTTTAGCCATTGCTAGACCTTGTATAGCTCGCGGTCAAATCCAGATTGCTCTGCAAGAAGGTGCGGGATATGTATCCCATGGTGCCACAGGAAAGGTAAAAAAAAAGTAGTGTTCTCCTAATTTGTGACAACCTTTTTACCAGACATCATACACAAATACTGGCCTCAACAGAATTTAGACAGTGTACAAATTCCTTTTGAGTATCACACCACGATCAAACAGCCTTAAGAACAGTGATTTAGAGCCAGAAACACCAATTTTGCCCCCTTTGCAAACATTTTTACCATTTTGCGTCAGATTGTTGTCTTGATCATTTCTTAAGTGTAATGTCAAAATGTTGTATTGTGACGCATTATGGGAGAATAATGCCCTTGAATTAGCCAAACAGAGCACACGTTGTATAGACTGCAAACACATTAGCCATATAATAAGAACATGTAATACTCAGTGGCACTTTCCTAATAATTTTTTTAATTATTAACAATAATGTGAATTATTTCCACAGGGTAATGATCAAGTGCGTTTTGAGATGACTTACTATGCCCTGTATCCAGGTGTCCAGGTAAGTGATGATGAGTGCATCTGTTATAAAGCAATTTGCATTGTGCAGTTCTTGTTCCCAACCTTAACTAATTTTTTTTTTTCAGAAGCCTAATTCTAACACTTACTGTATATTGTGATAACATGATCACCATAGTGTAGTTGTCTGGTTTCCTTACAGGTTGCCAAGTTTAATGGTTCTCTTTGACTTGAATAGTGTTTTATAATTATATGTTCACACATGTGTTAAGCTACTTTTTGAACATTTTTAAAAAGGGGAAAATGCCGACATGTAAAAGCCCTGGACTCTTTGTGATGATATTAATGAGACTATTAAACAACGAAACAGTAATTAGAGTACTGAAGATAAAAAATCTTCGGTTGGAACTTCAAAATTAAAAGTTGACCTCTTTACTCCCTTAGATCTGTAGTTTTGAAAGTAGGAGCAATTAATTGTTCTTTTAGCCAAGATTGCTTTAATTAATAAATTTAGAGGCAAAATAATGTAATTAACTCCAGTCGAATGAATCATTCAATTTGTTGATTTTCTCATTTTAAGGTTATCACACCATGGAGACTGCCAGAATTTTACAACAGATTCAAGGGGAGAGCAGACTTGTTTGAATATGCTGAAGTAAGTTAGTTAATCTTCACCTAGCAAGGCTAGTTATGAGCTTTTTTCATTGTTGCAATGGTTAATTGTTTTTTTTTTTTCATGTGTTAATCTAGCTAGTATATATATCCCTCCCATGGAAGGTTTTTTGGTATAATCCCCCACCCCTCTGGAAATTCTGGTTTAGCTTCACACTTTCCTTTAAAAGTTTTGGCATTTGAACTCCAAAGGAAGGTCAATGAAAACTCCAGGAGGGAGGGTGTGGATATTTCCTGGAACTGCACAATAGATATTTTTACCAATTATGCCATAATTAACATGTTAAGAATTTAGTTGACAGTATGCACATGCTGAGAGGGGTGACACAAAATTCAGTTAACTAATATCTTGAGATGAATTTTAATCTTAACATGCAAATGATTGATTGTAACAGTTTTTTAATGATGTAATTTGTTGTGATTTGTTGTAATGGTTTATTTTGTCTTGCGCGATCGTATTGTTGATCAATGTGTATTTTAGTAGGGTTCAGTGCATATGGAAGCTACAGTACATGTAACTGACGTGTGGGCTAACTGCATGTACAGAACTGTATAATTTTTCATGTAAATTAAGATCTGGGTAGTCTCTTTACACATTGCATTATATATCATAATAATATTTTTTTTTTCTTAGCAAATGACTTGCTAATAACATTTTGTGGGAAATTTGTTAAATGGGACCCAACCCTTGCAAGATTAGATTAATTTTTACTGCTGTAATTCAGTTAACAAATAGAACGAATGCTTGTCACAAACTAAATTATAATTTCAAGAACTTACTCTAAACTGTGCTCTGCTGATCAATACCACATGGTCATTGTTTGTAATCTTGTTTATGTACCACCCAAAATGCACGAGGCTTTTTACTCATAGCTAGCTCATTTAAACTTGTACCTTTTTCTACACCTGGGATATTCTCAAGGCAACGGCTGGATAATAATCATTTATTATTTTTTCAACAGCAAAAGGGCATACCACTACCAGTTACTCCAAAGAAGCCCTGGAGCATGGATGCTAACTTGATGCACATCAGGTGGGATAATTTGGCCACCGTTTTTAGTCATGAGGATCGTGAATGGGGTGGAGAGAAAGGGGTTTGGGGGGGAGGGAGGGTGTTAAATCCCTTTTCCCAGCCTATTTTTGTCCAAATCCCAATCTTATTGCCATTTTTTTTTTTTTCCCAGTTTCAGTTATCCAAATATGACATACTGTAAACTGCCACTTATAAGTTCCCCCGCCATCAGATACTGTTTTAAAGTTATAAATATAAATTTATGACTTACTATAACTCTAATTATTTTTGACTTATAGTTATGAAGGTGGCATTCTGGAAAATCCAAAGGTCAGTATGATTTTGAAGTTGCAGTAATCATTACTGAGAGACATTTTTCAGAAATATGCATATTTTAATACTTTTTTGAGTACTGTATTTATTTGCTTGACCGGGGATATGGAGAGGTGTGTCTCCCCTAAAAATTTTGTAGCACTTGACTTTTTGGGGTGAAATGTCTTCGTAAGCACTTTTTGGGGGTCTGACAAAAAGCACATCTCATGGGCCTTATTTCTGTTTTTGATTAAAATCATAGTAGTTTCATTTATAGATTTAAAGTACACGCAAATGATAATATCCCTTTATACAGGTTTTTGATGATTTTTTGGATTACTTTCTGAGTTGTTGGACGTTTTGAGGGTTTGGTTTTAACCCAGTATTACTTTTTTACCCACTTCCAAGTGCTGGCATCAATATTATCATTTTGTTGGGAAATATGTCACAAAATTTCAGTTGTATTTACCACTTTTCTTACATGCTATTAAACTGGATATTTGCTGGCTCCTGTCTAATTGCAGACCATGGCACCAGATGATCTGTGCTTAATGACAACTGATCCTAAATCTGCTCCTGACGAGGTTAGCTTGTGTTAATTTTCATCTTGTAGATCTTCAAGTGATCATAGGGTTAGGTACATGTAGGAGAAGTAGCTATTTTGGCTCTCTCATTCAAAAATTATAGCTTGATGATCTTAGGATTAACATTAATAGTTACAATGTATCATAACTACATAATTATAATATATTCGTGATATGTGTACCTAACATTAAACTGATGATGATGATGTGTTAAATGCTAGCGTTAAATGCTAATTTTCAAATTATCCTTCCACTACAGGAGAGGGACATTTCCAGTGTCATTTTAACGAGAATCCGAGCATATGAGCGGTTGCAAAAATTTTGTGAGCGTGAGCAGGCTAGCGCTCATCTTATTTTTGCAAGCAATTCAAGCAAAGACCAAATTTTCCAAGCACTATTAAATTGAATGGGACCATTCGATACCCCTTAATTATAAAGGGAGAAAGGTGTGAAAACTGTTTCTTCGTAAGAATGACTGTGGTTCAGTTGTTTTCATACATACAATCAGACAGTTAAGGAATTTATAATTTGATACTTTTATAAACAGCACTATTACAATTTATTATTTGTTTTGACTTTTCTTGTCTCTTTGTTTCTTAGCCAGAGCAGCTTGAGCTTGAATTTAAGAAAGGTAATAATTAAGCTTAGAATTACGCTAACAATGTCCTCCTCTTTGCTTTGTATTAGTCAGGGTAGTTTTTGTTTGACTATGACATGTAACTCAGTAATGAATGGTTTACATGCTGCCTTGGTTTTGTATTTCCAGAGTTTTGCTATGAATGCAAAGCATTATCTTCAACCAAAGAAAAATTGGAGACTAATTTATTGGGTTACGTGCGTTTTCATTCCCTTCCCCTGTGTGTCGTACTTGCCTACCCTGAACTCTCCCTTCCCGGCCCTATGAAGGGGTGAAACCCAGATGGGAGAGGAGTGAGTCCAGTGTAACTGTCTTCTCCTGGCTGTGTTAAACTGGTCCCACTGTATAAAAGAAAGAAGGAAAAGGTCAGGGACCGGACTAGCGTAAGCTGACTAAGACAGGGAGAGACTGATTCAGAAGAAATCTTCTGCATCATTTAGCAAGTATCAAGAAACTATTTAATGCTCATTCAGAGAGTTCTAATAAAAACTTTTCTATTAAAATCAAAACAGTCATTCATCTTGGTGGTTGGTTAGATATCGAATTAAACTGAACAAGTTTCAGCTTTTGAAATGGTTGCTGTTTATACACACTCGACTCTAAAAAGCCATAACTTGTAGGTTTCTATGACCGCATGCCTGCCGTGGATTTGTTTCGGAAAGATTCTCCATCTTGTATCAATTTTTAATTGTTACTGTGTAAATCATTAATCTTCACATTTGACTCCCTCAGGTGTCCCCATCAGAGTGCAGAATCTCAAAGATGGCACTGTCCATGACAAGCCCCTGGATATTTACCTGTACCTGAACAAAATGGGGTCAGTAGAGCAAGGCGTGGTTTAAAAAAATACCAGTTTGAGAAGAAACGTGATGTGGTTTTTCAGATGCTTCTTGTGCATTCAAGTTCATTTAAGTATTACATCTAAAAGAATAAATTAGAAAAGGGGATTTTGGTCGTCAACTTCCGCCTGCAACAATAGTTTCTTTTCCCACCATTTAGTAGTAAAATCATGTGATAAAAAAGAATTTACTGCATTTGAACAATCACATTTTTTCTCTCATTCATGTAATACTTTCACTTTATACGATCGTAACCTTAGCGTTTGCAAAGACGATGTAGTTTCTTACTTTCACTTATAGTCAAGTTCTGCAGCGGGAAAAGATCTTTCCAATGATACCCAGATTAGACTGAGTGCGTCAATTGAGCCTGAAATATACACGGAAATACTCAGAAATTTGAGTGAAAACTCGGAACAAAATTTCCTCGATGTCAACCACACTTGGCTACTCCGAGGTACGAATTTCCCGCCTCGATGATGCTTTCTCGGAAATTCTTGAACTGGAAGCAAGACCAGAAGAAGGTCAATAACTGCAGTAGATAGATACGATTTTGGCCCATATCCAGGCTGAAAATGTCCAAAATGTTCAAAAAAAATGCGTTTTGCCAAAAAGCTCCTTGTGTCAATGGGTTGAAGAGGCGATAGATATTTTATTATTACTATTAAATGAGGCAAACATAACTATAGAAAATGAAACAGTGATGTGAAACTGTAGTTACTGACACTTGGCGTTTTTTATTTCATCAGTGGTCGCCATGGTGTGGGAAGAATTGATATTGTTGAAAACAGATTTATTGGAATGAAATCCAGAGGTGCGTGCTTTTGCGTTATGTTTCAGTCGTTTTGGTAACAGGAAAACGTGCTCGTAAATCTTGTGGCATCATTTACACTTTCAACCTCCCGAGACTCATGATACTTATCGGTGTTTTGGCTGTAAGTAAAGGTTCTATTGGTAATGTTTCTTTATCTTAACATACATTTTTTAAGGTTAGAATTCGAATTGCGGCACAGCACATGTCCAAAAGAGTTGCAGAAATATCTTTGCCGGAGTCTGTACAGCAAGCGAGAGGAATCTATTCGCCTCGCGCGTTTCTTTCCTCGCGCGCGCCCCTCTTGATATCGCCCTATAAGTCGCCCACGCGCAGCTCGGCAGACGAATTTTCTCACATTCTTTTCCATCTTATCATTTTTTAAGGAATCTACGAATGCCCAGGTGGGACGATTTTACGAGCTGCGCACTTGGATATCGAGACGTTTACAATGGACAGGGTATGTTCACAGAACGAAAGATAAACGCGAAGAAAGTTGTGTGAGAGCAAAAAGTCGAACGTTTCTCTTCTCTTCGTGTTAGGAAATGCGGAAAATCAAGCAGATGCTGGCCGAAAAGTTTTCTGATCAGCTGTACTGCGGATACTGGTACAGTCCTGAGGGAGAGTATGTGCGGTTCTGTTTGGACAAGAGCCAGGACAACGTGGAAGGAAAAGTGACGTTTAACCTCTTCAAGGGCAACGTATGTTCAATTATTTATGCTAGTTGATAAGCCAATCTCGCCTACCCTAGCTCTCTCAGTTACCCTTATTTACATGTATCTGTTATTGGCCTGGGAAAACAGTTAACCAGTGGCAAGGGCGTAAAAGGCGTAACCAGTGGTCCAAGGGCGGGAAAAAAGTGACCTCGGGCAGGCGCGTGAAAACACACTACTAATGGCAAAAGGGGAAAACATTTGACTCGAGGCAAACGCGGGAAAACCAGTAGCGGAAAAAGCCTTGCACTAGTTTTAAAGCAATCTAAGAGCTTAGAAAAGACAAACCTAAGCCAACACGCAATAGTAACCACAGTTCTTTTGTGCGTGAACTTTCTTTTGTTTTCTTTTTTTCTGTAGGTTTACATCACAAGCCGCGAATCCAAGGCATCTCTCTACAACGAGGAATTAGTCAGGTAACAAATGCGTTTGTTTCTGGCCTTTACTTCGTTGTGTTAATGCATAATTACGTCTAAAAAATTCGAAAGCATGAAAGTTGGTCGGAAAAGGAAGCAACTCTCAGAAATGTAAGCCGAAAGCGAAAAAACTCAGTATTCAGTAATTTTCAGCATTCGAGTGGAATGTATCTCTTTGCAAGATGTAAGCCCGTGAACAAATTCTTCTTGAATTCATTTTGTTCGCCTATGTACGGCGTTGAAAACAGATTGTAACATAAATGCCCCATTTTCCTCGTACTCTTCTAGAAACAAATTGGTGTGGTAAATGCCCTCTTCACTTTTAACTCTTCAGAAACAAATGCTGCCTTTGTCAAACTGAGTTTTTCAATAAACAGATCCCTCAAAAAACGAAATGGACTTTTCTCTGTTCATAAGTGGCCTTCTTGTCTGGCAAGAGTGTAATCTCATGGTCAAGCAGACAAGAGATAAGATTTTACAAAATCGTCAAATGTTTGAATATTGTCCTGATATGAGACCACAAGTCTTGAAACGTAAGGTCGGAATCTTTGTATGGAAGTGAGAAAGGAGAATTTACATCCCTAACTTGTGTCTGTTTATAAACAGCATGGACAGCATTACTGGCTATAACCCACAAGATGCGGCTGGCTTCATTAGAATCAACGCTTTGAGGTAAGCAAGAATCGTAGTGGCATATTTGCGGTTTAATACCTAGTATGACAGACGATATGAGTAAAAAGTAGAATGAAGATATTTATAAATGACTAATTAGGATTTGGATGTGTTTGTTTTACAGGTTGCGTGAACACAGCCGACTGCGAAAGGCACTGGACAAAGCGGGTGAAGTAAATGGCTCCTGAACGTGTCATGTGCGAGTTTATGACGTGAATCAGTCTACGGAGTATTCAACTGAAATTGCGCGAGAGCACTAACGTAAAATTTATAACAATGTCATTGTGTGAACTGTAAGTTCTTGTAGAACTGATTCAGGAAAATGAAAATGAAAATATAGTTTTAATACCATTTACAGTCGTGTTTTCTTTAATCAAGTGTCCGGGTTAACTGGGTGTCCGTACTGAGCGGGCTGTGAGGAAAAACGTCACAAATCCAATAAAACGTCTAAGAGTTGAACATCAGTTGTTTTGCCCCTTTGTAACAAGCCCTTCTTCCACTATAAGCGCCTCTCTGAAGCTGTCACGGTGGTCGGAAATCAATAAAGCCCGCGGATGTTGGTAGGGAGGTTACGAGGCAGCCGTTACGTGATAATAGACACCTTAAGGTCATTCCTCACATTTGCATTGCGCATC
>Ga0126339_10001225_pt1 | contig 16960 bp, 7 predicted proteins | sample OrbTmetagenome_2_FD_92532 | JGI IMG/M metagenome (GOLD analysis project Ga0126339, IMG submission 92532) | Coral microbial communities from Petempiche,Puerto Morelos, Mexico - Orbicella T R C metagenome | ecosystem: Host-associated > Invertebrates > Cnidaria > Coral | place: Petempiche,Puerto... | reverse complement strand
GAGGCTCTCAAACTTGTTTAATAAAATGGCGCGTCAAATGACGATTTTAACGGAATTTGGTAATTTGCATATTTCTTTGAAATAAAAGGATATTTTGCCAAAAAAACTGTCCAGTAGTTTTTGTCATGCCCTAGCCCATCTACCATAAGAATATGAGCGAAATCGAATTTTCGACCCTTGCCGCGAAATCAAGAATTTGTCTGATTTTTACAGGCAGCCACTCTTAATGGTTAATTTTCTTTGTGTCTCAAAAGAAAATCCTTGAGATAAGAGCAGAGGTTCTTGAGCTGAGCCAGCCAGACTTTCAGGTTTCTAGTACGGGCCTCAGAACTGATAGCTGCCTGTTCCAAATCAGCTACTGAGAGAACGCAGAAGTGATATACGAACAGAATGTCCCGTTTTGCTCACTTTGAACTGTTATCCCTGGAGATGAGTGAATCTGTTGACAACTCGACAAGTAACAATGAGACTGAAGAAGGAACAACGAGTTTGAGCGGAGCTGAACGGAACTTTAAGACTGTATTTTACTGCTGTCTGTTCATTCTTGGTTCTTTGGGGAACCTCATGGTCATTGTGGTCGTAAAAGGAAAACGTAAACGAACTATAAATGATTATTTCATTTTAAACTTAGCAGTTTCGGACTTGACATTCTTGTGGTTTTCTCTTCCTTTCTACACGTATGAGCTTTTTCAAGAATTCTACAAGAACGCCTTTTACTGCAAACTCATTTGGCCCATGATGTCAATCACCCTTTCTGTCAGTGTTTTCACCCTAGCGTCCATGGCAGTTGAACGGTGCCGAGGAATCATCAATCCACTACAACCGAGAATTAAGCTGCAAGCTACCTTGGTTTGGATTCTGGTGATATGGATATGCGCTTTAGTCACTATGTTTCCGTTAATGATCGTAACGCGGCCAGATAAAGTACTGTGTTTTGAAGCATGGCCCGAAGAATATTACAGGCAAGCCTACACTGCAGTGTTATTCGCACTCCAGTACGCCATCCCTTTGATTGTAATCGCCATAGCGTACCTGAGAATTGCCGTTTGTCTTGTAACATCTCAGATACCAATGCTCACTTCACAAAACTCTCACGGAGAAGTTATCAGACATAAAACGAGAAGTGAAAATGTTCAGATCATACGAACATTGGCTGTTATTGTGGTTCTGTTCATGGCCTGTATGTTGCCCAATCAAATTGCTTGGATGCTATTTGATTTTGGTGGTGCTTCATACAAGGAGCTCTCCCACGCTTTTTGGACCAGCGCAGAAGCGCTAATATTCCTTCACGCATGTGTAAATCCCATTGTATACGGGTCTTTCACTCGTCAGTATCGTCGTGGATATCTTCTATATTTCCGGTACGTTTGCTGTTGCAGGGTTACAAACATAAATTACGCCAGTGGAATTTCAGAAAACCTTACTACTGATAGAAAAGCCCGACCAAAGCGAAGTGCGGTTGTGCTTCATGGCTCCCTTACCTTCAGGAGCTTAAGAGAGAAAAGTAGAAGTACACGTCTTGAAATGCAGTCCTCACCAGTTTTGTCTACTAGTGGAGCGAGTAATCAGTTTGGAAGCCTTTCGCCGTGCCCCTCCCCTCTCCCAGGATCGACCAGTGTAGCGATACTCTTAAAAACGTTCAATAGACAGGAAACGAAAACACTTTTGAACTTGTCTTTCAACAACTCGGCTTTAGAAATTTCTGATGACGAACAAAGCGTCCAAGACACGAAACTGTAGTTTCAGCAAATAACTTCATGTTATAGGCACGGAGAACTGCAATTACGTTACTTCACAAAAAGTAACGTCGCATGATTTGTCTCTGGCAGATACATTTGACGACGACTTCCAGTTAGAGCAAAATTAAAAGATTTCCCCACTGTAGGCAATTTTCGAATAGACTGCGATCTCAAGTAAAAAAGTCTGCCTGTACAATACAATACAATACAATACAATAGAAATTTATTGTGTTATACACTTAGCTATATGCGAGGCGTGACATCACATGAAAGATAAAATGGCACACCAACTAATTTGCAGGTATTTCACACGAATTAAAAGTAAATGTAATATATAAGTGAAAATTTTAAAAAAGTAGAAGTCAGATAAAAGGCAATCTAAAATAATCTACACGTTATGCTAAAAAGTAAAAACGATAATCTTATAGCTTCTTATGTACTGAAATAAGATAACAATAAGTAGTAAGTTAGGTTAAAAGGACCAAAAGATCAATTTTCTTGATACCGCCTTTTTAAAGTTCTAATAGTTCTATATGAAACTAGTAGCAGGTTCCATAGCTGTAGCGCTAGGTAACGCCACGCTTTCAGTCCGTAGATTGAGGTGTTGACCTTAGGCAGTTTTAGAATTTAAGGTTTTGTGTTGCTCTACCATAAGGAAATAATATAATGGAAATACGTTTTCGTGAAGTGGGCGACTGAAAAAGAAAATGAAAAAAATTAAGAAGCACCTTGACAAGACATTGTCGCAGTTTGATGCAGAGGTTCCAAAAGCCCAATTCATTCAAAGTCATGCAAGCAGTCTTGGAGCGACACTCAAACTCAAAATTATACCCGAAATCTATTACCAAACATAGAGCCTTCCTTGGTTCAAGAAAAGTCCTGGAAGGGAAAGCGCGAAAGATAAGAGAAGGGAGAGGAAAACGTCCGAACCGAGCCAAAAGTTTAACAAACAAAAAAGAACAAACCCTTTGGAAGATGGAAAAGTGGTCAGCTTGGAAGTGGAAATCCGCAAGCCCTTATTACAACGATGTGGTGGTTGCTGGCCCAACACCGGGACGACGATGGAATTGAATGCCTTACGTTCGCTAAAGGTCCTACAACAACAAGGCAAGGAGGGCTATGGGTCAAACCTCGACTGGTTTATCCGAAGTAGTTTGCCACATGGCAATTTCCGCAGTCATTTCCGAAACTTCCGAAAACGGCAAGTGAAATTATAATCCTTAATTTTACTCGGCCTCGTGCGATTACCCATACGAATCGAGATCTTCCTTCTCAGATTGAAAAAAAGCATATCACGGCATTCAGGGTAAACATGTGTTTACACAAAAGTACAAAGCCCTTAATAGATCAAATCATTAGCAATTAATTGTTAATTATACTACTACAATCTATTTTCATCAGGAACTTTCTCCTCTAAAGCCCTACAACCTCTTACAAAAAAGTAGTAATGGGTTCAGTTCAGTTTACTTAGTTCAGTTCATATTGCGATTGATAACTGACTGATAGCTTTAATGTCGAGGACACCACGCCAGTATTCGGTCACAAACACCTGACCTGGATCCATCTCTTGTCGCAACTTCAACCATTCATTCATCTTAGGGTACACGCTCTTCAGATATTCCGAGTTGAATGTTGTCTTCCCGCATTTCTGACTCGGCAGAGGAAGGTACTTACCCCAGTGCAGACGGGCTCCAGGAATATCCAGCAAAACATCCCAAAAGTATGAGAAGAACACTCTGGGGTCACCCTTGTTGAACGCCCACCAGTAAGGATCAACTCGCACCATATCTTGATCATATGACATACTCAGCCAGAACGGAGACTTTTTGGCGCCATAGATCTCGGTGGCAAAGTTGTTAGCGGCTTTCTGATTCTTAAAAAGTTCCTGGAGTCTGTCCATGATGGTTTGGCATTGGTTGAGTGGAACCCAAATCTCTGTGAAATGTACTCTGATGATAGAATCTGTGTGGGCCTCGTTGTCCATGGGCAAAGTCTCAAACCATATGTCGCGGAAGCTGACTGGTTTCTTATTCAGGGGCACAAATGGACGCAGAATGTCACCGATGATTTCGTAATCGGTATCCGTCGGTTTTGGCTTTTGCAGAAGGAAATTGCAGATAGCCAGGGCTATGGCCGCCATACCTGCTGCAAAGATGTTGGATAAGATGGAGTTGTAAGGCACAACGTCTCCAGCAGTAAAAGACTGCTTTCCAACCCATTCCTGAACGCGCATCACTTCCTTCTGGGGGAACCAGTTAACTCGCATGTATTCGTGCTTCTCAAGGTTTTCCTTCAGTTTGCTCTGTCCCTGCACGTTGGGTCCAAGCATCGAGTCAGCAAACCTATGATTTGACTCTGAGCCTTCAACAAACTTCATCTCAGGAAGGCGGAATGATACATGGGTTATGACTCCAAACAGCCCCATGGAAACGCCGACCGCACACCAAAGGTCTGTACCAGGCTTTGCCGTCTGAAGACGACCATTTCCATCAACGAACTCGATCTCTTGGATTACGTCATCAAAGCTGTGCTGCAAGCTTCCACCTGCAGAGCCTGTCGAGATAAAGCCGCCAACAGACTGGTGGATAATGCCACCTAACTCAGGAAAGCCGAACCCTTGGACAGCCACCTGATAACAAGCGGAGCTTTGTATGTCGGATGTAGGATCCAGGGGATTCTTACCCAGGTAGCAGCCTCCTCCAATACGACAGTACAGCCATTTCTTGTCACACTTCTCTTCTATCTTCAGTATTTCCACTTTACGCAGCTCTTTTGTCAAAAGCAGGGTAACGCCATCCTTGGGGAAAATAGAGTCGTGCACAGAATGTTCTGATCCAGCAACACGAAGAACCTTCTTTTCGCTTTTGGCCTTGAGAATGGCTTGTTGGACTTCTTCCACGGACGAAACCGGTTTAAGGGTTTGTTCTGCTCGCAAAAATGGGCTTCCATGAGCGTTCTTCTTTTGCATTTCATCTTTTATGAAATGCACCATAAGCGGCTCCAACAGTTCACTGTCCAACGTGCCGTCAACAAAAGGAGAGATAACTTTGCGAAAGAATGCTTTGGCTTCGCTCTCTCTTCCTGCCTGCGGAGCTGAAGAAAAATGATGCAATAAGATCAGAAACTTTTACGACATTGATGACGCATAATAATATCCTTTAAACGACTAGTACTAAAACAATTAGATTATTCGCTTTCGATTTCTATGCTAGATAAATGACTTGGGCTGCGCCCTCGTCAACTATCGCGCGATAGAAATCTCGAGGTCATAATCTGATTGTTAAATAAATGAACTTGATACTTTTCATTAAGAAGTTGAGCTATCACGCAACTCTTTGTGCCGTCTGACCACAGCCACCTGAAAATTCAGATTGATTCCAGAAACAAACATGAATGCACTCTTCTCTCCAGAAAATATTATGCAAACTACTGCCCACTTATCATCTAATACATGTACTCTTTAAAGAATCTATCAGAAGAAGCATTTAATACGACAAATGTATCAAAAAGTGTTGCTTTCTTCTTGCTGCATTACACATTAAAAGTGTATAACATCTAGTATTATCTTATTACTGCACGATCAAATTGATTACTGCTATTCAACATGTCAACAATTCCTTACAATCATGGCAAAATAAGCTTTCGTGGAATTCAACAACACTGTCAAGATGTCAATTTGGGGCTAACACATATGGTAAGTTCGCATTTGCTGACTTCGTTATATAACAAGCTTATGTAACAAGTTATTTTCTCATATGTTATTGCAGGCTTCTGTTGTCAATAAAGAGTTTTCAATAAAGGGGACAAATGCAGGTATCCTGGGCGAGTGGTTTAGGGCGCTGGTTTTGTAATCCACGGGTCCTGGGTTCAAGTCTTCCCCCTTGCCACTGACTGGATTTGATTTCGGTGGCCTCAGTTAAAACTCTTCGGTTATGCTTTCTAAATAGCCAACCGATCTACCTCGTGCCAGTTGGGGTTTTTAATTATGTTATGATTATTTTAAATACTTGTTTCAGAATGTGTTGACACTGGTCCTGAAAAACCCCACTGGAGAGCGGTCAATTTATTTATTTACCTTATTTAAGTGACTTGTTTTGTTGATAACAATCATCTTAAAATCTTTATTGCCTTATTTACTCATTTTTCAAAGTTTTTCTTTCTAGTGATTGCCTACTCACTTGTAGCACTTTAATTCCCATATCCTGATATTGAAGAAAAACACTCTGACGATAATATACTCAGTGTCAATGATAATAGAAATACCGAGAAATAACATTGTGTTAATTAGTATTTGGCCTATGTGATTCTCTTCTTGCTTGTGGCACTTTAACTACCATATTTTGACATTCAAAAATAATACTCTGACTATTGAATAGGATAAAACTGAACATAACACAAGTACGCATTGCGGCCCTATGTTATACTCAGTTTCTAAGTTCTTACTTCTTGGTAGTTTATCTCAAACAATTTTGGTTTCCTTTCTTTTCCCACAGTGTGGCTTAACTCAATGACTAAATTAAATTTGGAGACAGGAAGTTTACAATGTTTGTTTTCTTGGAACTGAGACAGTGCATTTTGTCACAGTTCCGTATATCGTACAGCCATAAATCTGATAATGTACTCAGTGTTGAGATGAAATCCGACAGGAAATCGAGCAAATTCAGTTTTTAATGGACAAACCCTTGTACCGAGATAATTTTAAGTATATTACAGTTCTTTTGCATTTTCTAAAAGCTAAAGATATACATGTAAAGAGGGCCTAAAATAACACTCAAAACAATTTCCCATAGAAACTCCAGAGAAAAATTTCAAAGTTAAGATAAATGTGCAAACACAGGTAAAATTTCATCATCAGGTTGATTTCACCAGTACTTTCAAGTGTAAATGTTTCATATGAACTTCAGAATTTGTTTTCGACATTTAGTGTTGTTAGAAATTATTGCTTCTGAGAATATATCGAAAACAGTCAAACAGAAGTTTGCAATACAAGGTGAATAATCTCGGTACAAAGTTTTTGGCTTGTTACTCAAACTTGTGGTGGATTCCTTCTTAATTCTTAGAGAAATCTCGAAAAAAATATTATGCTTATTAGTGCTTGGCCTATTTCAAGTTTTTAATGTTATCATTTCAGGTTAGATTGCTCAAAAAACAATAACAATTTGAATGCAAGCCTATCCAATACCGTTTTCCTGCCTCACTCATCTATGTAAGTAACGGCACAGCGACCGTTTTACACTGGTTCCAAAGGTTTTCCCTTTTTTATTCTAGGTTAGATGTGAGCCACGAAGCGGCGAAAACAAGCGACGAGTGAGAAGAACTCTGGTTCCAGTATGCACAAATCCCACTTCCACGCTGGAAATAGCCGGGTCAAGATCTGACCCTTGGCCTCTGATTGGTAGATTATTTAACAACCCCGCACATCAATTTGATTGGTTTGTTCAACTGTCCTATCGAAAGCGCTCGCTGACAACTGACAGTGAATTCAACAACATCATTCTTCAAGTTAAAAAAATATATATATAACGAACTGATGTACGCCGTAAACCACGTCTGCGTGCCTCAGTTGACCTATTGGCTGGAGTATGGCTATTTTGTGTTGCGTGACGTCGTCCATGCCGTGACTGTGACTGCATGCCTCCGTCGACCTATTACCTGGAGTATGGCCATTGTGTTCAGCGTGAGGTCCTCCATGCTGTTGACCGTGAAAAAGGAGATGCACAGGTTTCTTTTTCTATGCATGCATGTGGTTCTGTTCCTATGGTTATGGTACTCCGCTTGTTGGCGCAAGGGCCATCGGTGCTCCGCTATTACAATTTGTTAGAAATATTTTTGACTAGTAAAGGTGAGGGCCGCCAAAACCTATCGCCAAACGGTTTTCAATCGTCCTAAAAGTAGAAAAACGTGGACAGGGTAAGGGGAGGAGGTGGGAATTTAAATAGAAACGTCTTCACACGATCAGAAGACCGATTTTAAGCAAGAATATTGCTAGGATGGGATGTAACGCATTTACATTTCTCTAATCCCTACCGCACGTGACACGCGTTGTTACACGCCACCCACAGAAATCCATAACTATAAAATAATACAATGATCCAAGTGGGGAAAAACATAAAAATTCTATTCGCAAGCAAATATTCCATTTCTTTACAGAAAACTAACCCAGGGTTTTCCCTTAATGACTTCAGGGAAAAATCCCGTTACGCTTGACTTGTCGTCTAACCCACTGTTTTGTTCACATTCCATAAACAACACTGAAACGCATCGATTTTTGTGAAAACGAAAAAGTTGGTACACTTCGGAATTTCATGAATCATCTCTATTTAAAACTTCTGGGGCTTTTTTATATATTGCTTTTTGAAGGCAATGGTAGTGTTGTTTCATGTGATTCTTTTCTTTTTAATGGACTGTCTACATATGAATAGGGGAGGCATATGTCGGACATATAACATTTGAAGTTTTTTCGAGAATTTAACTGTACATCAGCTTCCCAACGTATGAAACTTTCAAGTTTTGCGGGCTTTGAAGTTTGTTTTGTTATCCTTCTATCGTGGCTCCAATTAAGCGGGAGATGTGATCATTCGTTAGAATATTCTATTGGAATCCGCTAAACTGTACAACTCTTTTTATGTGGTCTCCGCACTACAGTGGAACCTCGATTTAACGAACCTCCATTTAACCAAGTCTTCGATATAACGAACGATATTCTACGTCCCGGCCAAAGTTACAGGAAAATGTATGGAATAGAACCTCGATATAACGAACCTCTATATAACGAATTCTTCGATATAACGAACCTAATCCGGAAGCCCAAACGTAAAATCTACCTCGATATAATTAACGAATTATAATGTTTCCTTGTTTACATAGACAATTTCTGTATAACCTCTATGTTGCAACATTATTAAATTGCTACTCTGAAAGTGTCGTTCTTTTGTAAACAAAAGCTGCGCGTCTGCTCAAAAGTGAAAATAATTGATATTGAAAGCCACCATGCTTAATGAATTGCATCTCAAAACGCGGCACTTCTGGGTGACGAAAATTGCATTGAATTACGTGACAGAAGTCACCTGTGTTACAAATCAATCATTAACTATGACCTCGATATAACGAACATTTTGGTCGTTTCCCCTCAAATTCGTTATATCGAGGTTTTCCATATAACGAACCCTCGATTTAACGAACAAATTTGGCCGGTCCCCAGCGACTTCGTTAAATCGAGGTTCCACTGTGTAACAACTCCGTTTTGCTCCACAGCAGCGAGCCAACGCAAATGTAATCTTCTTTTCAGTTTCTCTGACGTTGACCTTGCTATCACTGCACACGATATTTGCTAAAGGTGTGTGTTCCTCTGATAGGTTACTGGGCCTCGCTAGGGGCTCCCCTTTGGAGCTTTTTTTGGCGCAGGGGCGGTGATTGGTAGACCGAAGGCGGACAGGATTTTTTAATCGGCGTCGAAATATCCCACCTCATTTGCACGCTCGAGATTGAGGCAGGCAGAGTAGTAATAAATCGTCGTCTTAGATCATGGATTACACTGGTTTTGGAAGCTAGAGGTTCTAGCGACCGAGAAGGAATAGTCGAACCCGAGCTTTCAAAACTAGTGAGATTTTGACGCCAGCTATACTGCAAATCTTATTTCTGTATTTTTGCAATCAAGTTGAATGTTAACCTCATTGTAACTTATAATTTCCCTTAACAGAAAGCAGTGACGGCTTTTTCACTTCAGTAGCAGAGAGAAGGAAGAAAATCCCTGGGAAGAGGAAGATTACCCGTAACGTAACGATGCTGATTGTGTTTTTCAGTGCTGACTCTTCATTACGTTTTGAAGAACATTTTTATACAGATCAATCCAAACTGACTTGTAGTGCGAAGAAGGAGTAATAGTAAAATGATTTTCATGATGATGAGCTCAAGCAATAGTCTGTTGAAATAACTGTGCATATCACTGATAGCTGGATTATTGACCTATGAAACCGAAAGCTTCACCATCTCTGTTGCAACAAACTAATAACATCAACTAACAGATCCATGCCAATGTTTGAAATGATGCAAAGGTACTTACCTGATTCTTCAGCCATTGTTTGGATATACCTTTCCTACTTATCTTAGTAAGCTCGTAGCCTCAGAGGGTTATTGCCAGCAGTAAAATAATCGGTCAGACACTCCCTAGAAGTTATCACGGGCGTCTCGATTATTGGCTGCGAGGACAATGAACTTGTTTTTCCTGTATTTTCCGCAATTATAGTTATTTACGTAATGGACTAACGGAGTAACCGAATAATTATGAAAGAAAGCAAATTGATTGGTCATAACAGTTGACAGCGCTATATTAGGTCAGTGATGCTGGGGTGTACGAAGCTTGCAATTAAACGATCGGTTTCCTTGCGCCAGTATGTTTATGTTTCAATTACAAAACTTTGTAGTTGTTTAAGATCAGCTTGCTGTAAGGACCGACTACGGTTAAGCAAGATTTCCTGCACTTCGCAAGAATAAACGCCTAGGTGAACTATTTCTAAAGATATAATTTTCTGGTAGTTTAGAATGTTGTTTATTTTTATTTAGTAAAATTTGTTGTATTTGGCGCACGGCGGCAGCCGAAACGTTCTAGTTATTACCCTGTAACAGAGCTTACGACAACTGAATTTAGACTAAATTCAAAGCTCAAAAAGCACTCTGATAACTTCCGCTACGCGTCGGTCGAAACTGAAACGAATCAGTAAAGTAAAGCGGGGGAATCCTGAGAGCATTTTCAAAAAGGTCACTTGCGGAATATAAAGTGGCCCCTTGACCTTTTTTCACGTGTATTGTTCACTTTTTGTCAAAAACGAAAACCTGCAATCCTAAAACTGAAACGTTTCATCTCGTTGGTGGGAGTGAGAATGCGTGCGAAACAAGAACTTCGTTAAGTGCTCTCTATTATCAATATCAGGTAGCTGAACATGAGTGATTCCATATGAGATCATATGAGTTAAACGGATGATCAGTTTGCCGTATGCATTACAAATTTTACTAAGACTTGGCTATGCCCCACTCTTGCAAATTCTTCCTGATCGATCTCGCTGGCGCTTACTGTTAACCTGAAAACAACCCCAATAATTAAATAAATAATAATCACGGTCTGAAGCGGACGTCGGTGTACATATTTCGTTCCTGAGAATCGCGGACTTCCGGTGTTGAAGCCGTCAGAGGTCGCGATTCTTGTTGCTGACCAAAAGGATTGCGGCCTCTAAGGACGAGAATGTGGGACTCTATGGCCCTCCATAGTCGAGCCTAATGCCAGCTTAGAAATAAATCTGTCATGTCACTTTTAGATGATTAGTATTGTTAGATAGGCCAACCCAACTTTCAATAGGTGATCAGCCTCCATGTCTGAACTCGACTGAATATCGAAGATAGCGTTTAAATCTAAATATAAATATGACGTACAATTGATCCTCTCGATTTACGTTCCCAAAAATAGGCCGCAAACTTTGGAGTTCTTAAGTTGTCTTTTTGTAAAGCTCGACTACGTCAAAAAGAGATATACATTTATCTTAATAATGAATAATGCACGTGAAGAGCCACTGTACTGCTTACATTCTTATTGTTGCTGTTGTGGCTTGTCTATCCAGCTATAAGCCTACTATCTCACTCATACATACTTCTCTTTTCACACACACAACGATCCAGCTGAAATTAAGGTTCGCAGCTTATTCGCTTAAATTCGAAATAATTTCATTTCGCCTGTCAACTGTTGAAATAATGGTCTTTTTTTATCTTAATTATTGCAGGCGATAATTTTAAAAGACATTCCAAGTTCTTCACGATGAGGGTGTGGGTACATTTCTGACGCAAAATCCACGTTGACAAATCAATTAGACCAAGTAACATTGCTAATTGATCACTCGCAGTCTTGAACCTTACTTAAATAAGCTGAAAAGGTGGTTTGATATTATTATCCGAAGACGGAGTGGAGCTACTGTTATGAGTCAATGTCTGGATTATCAGTTTGATGGCGATTGGATGTTATTATCAGCTTATGAAAAGGAAAAGGTAGAAAATAACATACAAAAACAGTGTAGGATAAGCATCACAGGTCTTTACATGTGATAGCGTTTTCACAAATCAATTGTCTTATCTCAATTGGTCACCGTCTAACAGTAAATTGAACCTTTATATCGTAGCCATTCGTGTTGTGGCTACATAATTAAGCTTGGAAACTTGTGGAAAAGAAATTTGCACTCAATTCCATTCAGCAAAGATAATTTCAACCAATCAAAACACTTTGTAAGAACATTGCCCCAATGAAGGCCATTATAGTGTGAGAAGATATTCGCTCTTAACCAATATTTCTTTCCGTTAATTTTCATGTCTTCAGGGTAGAAAACAAAGTCGAGTTTAACAAGAAAAGTTAGAAAACAAGAATATCAACACTTGGTAAAGAATTGTCACTAAAATTGCATTATCTGCACCACTGCTCGAAGAATAATAAACGTTGTTTTTCTCTACGTTTCGTTTTTGTTGCTTTATGCAAATATTCTTAAATTTGAATTGACTTACATGACGTAGATTAGTAAGTCTGCCGTCCGACTGTTCAATTCAACAACAAAACTCCTTAAAGCTTCATTTGAGTAATGACCTGACATGATTGGGTATTTTATTCACCAGGTATGCAGAGACCGGGTGCTTAGCATATCGACATATTCTTATGTTTTTGCACTGTCGTAAGCAATGTGTTTTTTCTCTGTTATTGGAAAACAATGTTAAGCATTGTAGGGCAGAAAAAATAGAGTGAGCGGTAAAAGCTGGTAGGGAGCTGCTTCCGACGACGTTATTGGTGTAGGTAAGAACTTAATTTTTCGCAAGTTTAAAGAGCCTGTGTTGTGTCCAATAACCAGTACATCACTGAGAAATTCTAAATATACGGCAAACAGATTTTAGAAAAAATTACAGTTAACATTCAATCTTAAATTGAATCGTCACTGAGGTGGAACGATAAAGTTAAAATGTTGGTTCCGTGCCATCAGCCGAACGTTCGAAGTCTTAAAACACCGCGCGCGCCTTGAAGTCTAAGTGCTCGGCAGGAACATTACTATATTACTTATACAAATGTGCCAAGTTAAAATCGAGGCTTTTGCCGAGCAAGTGGTTCTCACTTTTGATGACTTCATAACGAATACCCTAAGTGGTTATGCCGTTTTCGAAATCAAGCAATAATCCCAACAGATGTTTCGTCAGTTTTAACGGTTTTGATACTGATAACACAAGTGAAATTGACTGTAATCTCTACAAGCAGACAGAGTTCTGAGAAGGATTTTTCATTAAAGAGTTAAAGACGGAAGCTCTGCTGGATGTTTATCTACAGGTTTCACATTTCCTTCGACTGGAAGATGGCAGGGAAAAGATGAGAAATTCACCTGCACTCTGAAATTCAGGTAACTAAGACAGACATGACGTAGGCCAGATCTGTTTCTAAACACCCTTAGTGTTGCCCCTGGTGCCGATATTTGTACAAAATATGTTACTACTTCTTGAAAATTTTTGTTTTCAACCTTGAGAGTTTGAATTTAATCAGGGCATTCTCTTTAATTTTACCAACCTTCTGAGGAAAAAAATAACGCAGCTTATTTAAAGTACTTGTCAAAGACTTAATGCTAATTGCTGTCCGTAAATGATAAGGGTTCGAAGCAGATGTTCCGTCCTAGGCCTCGTTATATTGCCGTGGCTTCAGAGGTAGATAAATCAGTTTTAGTTTTCAAGGTACCGAGATAATCCCGAGAAAGGTCGAGGTAAGGATATTTAACAGTGCATAGAGTCCAAACGTTATCCTTTTGTTGTAATCTTAGAGTACAAAATGACATTTCTGCCTGCCTGCTCTTGACACATGTATCTATATCCAAGCCAGGTTTTTTATGAAGAAAACTTTTCCTCACAATAATCGACAAGCGAATTTCTTAATGGCGTTATGTTTGTTCCCTTAAACTCTTTTCGTGACAAGTTAGTTGCCTTCCTTCAGCACAACATGGCCAACGCACAACAAAGTTCATCTTAATTTTATATTAGTTTTCTTTTTATCGTGAAAGTATAAGCACATCGAGATATCGACTCAGCTCCAGCGCTCGAACAAGTTCGAAGTCTTCCTTGATTCTTAGAGTACATCTCGAAAACCCGTGTTTTCTGCCCAGAACTTTGGCAATGTGCAATTTTAGGAATTGATTGGAACTGTTCTAATTTGTTTTTCTACTATCTATGATTGTAAATAGAACATTCTAGGTGTTAAAGTCTAATATTCAAATTGATATATTCAAACAACAGGTGTATAAGGTGTGTTGATCTTCTTTACCAAAGTGCCCCGCGGTCCTTCGCGTTTAAAGAATCAATGATACAATTTGCATGATAATGGAGCGATAAAGGCCACGTTTAATTCAGTGCTAAAAATGTTTTTCTTTTTCTTTGAGTCCGAAAAAGCAACTGTCATACAGTGTCTGTTTTTTGTTTCTGCAACTGTTAATTTTTTTCTCTGTCAGTATTCCTTACAAGGCTGAATGGATACAGTTTTTATTTCGTTTTACAAATTGCAATCCAGTAATTAGAATATCCGGCCGAGTTCAATGGATTCTCGTATTCTCGTTGGCTAAGGAAGTAAGGTGGTGTGTTTTTTTATCTATCAGTATTCCTTAGAAGGTTGTCAACGATTGTTATTTAATTTCACAAATTGTAAACAGGGAGTAAAAACTCGACAGGTCAAGTTTAAAGGATTCTCACACTCTGATTGGCTAAGAACTGTGAGGGTTTTATTTTAAATAACCAGGAACCGACATTATCCTTAAAAGTATAATATTACTACTTCAGGGAATGTACCAAGATGTACGTTAAATTTAACGAACATGAATTATGAGATGTGAATGACAATGTTTAAAATCCACTTTCAGGTGGCTCAAAACAGTTTCCAGCACTTTCCAAGACTTAGATTTTGATGGGTCATTATAAGCACTCTTTATCAGTTGATGTTACGCTCATGGTACAAAAATACTGCTTAATCATTGGTGAACATGTTGTTAGCATTTTTGTGACACTATAGCAACCAAATGACCTGCTAAAACACCCTTACTTTTAGCTTTAAGTGCTTATATCTCAGAAACGGCTCGTTGAAGCCCATTTCTCGTTGAAGCCCAAGTCTGAAAAATTCTCTACATGGAGTTCAGAACCACTTTGAATTTTTTTTAAAATTTAAGGTGGCTCTGAACCCCATGTACAGATTTTTTTTTGTGCCTTGCCAAAAGTTGCATTTTATCCTGCCGATCAAAATTCGATAAAAAAAAAATGGGTTTCACCGCAGCATTTTTAAAATAAGTACTTAAAGCAAAGATTAAGAGTGTTTTTAGCAGGTTATTCTGTTGCTATGGTAACCTATTGTGTCACGAAAATAACAGCAACGTGTTCTCCAATGATTGGGCAGTTTTCTGATACCATGGTGGTAACATCATGACTGATAAAGAGTGGTTATAATGACATATCGAAATCTAACTCTTGGAAAGTACAGGAAACTGTTTTGAGCCATCTTACCGCAAACAAGTAACAGTAGTTTTAACTGTTCTGTTAATATTCCTTCAATTAAGGATTAACTGGATTCTCGATTAATTTTGCAAGAGTTAACTCGCATGTAATCATTTTTAAGAGGCATGCACGCCAGCTCTGCTCTGAACGGCTCAGGGTTCTTCAATGTCGATGCTCGTCGGGCCAATCCTTTACACATGTATATCAAAGATGGTATGAGCATTTTAAGAAAAAGCAGGTTGATTGACGTCCCAGTAATGCAACGAAACTTTGATGTCGTGCTGTTTTGGAATTAATAGTTTCTCGATCGCGAATCTCTAGATCTCAACTTTTAAAACGACCTAATGTCTCCTATAAATCTAGATGTAGATCATCAGAAAAATTTGAAAACATTTATTGAAAGAGTTATTGGAAAACGTTGGATTCAGATTGAATATCAAATTGCAAAAATTAAAAGATTCACCGTACTTTGTCGCGTTTCGTTTACGTCAGTTGTTTTTCCTGGGAAATTGAAACAATGCTCTCACCATATATTATTCCTGTAACACAAAACACCTTCCTTTCTCTGTTCACATCCCTCTATTTTCTAGTATTTTTGTTCGATGGTTGAACGCGCGGATAGAATCGCGAGAGAACTGGACGCCAGCGCAAAACGGGAGACTTGAAAGGGGAAGGGGTGAACAGCGAGAAAAATAGAGGGACTGTAGAGATCTGTGGAAAAAAAGTGAATTTTCCGTTTCCAGAAACGGAAAATTCCCATTGGTTGAAAGGCGACAAAAGTGTCATCACCTCGACAAGGGCCGATCATGATTACGTCCAGCCACGTTTTGCGGTTTGCAGCAGTTGTCATCTTTGACGCATGCCCTGATTCGTGAGATCTCATAATGGAGCGGTGGTTAGAATCCTGTTTAAAAGAAATTTCCACTTGATTCTTCGCTCAAAGATGAACAGAACGAAGTTATTGTTCATCTTCTTCGATTGTAGGACGTTGTAACAATTTTCCCGACTGGCTTTGGTTAAAGTCTAATATATGTCAATTCTACGCAACGGCAAGAGAAATGCAAATAGCTAGAATGTTGTAGTTCTCATTGTTTCGCCACTCAAAAGTATTATGAAAGATCAAATAACAGAGATGTCAACAAGGGACGACGTGCCTCTGCCGATTGGAGAAGAGAAATACAAGCTTGCTTTCGGTGCTGCAAAAGTCTTTTGATGCAAAATTCCAAAACATGTTGAAGAGCAAACATTCTTCGCTACACAATTGTGTCAAGCCTAGTGTCACACCTTCGCGTTTAGGCTCAACAAACATATTTTCCGTTGATATATGAGACGTCTTATGAACATTCCACAAGCGAATAGCAAAGGAACAAGCGTATGTCCTACAAAAATCGACAGGAGCGCTTGCGTTCGGCTTTTTTCCCCTTTTTGCAGGTTTTCTGGAGTAACGGTTAGCTTCTTACAAGTGTTCAGTTAGTTGGGGCCAGGGGCGGGGCAGAAGACTCCTGAAATCTGCGTATCTGGATCATCCACCAAAAAGTGACGTCACATCCAGTTTAAACTGCGCCGCGCAGCTCGTTTCACAAAGCGAAAAAATGGCGTTTCGATTGGGGAAGATTTTCCTCTATTTGCAAACCATCAGGTTCGTGTCCTTTCATACTGAGGATAGAAAGATGTTGCAGGCACAT
>Ga0126339_10001224_pt1 | contig 16965 bp, 8 predicted proteins | sample OrbTmetagenome_2_FD_92532 | JGI IMG/M metagenome (GOLD analysis project Ga0126339, IMG submission 92532) | Coral microbial communities from Petempiche,Puerto Morelos, Mexico - Orbicella T R C metagenome | ecosystem: Host-associated > Invertebrates > Cnidaria > Coral | place: Petempiche,Puerto... | reverse complement strand
TACAAGTTTCCCAGAATAAACAGCAAACTTCCCCTTACGATTATTAAATTTCGCTCAAATTGGCGGATAACTTAAGGCAAAAATTACTCCTATTACGTTAGTTAAGCCTCCATGTAATGTTCATGTGTATTAAATAAACATATCGAAAATTGGCCGATGCTATTTTTGCATGTACTTTCTGATCTTGTCTGTGTTCCATCCATGAATGCGTATTCTCACTAGTACTGAAAATTTTAACCTAAACTTAGAAGGAAAATAAACTATTTCAACGAAAATCGCTATTGTTATGAGAAAATCATATCATGCTTTTTTACTCGATTCACAGTTGAAAAGTAAGTCTTGTTTGTGTTTATCAAAATCACATCAAACTCAACGATGCGACGAAAAAGTCAAACGGAAATTTACCTCTGTTTGTCCCGTATGCACTTCTGTATGAAGCGAGCGAATCTCTCCTTGAAGAGGCCTTCTTAGAACGCGATCGGTATTTTGGTGGCGAGTCAGATGGTGATCTCGATGTCGATCGAACCCTCTCAGACATTCGAGATTCTCGTCTCGAAGATCTCCGAGTGGTAGATTCCTTCGCGGGGCTTTCGTCGTCGAAATCATCCTCGTAGCTATCGTAGTCGTCAGAATATCTGCCGGACATTTCTCGCTTTTCTTTTAATTTTTCTCTGGCAAGGAGGCTTTCCTTCCTCGTCGCAGAAATTACTGAAGTTTTCTTCGATGTCACTCTGTCCAACGCCGTGAAATCTGCCTCATTGTTGTACGACGAATTCAAACCGATGTTAGACAAGAACGGAGGATTTTCGAATTCTAGAGTCATAACAGGACTCTAGGTCTGATAGAAAGTAATTTTTGTAGTGAATATTTTGATCGCAGCATCAAAACTTTGCGCAAATTCACTATGTGTTGTTCGCACGACTCAAATATGGCGGCTGCTCAATGTTGTGTTGTGCGTGACGTCAGGTTGCCAAAACACCTCGTAGTCACGGAGACCGGAAAACAATCTTGATCCCAGGCTCTCTCTCTCTCTCTCTCTAGGTTCCAGTTCACCGCGGTACTAAAAGTGCTTCTTATCGTGGTGTACAATCAACGAAATGTGAAACTCTCTGAAAGGTGCAGATTTCGGACAAATTGCTTCGTTTTAATTCTCGCTTATGAAGATTCTTCAGAAGCGATTCTTCAGAAGAAATGTGCACTGTATCATTAGTCTTTCATTTATATTCATCGGGGGTTTTAAAATTGATTTTAAAAAAAATAATAATACCTAGTTTAATTTCCGAAGTGTTCCAGATTCTTAATAAATGTTGCGGGGTTTTCTCTCGATGGGGGCCTAAGATACGGGATTTTATTTTTACGTTGTCTCATTCATCCGTTCATTCATTCATTCATTCATTCATTCATTCATTCATTCATTCATTCATTCATTCATTCATTCATTCATTCATTCATTCATTCATTCATTCATTCATTCATTTATGCATTCATTCACTTGCATCACTGGAAAAGTATTATACGGTGCAGGTTGCTAAAAAATTAAATAATTCGTCTCAGGAAAAAAATTCGTCGAGTTAAACCAAGGGAAAGAATGTAGTTACGAGGCCAAACTAATTGTTTAGTTAGTTCTCTAAGTAACTTTTGCCTTGTCGTATTTCTCTTCTCCTCAGTTATTTTTTTACAATAACTGTGGAAACTCTCACCGGTTAATTCGCTAAGTTTCATTGTCAATAATCGGACAGACACGTGCATTTATAATTTATGTGATAATCTATTGTAAGAAACAAATTGACCACAGTTTTTCATGCGTCTGTCCTGTTATTGACAATACATTTCGTCAAAACATTGTCAAAGTAGTCTGCGGATCCACTCGGCTATTGCTACGTGGATCCACAGCTACTTGACAATGTCATGATGAAATTCATGATCAATAACAACACAGAAGCATGAAAAACTGACCTCAATTTGTTAAAAGTATATGATCTATTGCTACCGCGCCTCCTACAAGCAGCGAGCAAGCATGTTTTGGGTCATGTAGCGGCTCTCGTAAGTCTCACGTGAATGACTCGATACCCTTTGAGAGAACAATAAAACAAACAACAGAAACAATGCAACTAGCCCTAAAACAACAACAGCTATACATTGTGACGACAAATAGCATAACAAGCTTATGAAGGCTGCTACACTTCCTCATCTTTTACCAAATCCGAGACGATGTCCACTTACCGCGTCGACGATAGCGCGGGGCAGGAAGATGCGCCTTTTTTCCAGTAATTACAGGTGGATGATTGGCAGCTGTCACTCGCTCAATCAACGATGTTTTTCTAGAGCTTTGGCTTAGCGACAGTGAACTGCGAGTAGACCGGGTAGTACTGACAGGCCTTGTGCTGGACGTCGAGGCCCGTTCAGTTTCCACAGCGCTCCACCGGCTGCTAGCTCTGTCGCTGTGGTCGCTTTCTGGCGGCTTCGGGCTCGACTGTTCCTCGCCTCTGCTCTCCGTACGACTTCCAAAGAAGGCAGAATCACTGGTAATTATTTTTGTGGGGTTTTCGATGTTTGATTTGTCAAATGAAACCTGTTTTACAGGTCTTCGCTTTCTGCGAACAATTTTCATTTGAAGTTTAGTCACCGCAACAGAATTGTCACTGCTTATCGAAGTCTTTCTTGTCAACTGTCTTCTTATAGCAATTTTCTTTCCTGTCAAATTTGAAGCAGATCGTTGCTTTTTCTCTTTTGATTTCGAATTTTTTGTCTCTACCAGGTTTGGCTTATTGGCGTTGCGCATATTTCTGGTTTTCAATCGTTTGCTACCCTTGGCTTTCTCTGGGACAACAGCAAGCTCTGTCACACCTTCACCGTTACTTGTAACACCAGCACCCGCGAATTCAGCCCAGTTTTTGATTGACACATCGGACTTCCCGCTGTTCATGGAAGTAGTTGATTTATTTCGTGAGCTGCTCTCCTGTCTGCTGTGTTCTCTGCGATCAAATATTGAACTCTCTACGTCATCAAACTCACTCAACACAACCGTCTTGGGGGTTGCGGATCTGCCACTGACTTGTCTACTACCCGGAGGGGTGTAATCACTAATTGCCTGTTCTTTTTCCGTAGGAACCTGTTCTTTTTCTACAGGTACCTCTTCTTCAACTTTTTCTGCTTCCACTTCTGTTTTTTCTTCAGCTGCAGCTTCAGGTTCCTGTTCCAGCAGCTCGTTTTTCTCGTTACCCTGACCTGAGCTCCCCCTGGGTGTCTCCTCAGCAGAAGTGGTAGGTGACTGTATACTTGCTTCTCTGTCGTCGTAAAGCGTAGGTATGCTACTTATACTCGCGTTTAAACTGCTTGTGTAATGAGTCAGTTCGTCTTCGCTTCTGGTGCCGGCTTGGACTTCCTCTTCATCCTCATTGTCGTCAGTTGAATCATCGTCGTCGTCGTCATCGTCATCGTCGTCGTCATCATCTTCATCATCATCATCGTCATCACTCTCAGATGCTGACGATCGGGCTGAGCCAGCAGTATCGTTGGAATCTACATCCTCTTTAATGCTCTTATTGGCTTTAGCTGGAACGGTCACATCACTGTCACTTTCAAGCGGGCTTGACGAAGATTCATCGGAATCTTCCTCAATTTCACTGCCTTCGTTTTCGAACTCGCCACCGCCTTCACTATCACGTCCATAGCTTTCCTCGTCGTTTTTCTGATCAGCAGGTTCAGTGGCTTTGTCATCGCCCAACAGTTCTTCCTTTTCGTTGAAAATTTGGTCGTTACCGGCTTTTGAACTCGTTTCTGCTTTAGCGGGTGTAGAGTCGTTTGGCGCAAGATTTGCTTCTCTGCGTTTACTCATGTTTTCTGGCACAACACACGTCGTAAGGTCGCTTGGTAACACCACTGCTGGATCAGTTGTTTGTTTCTCATTACCTCTCTGTTCATCGAGTGACGTTTTCAAAGCTTCGTCACTTATAAACTCAATACTTTCCCCGTCGCCCGCGGAACGAAGGCTTTTTGCGCTTTTAGATGTTCTTGTTGTGGAATTTTTCAAAGGAATTCGCTTTGTCGTCGCTTCTCTCTGGTGTTTCTTTAAATTCTCTTTCGTGAGAGGGGCCAGGTGCGCTTGAGTCAGCATCATTCACCCTATGGTTTGCGTTTGAAAGAGAATTATCGCTTTACAAATGATTTTCATCATGTAACACTTCTCCATTACTGGACATCTTTGTCATCTCCACGAAAAACTGTAGGATATGATACCATTAGCTGTATTCACAGTCCTGTCAAGTATGAGAATAGAAAGCGCACATACATTAGAGAGTACAATTCACATTATATTACCAAACAATAAAGCTCTAAATTTGCACCTTACGGAAGGACGCAGATGAAGCAATCGGTTTGAAGTTTTGCAGCAAAGTAATGTCAAATAACCTGAACTAGCGCGCGCTTTACATTAATTATTGTGTCGCTGAAACTCTGCTTACGAAAACAATCTTCTGACAGAATGAAATTTATCTCTAAAGCGCGCGCTTGCAGTGCCACATAACATTTTCACAAACAGACAAGTTGCCACGGTTACTCAAATAACTTTTTTTTCTCCGTCTCTTGTTATTTTACAGGGTAATGTTTTGGTAAATTGAAATGGCTTTCAGAGAGGATGAACGAACTAGCCAGTTACTTTCATTCCAGAGAACTGTTCAATATTTAAAGCGTGGAAAAAAGAACAGATGCCAATGATTTTAGCCTACTTCGATGTTTGGGTTTTGCAATGTTTTGCAGTTAATTTGTTGTGTTAGGGTTAATAATGTTTTTTGTCCTAAAACACACAGTGAATACTAATGGTTCCTGGGAACTGAAAGAAAAGTCGTTGATTAAATGAAATTCCATGTTAGCAAGCTTAGAAAATGAAATGTACATTATTATAAAAAAAAAATGTATATTGTTTTGGTAGTTTATACCCTGAGGTGCTATTTCAATATTATTTTGGTTTGTTTACTCGTGTACTCTTTCTGTTTGTCTTTCTGTCTGTCTTCTGCCTGTTTTTCTATGTGCTCTTTCTGACTTTTTCAGTGCATAATCATCGTATGTGCACACTGCACTCAAAAGTTCTGCTTTACTCAAGTGACTGATTCTGAATTTTTCTAATAATATCATTCGTTGCCCGCTCAATGCTACGAAGTTCACCCAGTTATATTATAATTATTGGATTCAATTTCGTTTTTTCTCGTTAAATTGAAAAAAAGGTAATCAATGAAAGGCGTTCCATTATTGGGATATATTTGAAATGTGTGGAAAACTAATAACATATTAACCTGCAGTGTATAGTGTTGGAACATTTTAACAACATTGATTTCCGTAGAGCTGGCGTTGTTTAATAATATACAGAGTTCCATTGTTTGACTGTATTTTTTATGAACTTTAATTTTAAATGTCAATTAAGTTCCTGCATCCATCTAAATGTTACTTAATTTTCTAACAATTGTTTCCGAAATATAAACATTTAAATCCTACCGGAAAAAAACTCCTTTTATCATGAAAATAAACAATTTCGGACACCCTCAGAGATCTTGCAATAAAATCAAAATAGGCTAGGTTAACGATGGTGAAAAAGGGATGAAAACTCGCTTTAATTGTGTCCTGAGAGCTCTACCAAGGTGTAAATAGCAGCATATTACCTGAATTTAAGAAAAGAAAAACATGGGATCCAGCAGAATTTTTAATTTCAGTTTTTGAGGATGACCATGATAGACAAATGTCTGTTAAAAAACCGCAATACAATTGATTGCAAAATGGCGAAAAGATCAGAGAAGTCAGGCATCAGAGTAAACAATTTCGCTTTCCTCCCGCTAAGCTAGGGTATTTTGAGCGGTGAAGTAGAAAAGAGACGATCCCCTCGGGCAAAATTGTATATTGGTTATGCTGTACTTTCTAAGAATTGCCCGCTGTGTGAACTTAATTTTTAAATACTGTCTTCTTTGAAGCTAAATGTCATAGAAATCAAACAAACTTGTTTCCGTCGGTTTGTTTTACAATAACTAAGTTGCATCAAAACAATTCAATTCGTTGCAAACTTTAGACTTAAGGAAGGGTTTTTCTTTTATCTATTATTGAAGAGAATTCCGTTTGCGTGTTTATTATTCGTCAATGTTCTGACTTTTGGCTCGGAAATACAGTGGAGAAAAAAATTAATCGCAAATTTTTTCCTAATATCAGGCCAAACCAGTGCGCAGCAGGTTTGGCGGGACAGAAAGCATTTCCTCACCCACGGTAAAAGTGAAGTGGCATGTATCTTGTCATCGAAAAAAAATATAGGAAGTTTGTTTGTTTGTTTTTTTTTTTTCTTTCATTCTGTCTAATTATCGAAACAGCTAGCATTCATAACGTGATATCAACAGCTATAAACAAGGGACGTGCAGAGAGCAGCTCGATCGAAATCCTTGAGATCTGTGAAATAAGTTATGAGAATTAAATTGTCAGGAGATGGTAAAATCCCAAATTATGTTCGACTAGATATCCTGAGCTCTTAATCCCCACAGTAACTTTTCATTCATGACTTATAATATCACCATTAAAAAAGAAGTGAATATATTTCATAATTTAACCCTTCCGACTTATCCAAGATCAATTATTTCGATCTGTTTCGATCCAATACATGCAGAGTAAGTTTAAATAACTGAACCATGTCTGACAGCATTGGCCCGCATCACTTATCCAAACCGCTTCTTATATCAAGTATGTTATGGACTTCATATTCTTTTATTGTAATCTGCCGAATGTATAATACCGCAAAAGCAATCCAGCAAATGATATGGTCTTTGAGAAGGCATATAAAACTGATATACTAGCGTCTAATAGCCGCTATTTGGTGCTTAAAATTGCTTAGTTGTTGCAAGAAAACTTCTTGGACAATTTGGCATCAAATCTTGGCAGTTATAATTCCGTGAATATGTCATCGCGTAATATTCTATACATCTATACCTTTCTTCCAAGCGACTGGCGATGTCCAGTGACCCTTCCAAAATTAAGCTTTCTTTCAATGCTTAGGATTTAAAAACAACCACACTTTCAGGCCAGGCCACTCCGAAACATCCGAAACAATGTTTGGCACACAAAAAATGATTAGATATGAGCTATATTTGTAGCCGTAGTTTAATTATGCATTTGCCGAGTTTCTCTCATGCAGTTTCCACGGTACCCAACAAAAACATTCGACAGCGGAGAAATGTGCAAAGCCTGTTAGCTGTCGCGGATCGCTATTGGTCAACTGGCGCGTGTCAATCAGCTGCCTCAGCACCAATCTCATCGTGTCAAATACGGTTATGTATCGGGTTTCCTTCGACACTTTTTTTTCGAGATGTCTCGCTGTTGTGTAAGCTCAGCTTGGTTTCTCGCAGTTTTCGCCAAACTAAAAGAAAGCAATTCAAAGCATCAGATTCAAGCATCTGAATTGTTATCAATAAACATGGTGTTAAAGATTCTTGGTCTAAACACCGACGTTAATTAGTGCAACGCGCGTTCACAAAATAAGTTCAGAAAAACAAACTATCCGCTAGAAAATTCAAAAAATAAGCGAATCAAGTTTGAAAAATGTTCATAAAGTGAACAAATGACTGAACTAAAAGTGAACTAAATGACAAGATTAGCTACGATTCCTCGATGTAAGCTTTGTATTTACTAAAAATTTGAGCACAGAAATGGATAAGATAAATAATTTATACCATAACGCTGACGGAGGTACTTAATTTAGCCTAACGGTGTGAATCTTATTTAGATTCGTAATGAATAAGCCATTGAAAAGAAAAATCATCACTGGTGTAAATCTGGCGAGTGCATTGAATAAAATAAAGAATGTTAACAAACTTTTAAAATATATAAAATATATTTTACATTTTTTTTCTGACTTAGAATTTAATTACATAGTACAAGAGGCTGAAAAAGTCATCTGTGAACTTTACCAAACAATTTCTGTATCAGTTACCAAATCTATACGCTGTCTAACAGACAGGTGATGAAAACAAGAAAATTATCAACCATAGAACTAGCATTGGATGTTAAACCGTGTTAACTGTAGTTTTGAACTCAAGAGACGTGGTGCATGCGAAATATCGATACACTGAGGGGCTATATTCACGAAGTTTTAGGCAAATTCAGCGCTATCTAACTGGTTATAGAGTATAACTGAAATATCACAAAAGTGGATTAAAACTGTAGCAGAACTCATAAGAGACACAAAAGCGAACTGAAAAGGGCATGGATGGGCGAAATTAGAGAAGATTAAAACGGTTGCGTTGGGGGTAAACTTGCAAAATGTCGGCCCAACTTTTTCAACTTTATCCCAATACGTATGAATTAGAGTGTTATCGCACAGAATCGAACTCATTCTCGTTTGAAGGGTGATCGAAATTTGTCCTTTAAAAGCCCTGTTGCTGTGCCTTCCTACTTTATAGCCCCTAATTAACGCAAATAAACAGACTTACCTAAAGTACTGTGACCTGCTCCCTTAAAGATTTAGTGACTTCAATGATTGCCTACGGCCGGCTGACCATCTTTTAAGCACGCCACCGGTTTTCGGCGAAAGTTAATGAATCCAGATGTTTCCATATTTTCCCTTCCAGTTTGAAACTCCGACTGAATGATTCAAAAGGAAAACTTGGAAAATATGGTAGGCTGAAAACAACTTGACTCCCACCTGCTAATAGTACGTCTTTGAAAACGTATAAATATTTTGTTTTAACTGGGCACGACGCTTCTAAAAAGCCAACACTAGTATCTGACTCTCACCGGGTGCTACTGAACATTGGCCGCCAATTTGTGAACCCATATTGAGGCAATTTATCACTACTTCTAACCGAAAAGGGAGGCATTTTGTTCAATCAATCAATAAATAGCATATATTTATTTATTTATACATGCATGGTGATTAACGTAAAGAGCACCTAAACAGCTGATGTGACCATGATAAAGAAATTAAATGCTGTTTACATCAAGATGATAATTCGAACTAAAAAAAATCCATCTATATTAAAATTAAACTGGAATAAAAATTTACATTAAAAAGAACATGCATTATAAAAGCTAATTTTTTTGTTAATAACGTTATCAGTCAAAGATGAAGTCGTCGCGCTCTGAGGCGAGATTTTTGTTTCAAATGACACAGGCGAGAATCTTTAGAGCTAGCTTGTCTCTAAGCGTTTACCGAGGTAACTATTTTGTGTCAGCCTGTGCTAAACGCTGATTCTCGGTGGCTCTCTCCATCCAGGAGCATAAACGCTTGGGTTCGGTGAACTGTAACAGATGAGTTGGAAAACGGAAAAAAACGCAGATGTTCGCTCTCGAATACAGCGGCATCGGATCCTAATATCTTTTGTCCTTGCAAAATTTAAGTTTATTGGAAATCATTGGCCATAAGGGTGGTTTGTTGATTTAGTTGGTTTGTATGTCTTTCTTTTAACTGTCTTCGTCAGGCTAGAGCTAGTGAGCTCTAAGTTTAGAACTAATGAGCTCGGTTCCCCAACGTATATCGTCGTCGCGAGACCGGAAGCAGTAAGGATAAAAGTGTAGAGGAAAAACCTCGTTTTCGCTTTTGTTATAGATTGAAACTGTTATTCAGCGATTAAATGCCGTTAATAAACCTTACTTTGCAAATACAATGTTTATTTTTTGAAGGTGAAAAATTTGTTTGACTATATCATTACTTAGTCTGTCTACACAGACTTTACATTTTTTTTGTTTTTCCCTGGCCAGCCCCACCCCGTTGCGTTTTAGCGCGTGTATTCCACGCGCCGGTTTCTGATATCATCGCTAAGCTTGCGATCGCGAAGAACTCAAGACAAAATAGTGGGTCTGTGGACAGACTAATCATAATTCATAGCAGGACGACGCCAACCGGAGAAAAAGAAGGGAGTGGTCCAACAGAGATAATCAGATGAATGTATTATGTTTCAACGCCAGCGGAAATTTCGGTCGGAATTCAAATACTCCCCAATTCTATTTTCCTTGGTTAGTCCCACGGGTCTATGGCCGGTTGGTGTGGCATGATAGAAAGCAGCCCTTGTCTCGTCATGTTACAGACGGAAGTAGGTGCGAAGCCGACCGACGAGGCTACATGCTCTGTGAGCAAGACTCAAAAAAGTCTGCATACGAGCATGGCCCCTCAGGCCGGCGCTTATCTCCGTTTTCTATAGCATGAAATGACTAGGAATATTTCTACTCCCCCCTGGATGGGATGCTAGTTCATCGCAGGGTTACCCCCAGCATCAAATTTTCCGGTGCCCATTTATACACCCGTGTGGAGAGAGGCACTGTCAGAGTGAAGTGTATTGCCCAAGAACACAATGTTCCCGCGGCCAGGGCTTGAACCCGGACCGCTCGATCCGAAGAAAAGCACACTAACCACAGGACACCACGCCTTCACCTGTGAGCAAGACAAGGTTTACATTTTCGCAGACATTGCCTGATATCGTGAAGATAGTGTATTGTAGGATGACAACCTTCTGCTGTAACTGGGTCTTCATTACTTTCAATACTTCACTCCGTTCATTTTCCAACAAGCCTAGGATAACAGCGACAACCACACACAATAACATCTTATGTTTACCAAAACAATTGTGATAAATTACAGAAAAAAATCCAATATAAATGACATGTTCGAGTGCGTCAACTATTAGCACAAAAAATACTGCTGCACAAAAAGCTGCATTTTAACAATTAACGATCTCAAAAATTCTTAAGACGTTAAGTCCATTTTCGCCAGTCATGCTGAAAGTAAAATACCGATGTCGATATTTTTTTCCAAAACGATGATGCACGTTAATACCCTCCATAAATTGAGTACTGCTTGAAGAACTAATTTACCCATGTGTTTATCTTTCCATAAAACGTTTTCTTAAGAAACTAGAGCTTTGGTGCGCGCGTCTGCCGAGAATGGAGTAACACTAATTTTTCAGTGAAGTTTTAAAAAAGTACAGTAGTTCTACTCGGTCCACCAAACTGTTGAAATGGTACCATCGTAGTATTCCTTCCACGGTTACAAGTTCCCTATGGGTGGGGAGGGGGAGGTGCAACACACAGGGAACAACATAGAACTGCGGTAGACAGAGTACTTAATTTATTAATCAGCAGTATCTAGACTGAATCACTACCAGAAGCGTACGGGCACGTATGATTCGGATAGAAGGGTCACGTGACAGCAGCTGGATAAGTCCTCCACTCCAGGGTAGGGCAGAGGATTGATATCCCCCCGCCCTCCCGACGATAGAACCTGATCTCCTACGGAACTGACACGGTGTCTGTCGGCGGAACTGATAGAGTCAGAGTGCGATGGAAGCTTGCCCTGTTTAACACACCACCGGGAGCCGAACTATTTGACGATGGGGGACGCAGCTCTGTCGGTCGGCCAAACCAAACACTCGCTCGCTCAAGGTCTGGGCAGCACAACATCGGGGAATGTGTTCTCTGCTTCTCTCACTGCATCCTCAGGGAAAAAGGCTGCCACACACAGTTCTAACGCCTTAACCCATCCCTGGTCAGGCATGTTGTTATTCTTCCCTACAGAAGGATGAGAACAATAACACATAAGTGAACGTGATCTTACGAGTTGAAAAAACACTTCTCGACTATCAAAGCTGTCAATGAATTTCTGAGAATCTGCGACGAATTCTGATCCAATGTTAGTTTTGCAGGACCTAACGATAGTATGGGCATATCGTTGAATCATTTTAGCATTACTATAAAAGCGTCCTCTTATGGCAAATGCAAGTAACTTACAAAATACTTCTTTAAGTTCCACTGTGTGTGATGTAGGAGTGTCATCTTCCATCACTTCTGCACTTCCTTGAAGCACTACAAACAGAGTACCGCCTGAAACCAAAGGTAAAATATCGGTAAAGTACTGACCAGAGAAAGGCAATGTCTATAAAATCTTTACTTACGTCAAAGACAGCCAACCTTTTTTGATGAAACGTTGGTATAAAGAGTTAACAACGTAACAAACGAAAATTCTGCTGCAGTTCAGAATGCTCGCAGTTGGACTATGAAAAGCTGAGTAACGTTGCGACTGAGATCAGTTGAAACTGTTTTTGTGTAGTTGACATAGCTTCACTTGTCCCAAAATATTGGATCAACAACTTTGTACCTCTAAACTGGTAACCATTTTCATTGACATGAAGTATAAACCCGTATTTTCTCTATCAGCAATCCTTGTTAAACTGTAGAAGTTTTGTTTAAAAAAATGTGTTTTTCCAATGTTGTTGTTTACAGCGGTCAATGCGTTTAGCTACACCTAGCTAGTTCACAGGCATCCCACTTAAACTGAAAGAAACAAACATATTAACTGGCAAAATAGGCTTAAGAATCCCAACTGGCAAGAGGCAGACCAATTGACTATTTACAAGCAGGACCGAGGAGTTGAACCAGGGTCTACCGAGAATTAACTCCAGCTGTCAAATCCGGTCAGTAATCACTCGGCCACGCTGCCTTTTGTAACATGAAGCAAATATGAACACGTGATCCAAGGTCCACATCATTGCCGTCGTAATTACGCAAAGTCCCTATTTCAAAACAAGTGAACCTCTCAAAGGATACGAAAATACCGACTACAAAAGTGAACTTGCCTTCTTGGTACTGTCTGGTTGATAACAGCTCATTATCAGCTTGTACTTCCTTGATAACCATGGACAAAGCGAGAATGTACAGGAATCCTGGTGGGCAATCTTTGAATTCTTCTGTCTGTAAAGAAAATTGCATTTTGAAAACAAGATTATCACGCCGTATTTCACAAAAAAATTAATATCACACATGATTAACAGTGCTTGTGCTGAAATAAGCGAACTCAAGCATCGAGCGGATTTGTCGTTGTGGCCTGACAAGAGAAGAAGAAAACGGTGTACAAAGAGTGAAGGATGAACTATGACAGATAAAGGATGAAGGTCACAGAATGAAGGATGAAGGATGAACCATGACCAAGGAGGTGAAGAATGAAGGATTATGATCATGGTTCAAGGATATGGGATAAAGGATGAAGAATGAAGGGAGCGGTGGAACAAGGAAGATGAAGCATGAAGCATTAAGGATGGGGGACGAAGGGTGAAGAACAAAGGAGGCAAGATGAAGGACGAAACAAAACTATCATTGACCAGAGAGCGAGGTCTTTACGGGAAAATCTTAAACGAGACCTTGCCGTAACAACCGAGCGATTGCGAGGTCAATACTGTAAGGCCAAAGTTTGAGATTTTCCCGTAAAGACCAAACGTTCGAGGTTAATAAGTTGTTATTATATGGCTTTTTGCCTTGGTTGTGCAGGGCCGTAATCGGCCCGAGGGCTTTACGGAAGAATAATGCCCTAGAATAAGCCAATCACTGCGCGCGTTAAATCGTCTGCAACACAAGCCATAAAATTAATATATGATTGTAAGTTTGTGACTGCTTATCATGATTACGATCACCCTTCAAGACACGCTCTCGTTTTAGGGTACTGCAGAACAATATACAAGGATAACATCTCTACCTATTGACTTCAAGTACCCTCTGAGTTCAGTGGACTTTAAACATTAGGCTATAACTGCCCTTGCCGAGCTGGACAAACAGATTTGTTATCTTCTTTGAGTGTACGTATTTGGCGCTATAATTGGCTATAATTTGACGCTATATAAACATTTTTATTATTTTGTTATTAGAGTAGCTTGTGTCAATGACTGATTCAGAACTGTATGCATAGAGTTCTCTTTACATTCCTCGCGTTGTGTTACTCACCTGCTTTAATGTCATCCTCAAAATCTAAAAAGAGAGAGAGAGAGAAAGCAAAGAATATCATGTAAATAAATGCACTTAAAATCCCCATTTCTTGAACCTCCAAGGGAAACGAAAATTAGTTCAAGAAATCAAGCGTCCGAGAAATCGGGAGTAAAATAACAGTGAAGTAAATCCAAGGGAAACAAGCTTTGATTGAGTTTTTAGGAGGTTTGAGACCCCAAGAGTTTGTGTAATAGGGGTTCCATTCCTGTAATCCACGGTACCAACAACCCTGTTGAATAATCAACAGCTACGCCTGGTTTCACCAAGTCAAGTGTATTGAACCATGTGCAAGCACATGAGTCCAGAAAAACACCGAAAAATCAAATGCAAATACAATGATCAAAGATTTTAAGCACCCCGAACCTCAATTAACAGGGGTTTCATTAATGGCCAATTGCACCAGGCAAATTGGCCAGCTGTGAGGATGATTTTGCCTGGCTTGTTTAGCCATCTAGTGGAAAGTTTTTCTTACAAAGAAATTTAGTTCAATAGCTTTGCAAGCCTGTGAAAACCAGCTGCATGCCTGGTGAAAGAGTTAATCAGGAAACCCCTGCCTAAATCATCTGTACTTATGGGGATGTAGATGAAATAAGGATTTTCCTGACAAACATGGTTTTAAATCCTAAGGAAAATGAATGTGAAGTGTTGTGGTGTTCCACAAGATAGAAAGCAAGATCAAACCTCCAGATCCAAGGCTCCTCCATACTTTAAGTAAAGTTCATCAACTCTCTGATTAACCTGCTGTTTCCACTTAACACTTAGCTCGCGGAGTAGAGTGGCCTCAGCTGGGAACTGTAAAATGAAATCATGGTAAGTTGTGTCATGGTTAAAGAGTAGTCACTGGACTTGGTGGGGTGAGATCCGGGGAGTTTATGTTGTGCAAACAATCAGACTAGAAGGACTACACCCTGAATACTAAATGACAGTAGAAAAATTATCTAAGCCAGGAAAGCATTGCAAACAATGATAGAAAGATGTACACACATTACAGGTGGCTTTCAACAAATTCAAACCTGCAGCTTCCTGCAACTAGTCAGGCGTGATATCCACTACACCACTGGGTCAACCACGTTGGATATGTGACAACTTACAGATGTGAGAAGATCGAGTGTGGCCAACCCTAGGGGCATTTTTATTTCAAGAAATCTGTTTCTTTCATGGCTAAATCACTGAATCAGGGTTTACAAAATCTAGCAAATAAGTTGCAAGAGTCAAAATTGTGGTTAGTTGCTACTGTTAACTCTTCCAAAATATTACTAGTTTCCAAACCTGACTGACAGCATCATGGAAGTTTTCCTCTTTAAGCATAATAACCTGGCATGGGCCAACTGCCCTGTGGATTATGAAAGTATATGTAGACTGTGGACTGGAAATGTTTATGTGAGAAGCGAAGCTTTGAGGGCCAATATGCTAGTTTTCAAGACATCAGATTTTCAAGGGGCAACTATCAGACCGATTGTTCCAAGACATAAACACTGTATCATTATTGTTCACCACTAAATTTTCTTCTATGTGCCAGTTCAAAAATCATAAATTATTTTCAACTTTTGTAGATGAAAGGTATGAAAGCCAAAAGTAAAATTTGAAAAAGAAAACAGACAAAAACCCACTAAATGCAGATCAATCGATCTTTAATTTATTTTCCTATGAAGCCACTTGCTTACAGCAAAAATTTTCACAGACATGAACAATCCATCCTCATATTTTCCTCGGATGGGCACTATGGGAAGATAGTGTCTCTCTGCCAAAGTACTGATGAACACTATCGCATAACCTGATGAATTTAATCCAATAAGAATCACACAAAATTTAGTGGTGAACTATAGTGGTTGGTACATGTAGTTGGTGAGCGGTGAGGCCCAGTAGGAAGTTATCAAAGTCAGTATAAACTGGTAATGTGCAATCTATTGTTTTAGCACAACCCAGTGAGTTTTCTAGATCAAACACATGTCATTTATATATAGAATTCTCTTCCATACAATGTAGTTGTCCTACCTAACAGTGGATCTTCTCTCAGTTCCAGCGAAAAAACCTGCCCATCAAAATATATTAATGTTAAAATTGACATAAAAGTACTTAAGACTTATAATAAAAAAAAAAAAGGACTTGCCCAGTTACATCATAATTTTCACATCTTATTGTCACTGGTACCTTCTTCACCAAATGAGAAACCTCTGCCTCCAGCATCAAATGTAGCAAGCTCCTGATTGCCTGTTGAAAACTTCACCCTGCATACAAGAACAGTTACCGGTAGCTCCAATTAACTTGATCACTGATCAGTTCTAAGTGCTAAAGAACATGGAATGGATTTGCATTTAAACTTCATGGTGCCTCAAATGGAGGTTTCTTTCACTAGGGGCTGTTCATTGAGCCCTGCTAAGGGCATAATGTTGAGGATATACATGTACAGGATTTGAAATACCCAAGTCAAGCAGCTGTAGTTTGAAACTACACATTGTTTAACACTATCTGAGAATGCTATGTTTACCCATAAATGCCTTGGGCAACACGACCCCAGATGCCTCAAATTAGTTAAACCAGTCAAGTCTGCATGCGAGCCAAGTGGCCCATCAGGCCGGAGCTTATCCCGGTTTCTAAAGTTAAACCAGTACATGGCTACTATTACATATGCAGAGATCTTATAACTTATGTGAAAATTATTATTATAAATATTTAGAGTTAATATCTAATTTTGTATACTTACTGTCCACGAACTAGAACAAACATTTCTTCTCCTTTCCACCCTTCCTTGAAAATTAAGCTGTCAGCAGGATACAGTACAATAATTGCTGCAGCAAAGTAAAGGAAATGGAATTTTTTCTCAGTTAAGTCACTAAATTCCTCCAGTGAAACATAATAAATAGAATATTGTATTCTTAGTTGCAACCTTTCACGCAATGGATTGCAAATTATTTCAAAAATTTTGAGAAAACTATCTTCACTTTTTAAAAATTAACCAACTTTTTCCATCCACTGTCCTGAGAGCACATTAAATTTAAGAAGATGATACATTTAATGTTTTCAGAATTTCAAAATATCTGACCTGGTTTAATAGTGTTGACTACAGAGACCAGAGACTCTTTTCTCCAACCATGTACAACTGGGGACTAAAAATATTACATTATTACTCAATCATAATGGATAATGTCAAACAACAACATGATCCATGTCAGGGGGGGGGGGGGGGGGAAGATT
>Ga0126339_10001222_pt1 | contig 16965 bp, 11 predicted proteins | sample OrbTmetagenome_2_FD_92532 | JGI IMG/M metagenome (GOLD analysis project Ga0126339, IMG submission 92532) | Coral microbial communities from Petempiche,Puerto Morelos, Mexico - Orbicella T R C metagenome | ecosystem: Host-associated > Invertebrates > Cnidaria > Coral | place: Petempiche,Puerto... | reverse complement strand
CTGAAGTCTGAAGTCTGAAGTCTGAAGTCTGAAGTCTGAAGTCCCCGGCTTTCGTAGATTGCACATAAATTTTAAAATTAATCAGGTCAAACATGGCGTGTTTCATAATAGTAAACTAAGCTTCAATTAATTTATAATATCAAACAATTTCACCTAGACCAATGAAAGCCTAGGCAATCACATGCAACATTATACAGCATAGTGAATAAATGTGATACCGAGTAAATATGCACTGTGTCTATAATACAGGCAACCAATGCAAGGAATCGTTGATGTACTTGTAATATTTCGATATAATTCCATATCATCTTCAGACTGAGGTGACATACAGGTAGCAGAAATTTAAATACTGCAAGATGGTAAAACAGCATTAGCACGTGAAATTACAAAACAAAGACGATGCTATCAAGAGAGTAGGCATAGTTCCCTACTGGTTTTTAAACCAGTGTTTCCTTGCATTTTAGAGTACTAGCTCATATCATTAACGTTCATCTAAGTGACTACACGCTTGGTATATACATGCTCAATGCAATTGTTTCATGCAAAGTTACGATGCATCTGTTTAAAGCAAGTGCAATATTTATTCATGAAAACCTGTGAGAGCACTATGATTTGTCAGCTTATGAAATATTTATTAAGTTAATTAACTTACTGAGGATTATTCGATTATTGATATTAAAAGTTGAGCTAAATAATGTTCGTGTCCCTGCCGATTAATATCTCCATTTTACTTTGGTTTCTCTCCATCTAGTTTGTCCCAAAAGTGGTCAGTTTCGTGCAATTGCACGAGAGAAGCTTCTTACTAAGGCCCCGTCCACACTATACATCGGAAAATTGCGTTGTCACTCTGAAAACGCATCAGCTGTTTACCGTTCATACTACGCGGAGAAATTAAAAAAAAACACACACACAAAAATTACCGGTCATTTGAGATTTACGGGTTTTGGAAGACTTGGGTAGGGAAATTACAGGATTAGCGTTACGTCATTATTTTCGAGAAGCTCCGTTTTCAAAATGTTTGCTAAAACGCAAGGCCGGCGTTTTCAAATTCTTCCGGTTTGAAGAGAGGTTTCGAAAAGCTCCGTTTTCGTGACGGATTGGTGTGGACGGTACGCCTAACCATAGAAATAAAGCTGCGTTTTCAAATTTCTCCAGCGTAATGTGGACGGGGACTAAGCAGGCTACTGGTGACGTGCGTGACCAAAGCACGCAAGAAAGAGAGAAGGCCACGATCACTCAAGAGAAGATTGCTTCGGTATTTGAAAACTCTTGCATATAGTTAGCGTATGTCAACAGAAGTTGCATATTAGAACAAAACCAACCGTGAACTCTTATCTATAGCAACTTTGAAAGACAGATATTATCAACAAGGATGTGTCGTCAAGTTTTTTTCTTTCCTTTAAATGGTACGAGATACATAACACATGCGTAACTGCGATTAAAATATACGCAGCCATTTTCTCATAAACTTTCTGGGAAATTCATATTCATTTTTTTTCAAGAAATACTGACCGTAAGGTTACAATTTAAGTACCCACTAAATTCTAGTAAAGTGAAGTAAAGTTAACCAACGTTATTTAAACAGGGTAGCCCTTCAAGCGGGCTGGTATCAGGTTGGTATCAGTAGCAGAGCCTTGACTATTACAATAAAGAAAGTCAGTGGGTTTTTCTCGCCATCACCATCGCTGGTTTATCCTATTCACCCGCGAACACTGCTTCCTTCATTATCGCTCCAGACCGGCACCCCTGTCGCGGAACAGAGATTGGAGATCAAATTTATCCCAGCCGATCAGCGTGACATTTTAAGCTATAAATCGTTCTCTCACGAACACCAAACCGGCCAAGTGCCACGAGGGGCCGCTGCATTTACAGGCTACTATCCTGGCACTATTTAGCTGGAAAAAGCAATTAGTCACACCACTCATTCTGACCCGTGGCCACTTTAAAGACCTCTTCCGTATCTCTGCACTGCTTTCGCTTACTGCGATAAGCGGCTATTATTTCATATAAATATTTTGGTGTTCCAAGTCTGGTTATCATGGCGGAAACATCTGAGTGATTTCTATATACTTGGCAGGTGCGTTGCGAGATTCGGGTTAACTATAATGCGGAAATTGAGCAGTAACAGTAACCTTTTAAGTTAAACATTATGCATCGCTCTGGGAACTTGGCAGGGCACGCAGTACTCTTCCGTCCATGATGAAGTCATCATTATCACTAGAACCTTCTTCCGTGCTCTCGTCTGATTCTGGTATAAATATTGAGGTGCTATCAGCTAACATATCCAAAGGGGTAGAAGCTTTAGTGCGATCAGGAACTTCGGCATCAGGCAAGCTATGGGGTGGTAACGGACTACTGGCGAAGTCATGATCCTCTTCTTGGTGCAAAACGTCCTTCTCGATGTCGCCATGTTGTGATCCAGATTCGTCAGTACTGTTCTCTGTATCTTCGTATTCTTTCGCGATTATTAGTGGAGGAACACTCCTTATCGAAATTGAGCTCTTCCTTATGCTAACTTCTGTAAGTGAAGGAGACACACTGTTCAATGAAACTGCGCTGTTCATTAACGTACCAGCAGGGTTACTTGAGTCATTCTGTAATGGCTCGGTGTTTTGCAGACTTTCTTCGACTAATTCTAGTTCCTCCTCCCAATCTACTTCCTCGCTTTCTTCTTCATCTCCTTCGATTCCTTTTTCATCCTCCTCAGGTTCTTCTACACCATCCTCAAAGACGTCCTTTATTTCTTCCTGTAGGCTTTTTAGCTCCTGCACTTTCAACACGTTTTCTCCCAGGTTCTCTTGTGTAAGCTCATCATCCGATTCTGGATCTGCAGCATCTGAATCTTCGTCGTTACGCGACATCCTGCTTGTAGACATCAACGATGTAGCTTCAGACTCAATTCTCCTTTTCATCCGCGAGGCGGCAATCATTCTGTCTAATTCGTGTTCAGAATACTTATCTACAACTGCGTTCATTGCCTCTATTCCGTCGCACAAATCATCTTCCAGGATTTCGGCATCGGAGTTTAGAACGAGTGACATTACTTTGCTCTTCTTTCTTGACCATTTCTCTGGTTGAAACCATCTCAACTGGCGGACGTCTTCATCGCACAAGGTTCGCATGAAGAACATAGTAGACTCGGCTTTTTCTTCTATAGTTTCTATTTTCTTTTCTAATTCGCTCTTCGGCCAGCTGTACTCAGGTCGAATGGGTGGCTCGACAAAGAGACCAACAAACGCTTTTATACGGTTGGAAATAAACTGCACGATTTCATATTCATTCCCTTGTTTTTCAGAGTCGTAACGAACTTCGTTAAAGCTGTCACAGAGAATTCCAATAAACATGTTGATGAGTATGAACTGGAAAAGAACCATGAAGGTAAAGAAGACTCCTGGACCGATGATGGCATTGACGTCGACCAAATCATAAAACGCAAAGTTTCCAAGTACCATTGACATCATGGAAACCATGCATCTTATAAAAGAGCGATAATCTTCAAGTGCAGGGCCAAAGACGAGGTAAACTAAGAAGCAGTACGCCAGAAATATCACCAGAAACATCAACATAAAGCTCGCAAGCTTACTGGCGCTGACTTTCATTGTACTGGACAAAACGGAGACCTTTCTGTTGAATCTCAACATTCGCAGGAACTTCAGGTTGATGAGCAACACGACCAGTGCAACCATAGCATTGACCCCTTCATCCAGGAGAACCACGTACTGAAAGCTGACAAATTTAGAGCGATCCTCCCGTAGCTTTCCAACAGCGGAGTTCAGGAAAACCAGGCGAGCGAAATACAGTGACAGGGAGGTTATTGACAGGGCCGTGATAGCTATGTCGACTATGTTCCATGCTTTCTTCCAAAATGATTTTCTTTCCCTCCATAGTCTCTTTCCATCTCGTAAGATCCAGTTTAAAAGCAAAAAAGCGAAAATGACTTCGCATGTCATGAGGGCAGCTGAGAAATTTCCGATGTATCTATAAACCCGGATCGTTTGAATATTGACGAAACTTTGACCACCGCCAGTGGGTAACTCTTCGTACAACAAAGTCACCACACACAGGAGGTTAATGTTGATGTTGTAAATACTTAACTCGGTGAACAGCGCTCTGGTGTATCTGTCAATCCATTCCTTGGCTTTCAGGACATCCAGTTCATTTAAAGCTGTGACTTCATCAGGGCCAAGTTCAATAATGAACCCCCCTCCTCGATATGAAGCCATTTCCCCCAAATATGGAAAACTGCTGGCTTCCATTACGCTTTGATATTGCCATGGGGAAGCAGGCTGCATTTCTCGAGTTTCTTTGCTTTCGGTCACGTTTTCTTCTGACTGAATAGACCATCCTATCCCGAAGCTCCCTCTTTCCTCCTCTGACCAGGAGTAAACGTCGTTGCATTCTGTTATGTACTTGGAGAAACTCTTTGGAACTTGGCATGTGTCTGATAACAAAGATGAAACGTCATGCTGTTAAACGACGGTTTTTAAAACACCATCTACAAGTGATACTAATTGATCGCACCGGATTTTTTTCTAGTCTCGGAGCTCGTGTGAACACTCTATGCAGGCTTCCAATAGCTGAACACCTTCAACAGCTGAACACAAGTTAAAAATCTTAGCTGCATACAATGCAAACGCTAAATTGTTAACAACCTCTTATTAACAAACACCTCTCCCATACGGACGGCATATCTGATCTCAAGGGTGTTCGCTTACGAGAGTGTTAAATTCACCTTGTTACACGCGAACACTAAATCGAATTGCTTTGTTATGCTTAAGGTTTAGCATTGAGGAACATAAATCCTTATTTTATCTAGTTATAGCTTCCGTGCGAAGCACATGTTAAAACCTTAATTCAAAGGGAGGTAGCGAAAGCTCATCCGTCAACATCGACCGTGAAGAGCTTAAAAAGAGAAAAAAAGCTAATGCTACGAATGAATTACTCAACTATACGTAATGTCTTATAAGCTCTCTTAAAAGCTAAACAAAAGACTCACGAGCTCATTATATTCATCGGCTGAGACAGAATCACCCATTGTTAGTGTCGATGTAAAGTTGAATGTCATTCAAGAAAATAAAATATTTAGAATCGCCTTGGAGGTGACCTAAAGGTTTAAAAAGAATGCAGAAGAAAACAACCATCACCTTTCTTCATCCTGATTTGCCTGATGCGGCCAACTCCTAAGACGTTAGAAACGTCTCCACTCTTGATAATCCCTACATACGGGTATTCGTGCGACGCAGTTGAAGGGAAAAGACTTTTAATTAAGGTGGTTGTTGCCCAGTCCCAAAACGCTTCCCTTCTGTTCACCTACAAAGCATATAGAATGGTTTATTAACCAAAATAGCACTGGACTAGTAATCCACATCTCCGAGGGCATTTTGATTACCAATGACAGCTATATCTGTCTGTTTATCTGTCGGTTTGTCTGTCTGAGCTGTCTGTCTGTCTGTTTAAGTTGTATCATTGTATTTCAATTCGATAACTTCAGTGTGGGAAATTAAAGATATTCCATAAGTGCGCAAGGCTGTGGATTGGAATGTATTTCTAATCTCTTTTTAATATATGGATTAAGAAAATTTCATTTAGTAGCGACCAAAAGGGACAACTTTCATCTATCAGGCAAAGAGCACATTAATTTTTCTTTATGATAAACCAAGCAGTTACCTCTGCAGACACTAATCCTCCGTAAGAAAAAAGATGGCGACATTTACCCATAGTTCGTAGCGCGCAAAAACCTTAACAACGTTCATAAAACGTACGGAAACGTTATAAAATCTTCAAATCTAGACTACTCTATGTCCTTAGTACAGGGACAAATATCGTAAAACTTTGGCTTTCTTTGTGTCTTATAGGCTGTATTAGGTTCGCAAGGCGTTGTGGTAAAGTGTACAGCCACCATCTTGCTTCCTACGGTGGGTTTAGCTACCTCTAAAGACAGGTCTGTAACCTTTTATTAATAGCAGACTTGGGAAAACTGCTGTGAGAAAACAATGTTCCTAAACTTACAGGGCTAAGACCAAGAATATTAAAAAGGCTTATCAGAAATTATTTCATTTTACCACGTCAAATGAATTCATGTTTGGATCTCCAGCCACCAAAACGTTTTTAACCTCGTTGCTCATTGCAAAAGATCTGTTATCGTGGTTTCCATAGGCAACTGTCAGAACAATACCAACAACCAAGAAATGTGCGATGATCTCTTTTATAATTGCTTTCATCTCGCATTGCTTTAATCGTAGTCTTCTTGCAGCTTCCAGCTTCTTTGCATCCGGTGGTTTGCTTTGCAAGCTGATATTTGGTGGTTCTCTCTCAGCGCCTGTTTCAATAAACTCTTCGTCAGCGTTTAAAGCAGGATCGGGGGTCTCCTCTTGTTCTTCTTCTTTATTCGGATCTTTTATTATCAACGCGAAAAAAGCTGCAATAAGAAGTACCTTGAATGGTTGGATGACGACTACAGACTGGAAAAATGACACCAACATTGACGTTAACCATTTCTCTGACTTTTCTTTTCCAAAGGTGAAGCCATACAGCATGCAGACGAAACCACATGTCAATGACGAAACAGCCACTAGCATATAGGCAATGTAGATGCACCAATAAGGGAACAAGAACTTCTTTTTAGATTTCTTTTGTTCACAATCGGAGTCGTCGTCCTTCTTGATGATGCTTAAAAGAGTTTTCCAGTTGAAAACTTTTTTCACAGAGTTATCCCGATTGTCTTGAGTCGAGTCAATGTAGGCCACTTGTGACTTGGAGTCGACGTTTCCAGAGGGCTCAGCGTCTGCCAAATCTGGATTGGAGTAGTTTGTTTCTTCCTCGACCTGTTCATATTTCTTAGACTTTGAGTTGTCCTCCTTTGGTATCAGCTTTCGAAAAATAGACACAATGATCATATTCACCGGCAACACCACGAAACTACTCTGTACACCGATCATTATTTGTTTCACACTGAAAATAAACGGTCCGATATGTATTGACTGGTCTGCAGCTGACGTGTCATCAGCCCCAGTTTGATAGAACATTAAGTTTGCCAGCATTGTAGTTAGCATCAAAGAGAGGCAACAGGACAGCCGCTGGACACGAGTGAATGTGCTCTTCGGCGGGCGCGTAAAAACTGAAAGCCAAAGATGCCCATCTAGCAGATTCTTCCTGGTAGAGTTTACAAATAAGATATTAAACTTGGTCAACTCCTCTTTTGTTGCTTGTTTAAGTCTGCGATCAACTGCGCCGTCTCCCTCCTCAACAGCAAGCCACTGATCACACACAAACCACCATTTGGATTCTGTCTGTAGGTCCCGGATGAGCACGCGAAATAGGTACCAAGCGGGGGATTTCCCTGCATTGTTATGCCAGATGTGGATCTCTTTGACGCTCCCGAGGGACTGTGGTACTGTTAACAGAAACTGGTCGATTTCTCCACGTCCAAATTTGGGGCGTTTTGGATCTTTTAATATCCGGGGCTCGCTATCACCCAAAGTGCCAAACAACTGGATAAATACGTCAGCGGTTGTTCTAGACTTTTGTTGGAATCCAGTCTGCAGAGTGATCTCATAGCCATAGGTGTCGCGGGGGTCATTTGACAGAAGGGGAGTGACACCAACCTACAACACAAAAGAAATTCAAAGTTATACTACAATATATAGCAGGTCAGTTTCACGACAAGTTGCCTGACTCATTATTTCTAGGCTGGCCAAGTTTTTTTTAGATTCGTAAACTTAGAGTATTTTTTAGTATCTGTAGTGCTACATACTCTTAGATCAACACACATAACGTTCACAGCAATTTAAAGAAAGGATTAGTTAGGTTGCATATATTTTCTACGATCGGCACTAATCATCTAAGTCATCGTGTAATGTTTGCAAATTTGATATGTAATAAACAATTATATATTATTTTTATAGGAAAAAAGTGATGATCATTTTCTCTATAATGTTAAATTTAAAATTCAAAATTAGCAGATTACGCGATTATTACCAGAAGGTACTATTATTACGTTACGCCACCTCTCAGAGAGGTTGTCAACTGATGAGAGTTTGTGACATGGCCGAAAGACCATAGCCGAAACTAAAATTACCTTTTCCAGATCTTTCTTATCTCTCCATCGTGCCCAAATCACTCCCACAAAATAGAAGCCGAATATGGTGAGAACTGTTGCAAACACAATGGGGTTTGATGCAATATCACTGAAACCGCTGAAGGCCTTGTCAAAGTCGATTGGATTCGGAGCAACCAAGAAGCCGCCACCAAAATTCGTCAAGTGCGTGCAGTGACAAACCGTTGAAAAGTAGGTAGTTTGTGGTGCAACCTGTTGTAAATAATAATAGTTGATAGAGCGCCAGACTGCTGTGCGGGAGGTCGAGGCTCTGAGCCCCAGACCGGACCAACACTCAGGGTCTTAAAATAACTGAGGAGAATGTGCTACCTTTGCAAATGGTTTGACGTTCAAGTCTTCGCGGATGAGGGCTATAAACCGTACACTCCGTCTCCTGCATCCTGAGTAGTACATGATTAACAAGGGACGTTAAAGAACCCACACCGAGTTCCCGGTGTTGTGGTCTGGCCTTGTCTCACGGGTTGGTGCTTCACATAGGGCTAAACTCATTGCGACTTTCTCCCTTGAACAGAATTCTCCAAAAATTGGCTAAATGACAGTGGTTCAAAGGATACTAACAATTCAAGAATTGGACGTGCATATGGTTGTTAGCTATCAAGCCTTGAAGGCTCATTCAAGAGTTTATTATTCATAGAAAAGTCGGTAGCTTTAAACGCTAATGCTTTTTTGGGTATATAGTGTTTTTTCCATAGACACACGCGGAGGATTCCGGATCCCATATAAAGGTGTTCAGAGGTGATGGGGATTTTCTCAGTTGCTATATAACCGCGACTGCTTTCAAGATGTATGCCGAGAGATATTGTAATAGGTAGCAAGTGAGAAAACCTGAACTGGAACAATCTAAGCATTACCAAAGCACGACGCTCAACCCCCAAAAAATTTTGAAGAGCGGCTCTTCTTTGATCGTCCGTACGATCTGATAGAGATCCCTTCCCTGGGTTTTCTTAAAGATTAAAAAGGCGAACATGTTGCCTACTTAAATTACTTACTTCGCAACCAGATACTTTCCACTTCTCCTCTAGCTCGTCCCAGAAGTTGCAAGACGAAAGAAATGAGAACAACTTGTAGTTCGTTCCAGAGCATTTCTTGTCTGTCCGCGATTCATCATGACGCGTTAAATACAAACCCAAATAGTAAACTTCTTTGTCCGAGCTGGAACGATTTAACTGAAAATTGGAAACAGACAATGGGAAACCTTCCCTCCAATCAGCAATGCCGGGAATCACCCTCATGGTCCAATTGAAGTCAAACGCCTCCGTCGTTGGAAATTTATCTTTACGAAGAAAGATCTTAAATTCGTGGGTACAATTAACTGCCTCGGGATGCACAACAGCGTTGATTGAATAACTGGAGTCCTCGATGTGTAATTTATGTGTTGTCATTGTGTTCTCCTCGACGGTAAAATTACCCGACTCTGGTAACTCGCCAGCCTCATCTCGCGGGACAGTTATGGCAATAGGATGCCGCAAATGCGTGACATTGACTGGCGTTCCGTGACAGTTTTCAAACTTAAGGCCAAGGCAGTTACTGTCCACTCCAGACGATGAATTATCCCAAATATAAGGGTTGTCTTTGGCATTAATTCCCTAAAAGTTAACAAAGTGGATTGGAAATGCATAGTTCTTACCAGTTGATAGTGTCATGTGAAGTGCGTTTATAATTGTTATACATCACTAAAATGTCAAACATTCCAGGAACTGAAGAGAGAAAGTTTCCCAGTTTCTTGCCCATCACCACTACGATAAAGAACTAACCGGCACTTCTTCCCAAATTTGTCCGAACGAAATGAGAAACAAACAAACAAACAAACAAAATTAGCAACGATTCCTTGATTACAGGCCCAACTGAACAATATTTGTGGCGTGGATTACCACTTATAGCGGAGCTCCTGCGCACCGACGGCGTCCGAGCGGAGCCCCATACCTTAGAAAATTTGGTAACCCATCGATCGAACAAATTTTGGGTGTCACGTGACAGTCCGTACGTACGTCCGTCCGTCCGTACGCCAATACCTTGAAAATAAGAGAGTAGAACCATTACCATAGCTACATCTTTGATTTTGAACATCCGTGTCATGGTTAATTGACAGCTGTTAAAACAAGCTATTCACTGATCAGTATCACGTGACCATATCGCGGGCTCAGGTTTAGAGCTCATCGGGGTCGCGTGTTTTTTTAAGTTGACCGTTGACAAGTTACTGGTTTTTCGATTAGATCGCGGGCTCAAGCAAGGTTATTACCCCGGGGGGGGGGGGAAGGGGGAAGTACGTGCAAAGGCAAAATTTCGGCGCACATAAACTCCTAGCGCGTTGTTGACTTTTCTTCCGACATATTTCTTGCACAATCGTCTCTTGGAAAGTCCCTGATATATTGGGTACGTAATTTCTACAATCTTGCTTACGCTTATTGGGTATAGTTTGTTAAAATTTAACTGTAAAAAATAGCAAAACCCCACGCTGAACAATTGCATGCTCACAAATGATCATTTTTTGAGTTTCTGATCCAAGAAAAACAAATCCCTTTTTTCTTTATCGCTAGCTATTGCAATCAGGAGCTCCGCTTTTAGGCTTGGTTAAATCTGTATATTGCAAGCCCCCCTCTTTTCGAACAAACCAATCACGACCATGGTCATGAAGGTTTGTACCAGTTCTCTGCAGCTGAGTAGTCATTTTGTATCCCGCAAGAGTATCAAACAAGCCCACCAGTGAAATCATTTTCATCGATGCTTCGTGATTAAAACTCAGAAACACAAATAGAGGCAAAGTGTTGCCAAGACTTGAATACTATCTCTCCTAATCTCCCAAAGACATTTTCTTAACGATATATATTCGAAAATATAAACAAAGATTTACAAATATGTCAGACCAAAAATATAATTTTAACCTTTTCATGCACTACTATGAATTTTCTTGTTAAAAATTAAAAGACACTACCAGATATCAATCGTCGCTACATCCCAGTACCTTTGCTACGAGGTAACAATCTTCATCTGTCCAACTTCCTACAACATCCTCATTAGAAGGTAGAACAAAGGACCCTCCACCAACAGAAAAGCTGGACCCCGCGAGAGCTTTATGGTCCACTTTTGAGACGAGTGCAGACATGCGACCACTCGAAAGCAACGCAGGCTCCTGGCCAGCCTTTTGATATGCTGCGAGTATGTTCAGTATATCGTCTATAAGCTTCATCGCGGCCTTTGTCATGCTACGAGCCTGAAAAATGCCAAACATAAGAAAAAATAAATGTGCAACTTCCTAACAAAAGTTTTTTGAGTTCATTATCGGGAGAAAATCAAATGAGCGACATACTGTTCAAAAGGTGATAGGAGTCAAACCCTGGCACAAACGACACTCGCGGGAATTAAAGTTACTGCTCACTTCATGGGACCCTATCAAGGTGATCCTCCTGTGTTTTAGTCAATATCAGAACAATACAAAATTATAATCGATTTCCTCTGTTCGCACAAAATACTTCTTGAACATCATAATGAAGACAGCAAGTGATTATTGGAGGGAAATTCAGTCGAACTACGGTCAGTGGCGATAATGTTCCCAAGATAAGGACCACAGAAGTTAAAAAAGTCTGCCAGACTTTTTCTGAGTGTTTGACATCACAACCTTGTGCATGCCATCGCTTATAGCTTCTAATTTGTCCACTGAAATAGGAATTTTTTTTAGCAAAACTAAAACATTAAAATACGTATTCTAGTACCGTTTCGACAAGCTGCATGTGTGTAGTAAGTTTGAGTACCATTTAAATCTCAGAACAAATACGAAGTTCTAAATAAGTGTGACAGACTTGTAGAAATGCTAGAGCCGAGTGCTTTGGTTTATAAGTCATAAGGTAAGTCGGGCTACTGTTTTCTTCAGCACTGTCTCTATTTAGATCGGACATCTTAAAGTAAAAGAATTATTTCAATAATTAAAACATGCCATGGCCAGGTACAGTCTTTGCAATCGTTCATTATAAACTTCATCTTACTTTGTTAACACTTCGCAGTGAGGAGGGGGGGGGGGGGCTTTTCGGTGTTAATCTAAAATTGATTTAGGTAAGGTAAAACTGCAATACAGTAACTATCAAATTACAACAAAATACGATAAAACTAATACTAAGGTAAGAAGTTAAAAATTCACATAAAATTTTTATTTCTAAATTCCTTTTGAAAAACAAAACAAACTCACATAACTTAAAAGTATTGGTCCTTTGTCCGGTAGCGCTCTTAACTCAGGCAAGGTATGTTAAGAAGGTGGGAATTTCGAGTCACACGACCACTTACCTCTCCTCGATTTAAGAAAATCGAGGAGGGATCAGCGGACTTATAAGCTTATAAGCTTCCTTTATGATATACAACTCAACGCTCGCCAAGTAAATTCAATCAAGCATTTAACATGGTTTACTAAGCAAAAGTATATTTAATAATTGGGTTCCGGTACTCTCCTCGATGAAAGGAAACTCTCAATGCTCCTCTGCAATACGTACAGACATTAATGGTTATGGTAATGGTCTGCTCTGCAATATGTTAAATGTTTTGTGTGCATGCAAAATATCAGTGCAAAACAGATAAGAACACATAACAGCAGATAATGGCATCGACAGTAAACGGACTAGTTGCACATAAAAGGAAGAGTGAGTTCTTACCAGGGCAGTCAAAGCTTTAAAAGAGCAATTCGGAAATTAGGAAATTTAAACGTCTAATAGGTGAGACCGAAAATGTTAGACTCGCCAGTACGAAACACTGGTAGTACTATTAACCTGTTGTGTTGTGTCTTCTGATTGGTCCTTGTCCCTTGATGGAGCCATCTGCTGTACATTACTACCTTGTCGATGCTTTGAAGCTCCAAACAAGTTACCTATAAGCAAAAAACCTTATAAGGACTGGTCTAGGGATGTTTTCTATCGTCAGGTACTTTACATGCTACATCAGTTGCTGACAATCACAAAACTAGAAGATCGTATTCCTGCCTTTCAAACTTAAGCAGTCGGGTTTTTTGTCTGAGGTTAATTACAGTATTGCTTCAGAGATATTTTGTCCATTTTGGATGGTAATGCATGCCCGCCTCGGGGGAGGGGGGTACTCCCCAAAGTTTTTTAAGGGGGTGTGCAGTCCAAACCTTGATATCCGTGCACTGTTTCAGACCAAAATCTGTAATTTTCCAGACCCTACTTCAGACCTGAACGAAATATCGATACCCCATTTCAGATCTCTAAAATTAGTGCATGGCTCTAATATATGACCACCGCTAACGAGAAATAACTTCCATTTGCGTAAAGATTCGAGAAGTGCTACAAATTTGTCAATGTTGACGCGGAAAAAAAAATTCCTTCTACACAAAATACCCACTGCCAAGCCACACAATCACACCCTATTTCAGACCAAAATGGTTAGAATCTATACCCATTTTAAGACCAAAACCACTCAAAAACCATACCCTCTGGGGTCGCACGTACCTTTATAGCCCATATAAGGGAAACCCTCCCCCCTTTCCCTGCCCTAACGTATTATATCAGTTAACTTTGTGGTTTTTGAAAGTAAGTTCTGGATACGACCATCTTTGTTACCTTAAACAATCACATTACATCTACCAGTGAACAAAGTTTAATTTTATGTCATTGTTATTAGGTGATAAAATCTCGAAGCAAATGATAGTGTTAATGAAATAGCGTTCACGTAGACTTGGTTGTTCTTTGACTCTCAGTAGATTAAAGCACAACGGTGTTTAGGTCAAGAAGCACGAGTTTAAAGAGAACTTACCCAGGTTTTCTACCATGCCCTTGCTGATTGATTCTATGGCAGCTAGTGAATCAGCACTCTTCTTCGCCGAGAGGGTAGTTAGAGCATTTGTTAAAATACTTAGTATGCTCTCCTGCAACGGCAAAAAAAAAAAAAAATTAAAAATTAAAAAGTGATTGCAGTAAGTTGATGATGTAGAAAAATCCAACTGAAATGTCTGAAAATGGCTGGCTCGCTGCATGGCTGATTGACTGCACCATCGCGTCACCAGTCATCTGATACGATCCCTTCCTCAGGGACGAATCTAACGCTAGACATAAACTTCTGATCTCCAGCCATGAGTTATATGCTCGACAAGTTTGACATACCTGCGCTTCGCTTGACAGTTCCTCGACATTATTGGTAACGGATGACATTGCCTCTATCAGTAGCCCTGCAGTGTCTGTGGATTCAGGCTCAAGATCCTCTAGAACTCCAAGTAAGTCTTCCTTTATCTGGAGACACAGCAAAAAGAACCGTCAATATGAAAAAAATATGTATTACTTACATTTCAACCTACTTGGCTTATCTCGAGGAGAAATAAAACTGCAGCAACATCGCCCATAGTATTAATTGAACGAAAAGATGAAAACGCCATGTTAACCTACAAGGAAAGGAAAGAAAAGGATTCCCAAGTTGCTGCTGAGTACGACTTTAATTCGCACTGCGAAATGACGTTTCAAGGAGTGGTAGTATAATGGACTTGAGCGCCAAGACCATTTGGCTGATTTGTTGAGCAAGGGTTCATAACGTTCATAAATCACGAAACCAAAACAAACACTGTTTCCGTTCAAAAAGAAATCAATGCTTTCACATTACAGGGCGCGGAGAGCTATATGGAAGATTTTTACAAACCTTCATACGAGCTTTCTTCGCTTCGCTGTCCTCAAAACTAGGCTCCCCATCTCCCCCTTTCGAGCTGTCCTGGTCGAATTTCTCTTGAGCATCGTGGTCATCAAGTATCGTAGAGACTGCAGTTATAAGCTGGGCCATACCCTGTGCGTCGCCTGAGATTGCCATGTTGGTCAGTAAGCCATCTTTAGAAGTCAAGGACTGCAATTCTTCCGTAGTCAGCATTGCATCCCGCACCTAACATTGTTTATGTCGCAAATGCATTAGTTAATTCTTAACTTTCCTTTTCAATCCGTGTAAAATGGTTTAAAAAGAAGTAATGAAATTTTTGATTGTGATCGTGTGGTTTAAAGAGTTAAAATAACAAATGGAGCCTTTCTCCCTAAGCACGCATGATAAAACGCGAGGTCTTAAGCGGAAGCGAGGAAGCCGAGTGGCCTTTAGAGCGGCGGATTTCAAATCTAGATGACCCTGGTTCAAATCCTCCACCGCAGCCATTGGCTGTACTTGGTAGTAGTATTGAGTCCAGGTCCTCGACCGCGTTTGTTAAATAGCCAACTGGTCAGTTTCCCACCAGCTGGGATTCAGTTCAAGTCTGTGATCTACTTTCAATATTTAGTTTATTTTCAGTGTCCTTAATTGGAATGGCACAGCGTTGCTAAATACTCCGACGTTTTAATATAGTGATTTGCTACACTTGCACCTAATCGTACCTTTTTGGCAAACATACGCGAGAGACCAAACGAGCCTGATATGCTACCGAAGCGTACCAAAAAGGTACGATTACGTATTCACCGTACACAAATTCGGCCAAGTAAGCACGACACCGTAGCCATAACAGGTCAGTGACTTGATATCGCTTAATATCAGGACAGTAGACATGGCTTCTGATTGGCGAATTTGGGAACGGTAATTGAGCATAATGTGCTTGATTGATGTGTGAAGCCGAAGAACGCATACTTGCTAACATCTGAGTTCGGCCAAGTTTCCTCTAGCTAGGAAGTCATTAGCTTTCCAGCAATAGTAACATGCCCGATTTGGGACTGGAAATAATGCAATAGCGGTCGCCGTTCGCCGGTCGTCGGTCGCTGTCCGTTTATTGTTGCAATAAGATGAAACAGAAACGTCATTTCTACCTCTATGTCATGATGTTAATAAGCGCATCTCAATCGTTTTCAGCTACTATTGCTAAGGTCGCGTATCCAGAGTTTTCAACGAGACATAGGTCTCAAAAACTGCCACGATGGCTTATGCCATCAAGGTTTCTTAATATAAAATACTAGTAATTAAATTAATTTACGATCAAACTACGACACTTACAGTCACTAACAAGGTTTCTTCACTGAAACTGTTGTAGTTATCAAAGACCTTTACTGTCAAGTTGTATGTGTAGTCGTTTTGATGTGGGCCCAGTGGAAGTAGAGAAGGAGGCAACTTTGGATCTTGTCCATGCTGTAGAAGTGTCTCTCCGAGTAGAACTTTATAGATAAGAGCACCATCTTCGTCATGCCATCCTGAACATTCAATTCTAAACTGCGTTTCCAGCACTTTCCCCTCCGTTGGAGACACATTGCAGTTTCCTTTCCGAGGAGGAATATTTGTTGTAAAGTGGTGTTCACTGCGACCTTCCAGGCCTTCTGTAGAAAGGAAATAAAAGGCATTAGTGTAAAAAGGCATTTTGCCCAGCAAAGGTCTCAGAAGAATACGCTAGCCTACCCTGGGGCATCAAAACAAACAAACAAACTTGCTATAACGGTTAATTAGCTTTTATCAGCCTCAAGTTCAAAACTAGCTATATGTTTTGACACAACGGCAATGCGGAAAAACATACGGCGCAGCTTTCTGCGGATCACTACTTATAGGTCCAAGCAGTGCTGGCTGCAGTGGCGGAGATAATGACGGGCTGTAAGAAGGAGCGCGAGAATGTGGCTCGGTTGATTTATTTCTACTTGGACAAGCATTTTTTTTCAGCATTTCACTGTTTAGAAAACAAGTCTTTCCCTGCCCGCCCGTGAGGCTCCCTTGCTCATATATTAAGTGGGGCGCTTACATGGATGCAAAATGTAAAGAGGGTTTGTGGAAAAAATGTGGCTTCCACCGAAATTTATCGCTTGCCTCGTGGAAATAAAGGGTTCGGAAACCTTCTTAATGTTAATTTTGTCCGAAAACAGTACACCAGCGTTGCATTAGTGACGAGAAAATGCTGCTGCGTACAAGGAAAATTGGGT
>Ga0126339_10001221_pt1 | contig 16968 bp, 19 predicted proteins | sample OrbTmetagenome_2_FD_92532 | JGI IMG/M metagenome (GOLD analysis project Ga0126339, IMG submission 92532) | Coral microbial communities from Petempiche,Puerto Morelos, Mexico - Orbicella T R C metagenome | ecosystem: Host-associated > Invertebrates > Cnidaria > Coral | place: Petempiche,Puerto... | reverse complement strand
GAGCCGGACTTCGAATACGCGCTCATCGACGGCACCATCGTCAGCGTTCACCAGAAGGCGAGCGGCGCAAAAGGGGGACTCAAAATCAGGCCATCGGACGCTCGAAAGGCGGGCTGACCACCACGATCGTGGCGCTGGTCGATGCCTTGGGCAATCTGGTGCGGTTCACCCTTCTGCCCGGGCAACGCCACGATAGCATCGGCGTCCAGCCATTGATCGAAGGCGTCTCTTTTGATGCCCTCGTCGCTGACAAGGCATTCGACATCGACTGGATCCGCGCCGAGTTGGACGACCGGGGCGCCTCTGCCGTGATCCCCTCCAAGGCTGGCCGAAAACACCCAAGTCTCTGCGACTGCGCGATGTACCGCTGGCGCCACCTGGTCGAGAACTACTTCGCCAAGATCAAGGAGTTCCGGGGCATCGCGACACGGTACGACAAGACCGACAGCAACTACACCGCAAACTGGCACCTCGTCGCGGCCATCATCGCAGGTCGCGAATTGTCGACAGGCCCTAGAGTGAAGCGGGATCAGCTTGGGTCAAGCTGACCCGACTTCCCTCTCATTCTATAGGTTTTGAGTATCTTCGAGATCAAGTTGGTCCGTATCGTGACCCAACTTGATCTCGGAATACTCTAGCGCCGTGGCATCAGCACCGTGTAGTCCAGGTCCAGTACCACGGTGTCCAACGGCTTGTCGTTCGAGTCCTTGTCCGGGAAGTCCTCGCAAGACTGGTTCTTGACCGCCACCGTGCGCAGACGCAGCGCACCCACATCGGTCCGGTCGGGAATGTCCATCTTGTCCAGCACCTCGGTCCAGGCGTGGATGGTGTCGCCGCCGGCGGTGGCGTTGATGTGCCGGCCGGCGTTGATGGCCGCCACGCGGAAGGCGTTGGCCAGACCGTTGAAGGACAGGGCGCGGGCCAGGCTGATCACATGTCCGCCATAGACCAGGCGGCGACCGAGCGGACCCTGGGCCTGGGTCATCTGGTTGAAGTGCACCTTGGCGGTGTTCTGGTACAGGCGGGTGGCCAACTGGTGTTCAGCCTCTTCCAGCGTCATGCCCATGGCATGGTCGATGCGCTCGCCGACCGCATAGTCCTCCCAAAGGTCGTCCTGGCCAGCCAGTTCGGCGTCGTAATCCTCGACGTCCAGGCAGTCGGGAATGATCAGGTCCGCGGCCGACACCGTCTTCGCCAGCGTCGGGATGATGGGGGGCGGCGCATCCGTGCCGTCGTCCTCGGTCTCCCGTTTGCGCACCATCACCCAACGCACGAAGTCAACCACCATGTCATCGTCTTGATTGACGCCGGTCGTCCGCACCCAGACAACGCCGGCCTTCCGGCTGGAGTTCTCCTTCAGGCCGATGACCGTGGAACTGGCCCGCAAGGTGTCGCCGGCATAGACCGGCGCGCCGAAGACGCATTCGGCGTAGCCCAGGTTGGCCACGGCATTCAGGGACAGGTCGGGGACGCTTTTGCCGAACACCAAGTGGAAAACGAGCAGATCGTCGACCGGCATGTCCTCGTAGCCCAGATCCATGGCGAAATCGGCGGAGGAGTGCAGGGCGAAGCGCGTCCCATACAGGGCGGTATAGAGCGCCACGTCGCCCTCGGTGACCGTGCGCGGCGTGGGGTGCACGAGTTCCTGCTCGAGGAAGAAATCCTCGAAAAAGTTGCCCTTGGTGGTCTTGGTGCTGGCGGTCATGAAACGGCGCTCCTGGGGGCGGATGCGAAGGCAAGAGGGGACGGGAGGGAGGACGCGGGGGACGGACGCCCGGGCGGGGCCGAAGCGCGCAGGGTGCCTCAGGCGGCGCCGGCCTCCCGCAGATCGGCGTCCATCGCGGTGATGGCTTCGGCCAGGGCCACGAGGCGGCGGGCGTTGACCACGTGCAGGTTCTCGACCAGCTTGCCATCCACCAAGACCACGCCTTGGCCGGCCTTCTCGGCTTCGGTGTGGGCGTCGATGATGCGCCGCGACCAGGCCACCTCGGCCTCGCCGGGGGCGAACACCTCATTGGTGGTGGGGATGGTCTTCGGGTGGATCAGCGTCTTGCCATCGAAGCCCAACTCGAGCCCCTGTTGACAGGCGGCCGCGAAGCCCTCGTCGTCGGACAGGTCGAGGTACACACCGTCGAGGATCGCCAGGCCATGGGCGCGCGCCGCCAGCAGGCACAGGCCCAGGCCGGTGATCATGGGCAGGCGCATGGGGGTATGGTGGCAGTGCAGGTCCTTGGCCAGGTCAGACGTGCCCATGACGAAACCACCCAGGCGGGCCGAGGCGCCGGCGATCTCCTCGGCGCGCAGCATGCCCATGGGGGTTTCCATCATGCACCAGATGGCCGTGTTCGGCCGCGCCCCCATGCCGGCCATCACGGCGTCGACCTGACGCACGGTGTCGGCGCTTTCGACCTTGGGCAGCAGGATGCCGTCGCATCCGCTGGCGGCCACGGCTTCCAGATCGGCGTAGCCCCAGGGCGTGTTCAGGCCGTTGATGCGGACCAGCACCTCGCGGCGGCCATAGCCCTGCTCGACGGCCGCCGCCACGTTGGCGCGGGCATCGGTCTTGGCGTCAGGCGCGACGGCGTCCTCCAGGTCCAGGATCAGGCCGTCGGCGGCCAGGGTCCGGGCCTTTTCCAGGGCGCGGGTGTTGGAGCCCGGCATATACAGGACGCTGCGGCGCGGGCGGGCGGTGGCGGCCATGAGTCGAACTCTCCTCTCCGATCGGGCAGGGGCGGGATGACGACCTTTGGTCGTGTGAGGCGGTCTTGTGGCGCGCGGCGGGCGCCACGGCGCGGCCACTATAATTGAACGCCGAGGCGTGGCAAGGTGCCGACCGTTCGATCCTGTCGCGCGGGAGACCAATGACCGCCGGTCCCGCGCCCCGTCCGTGCCGAGGGTCATGTCTGTTCTATCGATTCAAAGCCATGTGTGCGCCGGCCACGTGGGCAACGCCGCGGCCGTGCCCGCCTTGCAGGCCCTGGGCCGCGCCGTCTGGCCGGTGCACACCGTGTTGTTCTCCAACCACCCGGGGCATGGGCGGTTCAAGGGGCATGCCATCGAACCTTCTCGGGTTGCCGATTGCGTGGCCGGGATGGCCGACCTTCCGGTGGTCTGGGACGAGCGGTTGGCGGTTCTGTCGGGCTACCTGGGCGTGCCGGGCACGGCGGCTGTCGTGGCGCGGGCCGTGGACCGGGCGCGCGAGGGCCGGGCCGATCTGCCGTATCTCTGCGATCCCGTGATCGGTGACGTGCTGCCGGGCCGGTATGTGGATGCCGCCATCCCCTCGATGATGCGGGATCTGCTGGTGCCGCGCGCGACCATCATCACCCCCAACCTCTTCGAACTGAGGAGCCTGACCGGGCAGCCGTGCCGCGATCTGGCCGGGAGCCTGGCGGCGGCGCGATGGCTGTTGGCGCGTGGCCCTCGCGTGGTGGTGGTCACCAGCCTGGAGGTGCCGGACGGACCCGAGCCGGGCGGCGCTCGCTGCCTTGTGACAGATGGCGAGGGGGCCTGGGTGGTGGCAACGCCTTGGTTGGGGTTCACGCGGCCGCCCAACGGCGCTGGCGATCTGCTGGCGGCGCTCTATCTGAACGCTTGGTTGGAGGAGGCGCGCCCGGAAGTAGCCCTGAGCCGGGCGGTGTCGTCTTTGTTCGGGGTGCTGGACGAAACCTTGCGTGTCGGCGGTTCCGAACTGGCCCTGGTGGCGGCGCGGGATCGTTTGTCCAAGCCGCCGCATCTTTGGCCGTCGATCCGGGTGTGATCCGTTCTGATGGAGATCCGGGGTCGTGTCAGGGTTCTTCAATTTATAGTCCAGAATAGATTTCGTTACCCTCAAGGATAGTTCTTGTGACGGCGTTGCGACACGGGAGCCTGTTATCCGATGTCAACGCCCGTCATGGTTCATATGACTCATGGCGAGTGCCTGTATGAAACATTCGACACATGGATATCAGCATTGACGGATCTCAATGGCTGATGCATGAGATGAATACTGGGCAGCTTGACCGCTCCCTCGCGTCCACAACCCCGCGAGTGCGTTTCTTGGGTCGACTCCAATCTTAAGAGAACCTTCCCCACGTCTCCGGTGGCTGTTGTCAAGCGCGTTTCTGCGAATTTTTATCTTGAGAGTTTTAAGCAGATAACGCATTCATATCGGCGACTGTGCGTCGGCTCGTGGGAAGACTCGTCGTGCCGGGCGGAACCCGGGGAGGTTGCCCACCGAAGTCCTGTGAGGCGATAGGGGTCTGAGCCGGCAAGACTGCCTCTCTTGAGGCTATTTTCGCTGGACCGTCGTCGCTGGGGTGATCGCCGTGGTGTTCAACGGTCTCCCAGAGATGGGACTCCCAAACTGAGGCGCGGCCGGCCACGCGGAAAGGGTGCCCGGCTGGAGCAGACGGACCAAAACAAAACCAACCAAGAAACCGCCGGACAAAAAAAAGCAGATCGACGTCTTTGGACGCGGCCGTGTCGCCGATGTCCATCCTCCGGCACTGGATGCAAGCACGCCGCCTGCGGGCCTTTGAGGCCCGTGTCATCAGTCGCGAACCGCAGAGAGGCTTTCGTGCGCATGACCCATTCGACTCTCGACGAGTCCCTCTCCGAGACAGATCCGAGCCGGCGACATCTTGTCCTGGGAGGAGCCGCCCTGGGGGCCGCCGCCGCCGTGTCGAGCCTCGGTGGCTCGGCGATGGCCGCCGTCGCGCCGGTGCTGCCGGGGACCAAGCCGGCCCAACCGTTCCGCCTGGGGCCCGGTTTGCGGCCAGGCCTGAAGCCAGACCAGCCGGCCCGTCCTGAAACGGTCCTGGACGCCAGCGGGGCGCCCCTTTCGTCGCGCCCCACGGTGCATCGCCCGACCGGTGCCGACCGTCCGATGGTGGTGCATCATGCGCCGGCGCCCGCCAGCGCCGCGCGCGACCGCAGCTTGGTGCTGGACAACGTCAATACGGGCGAGGCGCTGTCCGTGACCTACATGGAGAACGGCCGGTACCTGCCGGACGCGCTCACGGCCGTCAACTGGCTGATGCGCGACCGGCGCACCGACGAGGTGGCGCCCATCGACGTTGCCTTGCTGGACCTGCTGTACGACCTGAGCCAGACCTTGGAGACACGGGGGCCGATCCGCCTCATCTCCGGCTATCGGTCGCCCCGAACCAATCGCGCCATGAGCGTCCGCAACCGGTCTGTCGCGCGCAAGAGCTATCACACCCTTGGCATGGCCGCCGACATTGCCGTGCCTGGGGTCAGTGTGCCGGCGCTGTTCCGTGTGGCGGCATCCATGGGCCGTGGTGGCGTGGGGGACTATCCGGGTTCGGGGTTCGTCCATGTGGACGTCGGTCCTCGGCGTACCTGGTAGCAGCGTGGCCAGGTTGGTCAGCATGCGGGGGCACGTCCCATGGCGCGGCTGACCGCCGGCCTGAGGGTGCGTGCATACCTGCGGCAGATGCAGAGTCGCGGCGGGTTCGGCACGGTCTTGCGGCATGGCGAGGAAACCGCCGGCGACATCCTGCTGAAGGTGCGGCCGGTCGGCGCGGACGGGCGCGGTGGGATCGACGTCTATGCCCAGGCAAGCTTGGCGGACGGACAACGGGGCTGGATGCGGCTGGGCCGGCCGGGCTTCGCCGACGAGGCCGCCGCCGATGCCGCCATTGCCCGTGCCGTGAACCGCGACCCGGATCTGTGGGTTCTGGAGTTAGAACCGAACCGCGCAGGGTTCCCTCTCGACGAGCCGCTGCTTCCGGAGTCATGAGCCGCCCTCCAGGGTGGCGTGAGCACGGAGCGTGCGACGTGGCGAGTTAGCAACATGGTGTGCGAAAAACGTGCGATAAGGGCAACTCTTGTAGGGGTGTGGCCGGCAATGATACCGTTGCCGCGTTTGGTCAACGATTAGGCCAAAGGCTGGCGTTGGCCTGACCGAGGCATGTGGGCGCGTCTTGGGCGCGGTGCCTCGACGGCGTGGGCTCGATATCGGGCGTCCGACCCTGGTCCCCAGGTGATGGGCTCCGAGAGCAGGGACCTGACACAGGGGTCCTTTGGGCAGAGCCTGAAACGAGGTGCCTGACTCCCGCGCCACATGGCCTGCCCGACCCGGCAGGGGACGATCATGACTCCTTCAACGATGGTGAGGTTCTCCGGTGCGTGAGAAGACCGTCAAGCCCGGTGACCATTTTCGGAAATCCGATGCGGTGTACCCGTCCGTCTGGGTGGTGACACGGGTCATCCATACGCCTGGGGTGCCCACACACTACATGTTGGCCGACACCGAAGGGCGCGGAGAGGTGCGAACCATCTCCGAACCGACGCTGACCGATCCCGAGTACTACACACCGGTTGTGCATAAGGGGGAGTCGGGGACAACCGACCTGAATGGCGGCGCACCGGCCGGCGATCGCCAGGAGGCGACCCCCTCGAACCGAGGCCGTGCCAACGACCACGCCATGGCCGAGGATCGCGGCTGGCTGGATAACCTTGATGCTTTGGGTGGTCAGACCGCTGGACAGGGCGGCGTGCGCTGAGAGCCCTCGCGAAGGGCGGGCGACGGCAGCCCGACCCAGGGCCGCCGATGGGTTGGCGCCGTCGATCACGGACAGTAACCGTTGAGACTGGGCCCATGCACCCTTCATGACGCGCATGGTGGCACGGCGTCATAACGCCTTCTGTTCCGGAGTCTTCATGTTCGTTCCGGATTGATGCCGCTCGTTATGCGCTTATTCTGCGGCCCACCGAGCAGCCGGTACCGATTCTTGAATGTACGCCATGTCGGCCGGCGGTACGCAGTCCGGCAAGACAGCGCGCGTGACACGCGGTCGCACCGCGCGGGACAGGCGACCGAGCGTCGCGCCGAGCAGCGATCGGGAACCGATGGCCACGCGTAGCGCCAGGCGATCAAGGGCTGCCTCGCCAATGGCCTCATCCGTGACGGCGGTGCCGAGCACCCAGCTCAGAAGACGGGCGTCTGGGCCACGGACCGGATCGCCGGGGCGTCCAAGGTCGACCGGGTCGCGCGCATGCACCGTGATCACCGCCATCAGACCGTCAAGCGGTGCCAGCGCGCCGAGCAACCCCACCGCCGCTAAGCGGCGAACGGTGCTGTCGGGAAACGGGTCACCGCAGCCTGGATGTCGGCGCCAGGCGCGCGCGGCGTCAAGCAAGACGACACCAACGTCGCAGGATGGCTCCGGCGGGCGCGGGAATGGCAGAACAGTTCGATCCATGGTGTGTCCCCTTTCGTCAGGTGACAGAAGTCGGGGATCGGCGCCCGGTGTTGACGGACGTCAAGCCTTTTCAGGGAGGCGGCGCGGGCTTTCTGGTCGCGTCAGGACAAACAGGGCCGCGCCGGTCAGCAGGACTCCCTGAAGGCCAAGGACCCACAGGGGTGCTCCGAGGCTCCAGGTCACGAGCAGTGCCGTGATCATGACGAGGACGGAGATCTTCTTGGTTCGACGATCAATCCCGCCATGGTCGCGCCAGTTTTCGATAAGCGGACCGAAGTGGGGATGGGTGCGAAGCCACGTGTGCAGTCGCGGCGACGCGCGTTGAAACGCGTAGGCGGCGACCAGCAGGAAGGGTGTTGTCGGGATCAAGGGCAAGGCGATCCCGACCGCGCCGCTGGCGAGGGCCACGAAACCGATGGTGCGCCACATGAGGCGCGATGGGATGGACGTGTTCATGACGCGATCCCCTTTTGTCAGGCACCCATCCGATTGGGTCGCAGGCCAAGGCGCACCACGCTTGACACCCTAACGATTTTTTCTGTTTCTGGCTAGTATAGGGTGAATAACCATAGGGAAACCCCGTTTCTTTGGGGTCGACTCCTCAGGATAGGCGGGCAAGCCACGCAGAGATGCGGGTCTCGGTCAATTCCGGTTGCTGGTCCTCGTCGATGGCCAAACCCACGAACTGCCCGTCGCGCTCGGCTGCGGAGGCGATGTAGTCGTAACCGTCGGTATCCGTGAACCCAACAACGGTGGCGCCACGCGCGACGACCTCGTCGTACAGAACGCCGATGGCATCGACGAAGGTGTCCGGATACGTGCCCTGATCGCCGGTCCCGAACAGGGCCACCTTCTTGCCGGTCAGGTCGGCCTCTCGGAGGATGTCGATGCGATCCTCCCAGTCGGACTGCAGGTCACCGAACCCATAGGTCGGGCACCCTAGGATCAACAGGCCATTATCCTCGAAGTCGGAGATGGACGCTTCCTTGACGTCTACGGCGCGCCCCCGCAGCCTTGCGGCAATGCGGCTCGCGATGGCCCGGGTTGCGCCGAAGTCAGAACCATAAATCACCGCGACGGACATGGTTTCCTCTCGTTGGACTTCAACTCACCTGACCGACGTCACGCCTCAGCGACCCCGGCCGTACAAGGTTTGATGCCAATAGGACGTTCCCAGCAGGGCAACGCCGGCGATCATGTGTGCGACGCGCGCGGTTCCCGTGTCCCGACGCCCGCCGCGCGCGGCGAGATAGCCGGTCAGAACCAGGGCGCCCATGGACACCACCATGGCGTTCTTGGCGTGGGTCCGCTCCTTCATGGCGGCCCGTGCCCGCGCTTTCGGATCGTCGGCCTTTTGAGGCAGTGCCTTCTGCGCCGAGGCCTGCTGTTCCGTGGGCGCTGTCCGCGTGGTCGGAACGGGAACGAGGACGCCGCGCCGGTTGCCAGTCGTTGTCTTGGTCGTGCTCATGGGGTCGATCTGCCGTCCCATCTGCGGTCTCCGGACGGAGATCCGCCGGGAGGGGTGGAGGAAAAGCCGGCGACCGGCCCGGAGATCCGGAACCCGGCCGCCGTCAAGGGAGGTTTCGCGGATAGAACTGACGATGCGGGAGCGCCAAAATCCATACGCAAGATCATGATATTGATATTGAGAGGCAATCGCAATAAAAAATGGTCGGCGAATAATATGTAAACTGGAAACCAAGTGAGGGAGGTGACATTAAGTGAGTACATAAAAACTGAAAAACATAGACATAAGTAACCCTACCTCAGAGAAGGGTGCGCAAAAGATATAGTCTCCAGGTTTGCCCCTTTTCATGGAGAGTGGGCGCCGATAGGATCCGGTTCCCCGCCACGATATGGCGCGCCTTCGGTAAGGCGTTGCTGCGACTAGGTTTCATTTGACGCCCATGTGCCGTACCGCCGTGCCGTCTCAAGAGTCCGTGGACCTGTTTCTGCGCCTGCGCCCGCATCTCGCCATCGCTCATCATGTGCCCGGGCGCATTCGTCTGCGCGTCGGGTTCGGGGCCCTGGGTGTGATCGGGGAAGCCGGCGCCGCCGCGCCGACGCTGGATCATCTGGCGCCGCTGTTCGCCCCCGGAGCCATACGAGTCAACCCGCAGGCGCGTTCCGTCGTCATCACGCACGACCCGGCCCGGTTTCCGATCGCCTTTTGGCGCGATTGTCTGGATGGTCCGGAGGAGGCCGCTCGCGCCGCCATTGTGGCCGCCATGGCCGGGTCGCCCAGGGCCGCCGCCGGTGGGTTCGGTGACCCGGCGGTTCCCGACCAAACGTCCCATGGCCAAACGTCCCACGGCCCAGAGTCCGACCCATGCCTGGAGATATCCTCATGAGCCAAGACCACAGTCGATCGAGCGTCGGCCCGACCCTTTACGGGCATGCGGTTCCCGCCGTCTGGTCGCCGGCCGACACCCTGTTGCGCGCTGGGGTGATGGGTGCGGTGGTCGGAGCGTCCGCTGCCGTCGCGACGGAGTATCGCCGGTTGCGTGATGGCGAGACGACGCGTGAGGCGGCGGCGCGTGACGTGGCTGTGACCGCCGGGAAGGTGGGGCTGGCCACGGGGTTGGGTGCCCTGGCCGCCGCGACCCTGCGCGGTGGCCCCTTGGTCTCCGCCGTGGCCATGGTGACCACGGGTGCGGCCGCCTTGCATGTGATGAACGGGCCGGGCCGGGGTGCGCGCCCGGATGCTGCTGTGGAGACCGCTGCGGCGGACGTGACCACCAAGACGAGTGAGTAGGGCAGGGCCAGACATCATGAGCCACGATCACACCACCTCTGAAGCCGGCGGCTGCGGCGGCGAAAGCGGATCGTCTAGCGGTTCCGCGCGCAGGCCCGAGCCCATGCCGGCCGCGATGCCTCACGGTCCTTGGGCTGGCCCCGCGCCGCATCACGATCCGTTTCACCTGGGGCCGCACGGCATGCCGTTCGTTCCGGCCGGGGCACATCCGGTCCCGCATCCGGCGTCGTATCCCGGGGCCGCGCCGGGGCCCGCGCCCGCGCCATACGGGCCTGTGGCGCATGGGCCGGCGGCGCCTGGTTCAACGGTGCATGCGGCCGGTCCCTATGGACCCGCGCCCTACGGCGCCATGCCCCATGGACCTGTGCCGGGCGGGTATCCGGGGGCGCCGTGGTCCGGCATGCCTTGGGCCTACGGCGCCGTCGCGCCATGGGGTGCCCCTGCGCCGGGAGGTCCTTGGGCAGGAGCCTGGGGGGGCGGGTCCTGGTCGGGTGGCCCTTGGGGCGGTGGTTCCGGTCAGGATGGCGCCGATCAGGGGGTCGGTGGTCCGCATGGTTCCACCAGCGGGGCCAGTCATGCCGCCCAGGCCGGGTCCTTCAACTGGACCGCCGGTTGGTTTGATGTCCGCAACGAGGCCTATCTCAAGGGTCTTCTGGTGGGGGCGCTGGGGGCCGTGGTGTTGTCCAACGGCGACGTCCAGAAAAAGGCCCTCCAGTCGGTGGCCGGCTTGTGGAGTCTTCTGCAAGGCGGTGTCGAGGAACTGAAGGAGCGGTTCCACGACGTCGAGGCCGAAATGCAGGCCGCGACCCGCCCGGCTTCCGACGCCGACGCGGACGGCGGCGCCGAGAGCTAGCGCGCGAGGCAGGTCGGCCATCGCGATCCTTGGCGATGGCGGTCTCGTTTCCAAGTTGAGCGGAGCGCGTTGAACGAGGCCGTTGTGGCCCGGACAACGCGCTTCCCGCACATCACCGGCACCGTTTCCATCGATCATGGCCCAACTCGTCCACGCCTGTCCCGGACGATCCCGCTTTCGCCTGCCGGCGTTGGCCGATCGAACGGTCGATGGCCCCTATGTCAAAGGCTATGTGGAGGCCGTTCCCGGCGTTCGCCGCGTGCGCCTTAATCCGGCGGCCCAGGCGGTGGTGGTCGAGCATGACACCACCGCCGAGACGCGGGACGCCGTGGCCCGCGCCCTGACGGTTCTCGAAAACACGCGCCTGCCGCGCCGGGTGAACGCGACCCGGTTCAAGGGCGACGGTGTGGACGCCATGCCTCTGGTCGTGGGGGTGCTGACCCTGGCGGCCGTGCCGGTGCTGCCCCCTCCGTTGAAGGCGCTGGTCACCTGGGCGCATATCGCGGGCACGGTGCGCGATGGCCTGGGCGCGTTGGTCTCGCGGGGGATCACCGTTGAGGTTCTGGATGCCACGGCGGTTACCCTCTCCGCCGTGCGGCGCGATTGGATGACGGCCAACGTCACCCAGGGACTGTTGTCGCTGGCCACGTTTGTCGAGGGCACGACGCGGCGCGCCGCCGACGACCTGCTGATGCACCTGATGCGGCCGGATCTGGCCATGGTCTGGGTGGAAACGGAGGACGGCGGCCGTGTTCGGGTGCGTGCCAGCGCCCTGGCCCCGGGGCAACGGGTCGTGGTCTCCGCCGGGGAGTCCATCGGGGTGGACGGCACGGTTGCCGCCGGTGCCGCCACCGTGAATCAGGCCGCCGTCACCGGCGAGAGCCTGCCCATCCCCAAGGAGCCCGGCGACGCCGTGATCTCCGGGTCGGTGGTCGAGGAGGGCCGCCTGACTGTGGTGGCCGAGCAGATCGGCGACGCCACCACCATGGCCCGCATCGCTCAGTTCCTGCGCAATGCGCTGGAGACCGATACGGGTATGCTGTCCAAGGCCGCCGAACTGGCCGACCGGCGTGTCGCCATCACTCTGCTGACCGGCCTGGCCGTGTTCGCCGTGACGCGCGACGTCCGGCGGTTGGAGGCCCTGTTCCTGGTGGACTTCGCCTGCGCGGTGAAGCTGGGGACCTCGGTGGCCATCAAGACCGCCATGGCCCGCGCCGCCCGGCATGGCGCCCTGATCAAGGGGGGCCACGCCTTGGAGGCGTTGGCGGCGGCCGACACCGTGGTGTTCGATAAGACCGGCACGCTAACCCACAACGCGCTGGATGTCGTCGAGATCGTGTGCCTGGGGCCTCTCTGCCGTAGCGAGGACGACCTGTTGGCCCTGGTGGCCTCCGTGGCCGAACACTCCACCCACCCGGTGGCCGATGCCGTGGTCGAACTGGCGCGGCAGCGGCATTTGGCCCACATCGGTCATGAGGCGGTCGATTTCGTCATCGGGCACGGCCTGGCGACCACGGTGGACGACCGGTCCATCGTGATCGGCAGCCGGCATTATCTGGAAGAGCACGAAGGCATCGACTTCGGGGAGTCCGACGACATTCTGTCCGACCTGTCCAGTCGCAGCGGGTCGTTACTCTACATCGGCGCGGATGGCGTGCCGCATGGGGTGATCGCGCTCCGTGACCGCATGCGCGACGATGCGCCGGCGGTGGTCTCGGACCTGCGCGCCGCCGGCATCGGGCATCTGGTGATGATCACCGGCGACAATGGCCCGACCGCCCGCGTGCTGGGCGAATGCCTTGGGCTGGACGCGGTGCACGACAGCGTGCCGCCGGAGAGCAAGGCCCACATCATTCGGGACCTGCAGGCCGAGGGGCGGCGTGTTGCTTTCGTGGGCGATGGCATCAACGACGCGCCCGCGTTGATGATCGCCGACGTGGGCATTGCCATGCCGCGCGGCGCCGATATCGCGCGGGCCACGGCCGACGTGGTGTTGACCGAGGACGATCTGGCCGGTGTGCCGCGCAGCCGCCACATGGCGACCCGCACCTTGCGCCTGATCGACCGCAACTTCCAGGCCGCCGCCCTCATCAACACGGGCCTCCTGGCCGGCGCCGCGTTCGGCCGCTTGCCGCCCACGCTGACCGCGCTGCTGCACAACGGCACCACCATCGGGGTGTTGCTGGCCGCTTTCCTGGGCGGGGGCGGCGGAATGGCCGCCCTGGGCCAGGCGATCCGCGGGCCGGAGGAGACGGCGACCGAGGATATTGGGTCCGATAACGTGGGGTCCGATGACGGTCGGGACCTTGATCAACAAATGGGTCGTTACACGACATAGGAACGGTTCCCCAGGGGTTGGACGCGCAGTCGCGAGTCATTATCATCCGCGATGAATGTCCATAGGCCCTGAAAGGGATTGACCATGTCCTACGTCCATGCCGTCCCCGGACGCCTTCGTCTCAAGTCGCGGGCCTTGGCCACCGAGAGCCGCGCCGTGCGCGCCGCCTGTCATGCGCTGCGGGCCATGCCCGGGGTCGAGGACGTGACCCACAAGCCGCGCGTGACCAGCGTGATCGTCTTGCATGATCCCGCCGTGATCGGAACCGAGGCCCTGTTGTCGGTGGCGCGTGATCATGGGTTGGCGCCCGCCGACCTGCCGTCGGCGTCGCCTCGGCGATCGTTGCCACGGGTGGAGGCGCCGCGTCCGGTGCTGCCCCAGGGCGCGGCCGGTACCCTGGCCGCCAGCGCCTTGACCACGGTTGGTGGCGCGGTCGGCAAGGCCCTGTTCGGTGCCGTGATCAAGACGAGCCTGGAGCGTGGCGTGGCCACGCTGGTGACCGCCGCGATCCGCTGAGTCCGTCAGGCAGGCAGGGTGCGTCCGATGTCACCGGCATCGGCGGGGCCGATCGCGATCAATCCGTCATGCCGATGATCAGATTGATCGCGTGACGCGGTTTTCGCTCCAATAGTGAGGGCGGAGTCACGATCCCGGTTTGACCGGAACCGCAGGTCAAATGAGGTGCGATCCGCCCCGGGCGGTCTTGGGACGTGGCCGTGTTTCGTGGTGACGAGGGGTTCCACGCAGCTCTCCCGTTACCCCGTCACCCGCATCGACATGCCACCATCGACGACGATGATCTCGCCCGTCATGAAGTCGTTCTCGATCAACTGCAACGCCGCCGAGGCAACATTGCGTGGCGTCCCCTCGCGTCCCAAGGGAATGCGCTTGGTCAGGTTGTGGGCCTTGGCCTCTTCCGTCATTGCTTCATGGAAGCGGGTGCGGATGATGCCTGGCGCCAGCACGTTGACGCGGATGTCCTCGGACGCATGGTCGAACGCCAGCGCCTTCGCCATCGGAATCAACGCGCCTTTGACCGTTTGATAGGCGATCGTGCCGGGGCAGCCGCGAATGCCCGCGACCGACGACACCAGGATCACCACGCCGCCCTCTTTCGAAAGATGGCGATGCGCGGTGCGGAACAGGCTGAAAATGGGATGGACGTGGACGTCGAAGGCCCCTCGCCATGAGGCCTCGTCCAACTGCAGGATCTTGCCGGGCACCGGACCGCCGGCGGAATGGACCAGGATGTCCAGCCGACCGAACCGCTCGGCTGTCGTCGCCACCATGGCCTCGGTGTCGGCGGTGATCGCGACGTCCCCCAGTTCGATCCCCACGCGATCGGCGCCATGGCGGCTCAGGAGCTCTTTCGCCTCTTCGGTTTCGGAGCGACCGTTGATCACGACCTTCGCGCCGGCCTTGAGCAGGTCTTCGGCAATGGCAAGGCCGATGCCGCGTGTCCCGCCGGTGATCAAGGCAACCTTGCCAGTCACGTCATACATTCTTTGGTCCTTACATCTTGCGTGGAGGGAGAGGGGTCACGGTCGCAGCAATCCCGGCACCGTGGTGGAGATCTGCGGCACGAAAACCAGGATGACGAGATAGGTCACCAGCAACAGCAGGAAGGGCGCCGCCTGGCGAACCGTTTCGAGATAGGGGACCTTGGCGATGGCATTGGTGATGAACATCAGCACCGCGACAGGCGGGCTGACAGCGCCAATCTGATTGGCGAGGATCATCAAGATGCCCAGATGCAGGGGATCGAAGCCGTAGGCTTGCCCGACATAAGTGGCGATTGGCACGAACACGATCAGGACCGACAGGCCCTCCAGAAACATCGTCAGCACCAGGACGATCGCCAGCATCAGCAAGAGGACAACATGACCGTTGTCTGAAACGCCGCGCAGGAACGTGAGCACCAGGTCGTTGAAGCTGACATAGGACAGGATCCAGCCCAGCGCCCCGGTGACCGCGATGATGCCGACGACCATGGCCGTGGTCACCGCCGCGTCCAGAATGATCCCCGGCAGGTCCGACAGCCCGATCTCGCGATAAACAACCATGCTGACCAGTGCCGAATACAGACAGGCGACGACGCCGGCTTCGGTGGCGGTGAAGATGCCCGCGAAGATGCCGCCGACGATGATGAAGGGGGCCAGCAGCGCCACCCAGACCTGACGGATCGCCTTCACCATCTGCAGGATCGTCGCGCGGGCCGCGCGATGCTCCAGGGCCGGATAGCGGCCGGTGGCGGCCAGCAGGCGAATGAACACCATCAGCGTGGCGGCCAGCAGCAAGCCCGGCACGATGCCCGCCAGGAAGAGGCCGCCGATCGAAACGCCCGTCATGGCGCCGTAGACGATCATCGTCATGGAAGGCGGGATGATCGGCCCGATGATGGCCGAGATGGCGACGATGGCCGAGGCCAGGCCGCCGGGATAGCCCCGGCGCTTCATCTCGGGAATCAGGATCGAGCCGATGGTCGCGGCCTCCGCCGCCGATGAGCCGGAGACATTGGCCATCGCCGTGCAGGTCACCACGCTGGTATGGCCGAGGCTGCCGCGTAGATGACCGACCATGGTCTGGGCAAACCGGACCAGCGCCCGTGCCAGCCCGCCCTTGGCCATCAACGCGCCGGCGAGGATGAAGTAGGGCAGCGCCAGCAGGCTGAAGGAATCGATCATCGCGAACGTGCGCTGCGTAAAGAGCGCGAAGTTCACACCCGGTAAGGCTAGAATACCCGCCGCGCTGGTCAGACCGATGGCGAGAAGCACCGGAAATCCCAGAAGCACCAGCAGCAGCAATCCACCGAAAAGCAAGATCAGGGTCATGGCCGTGTCCTGCCCAGGATGCGCAGAACCAGTTGCTCGGCGGCGGTCAGGACCATGTAGCCACCGCCCAGCACAAACCCCGCGTAGACCTTGTCCATGGTGATCGCCAGTCCAGCGCTGATTTGCCGCGCCGAAACACCGAGGATCTTCCAGGCGGAATAGATCACCAGCACCCCCAGCAGCAGCCAGGCCGCGTCAATGAGACCGCGCAGCAGCGCCACCGGGCGGGGGGGCAGGAAGGAATGCAGCAAATCGACCCCGATATGGGCACCGCGCCGGTAGGCGATGCTGATCGACATCAGCACCAGCCAGATATGGCCGTAGCGTTGGAACTCTTCGGACCAGGATAAAGAGTTACCCAGGAAGAAACGATTGACCACCTGCAAGACGGCCACCAGAACAATGGCCGCGAACAACAGGATCACAAGCCACTCGACCAATCGGTGTAGATGGTGCATCGGCCCGATGGAAGGAACAGGCGGTGGCGGGTGGCCGATGTTCTCTGGCACCGCTCCCGTGACCACGTTTTCGGTGTCCATGATGTCCTACCGGATGACCTTCGCTCGAAGACCATGCGCAATAGTCTCCTGAGCGCTGCGTCAGCATAGGGATGCATGGTTCGCTGACTCCCAACTCACCCCGCGCCCCACTCCCGCCGCTCATGGCACCGACAGTCGTTGGGGTCAGGCGGAGGGCGGAGGCGGGGGAGGTCAGGGGGCCGGCGACGCGCGCATGCGTGACGATTACGGCGCCGGCGCGGCGGCGCGAATCTTGTCGAGGATGTCCATCGCGCCGATCGCGGTCGCGATTTCGTCCTGCACCGGCTTGGTCGCCTCTTGGAGGGGTGTGGTATCGATCGTACCGATCGTCATGCCCTCGGCGGCCAGGGCGGTCAACGCGTCCTGTTCGCGGACTGGCGCGAGCGCCCGTTCCAGATCGCCGGCGAACGCCGCCGCCGCCATGACCTGCTCTTTCTGGTC
>Ga0126339_10001219_pt1 | contig 16972 bp, 8 predicted proteins | sample OrbTmetagenome_2_FD_92532 | JGI IMG/M metagenome (GOLD analysis project Ga0126339, IMG submission 92532) | Coral microbial communities from Petempiche,Puerto Morelos, Mexico - Orbicella T R C metagenome | ecosystem: Host-associated > Invertebrates > Cnidaria > Coral | place: Petempiche,Puerto... | reverse complement strand
TGAGCGGCGCTGGTGTGGGGGGGGGGGTTGGGGGGGGGGGGTGGGGGGGGGGGGGGGGGGGGGGGGGGGGGGGGGGGGGGGGGGGGGGGGGGGATGGGGGAGCGGTCTGTACCTCAGGGTACATGTAGATAGAACGTGAACCACGTGAAGCGATTAGAATCAAAATTCTCTCAATATATTAGAGAAGTAAGGCACAAGTCTTGTTGAAAAGAATACACAAAACGGAGTTATACATTGCCTTTGTAATGAGAGAGTCATTTAAATGTCAATTTCGGAGTTATCAGTCAATTTCGGGACTTTACGCTAGCATTACTTAGTACATAATAGCTACATAATACATTGCTCCGTTTGCCTGATGTACATTTTTCTTTCAGGACATCGAATCAAAGCAGCTCGTTTAAAAGCAGACGATTCAACCCCGAAAGAAATTAATAATCACCTTGTTGAAAAAGAGCTTAACAAAACGGTGGAAACTGAACAGTTACCGAGTTGACAGACGACAGACGAGGGATAGAACTTGGATGAGTTTGGGAGTCGAATGTACAAACTTGATGCTTTTGTCCACTTCTAAGCCCGGCGACCTCAGAATGCAATTACCTTGGTCGCGGTGACGGATTCTCAATACTAGTGAAATCTGTACCATGGTCTTTCGATTCAGTTCTGCCGACAAACATTCTTCTTACCACACAGTTGAAGTCGTGATGTAATCTGGTTCCAAGATCTCTTGTGTGGGGGCGGGGGTAGATCCAGGAACGGGATAATTCTCGCATGCCACAATCCTGACACGGTCGCGTGATACAAGTCGCGGATTTGAACATATCGTCCTCAAGTGAATTGGGAACGAGGGAGTTGTGATGTAGGGCTGCGGGACAAGCTTTTTATTACGAAAAGAATGACGTTTTATTGCTGTTCGCGGAGAAGTAATTCCATTTGTGTATTTTATTTGTTTGATTAGTTAGCTAATTACGAGAAGATTAAATTTAAAATATTCTTAGAATAAAGTGGTGAGATGATCCGAAAAAGAACAGATTTTAAACCTAGTGGTTATGCCATGAAATTCTATCACGAGGTTATCACAAGTTGTCTGTTACTAGTATCCACGCTCGTTTCGTTAAGAGAGACATTTCTGAGTTCTTATAACCGGAATGCTTGATAATTTATTGGTAGTGAAAATAGGCGAGTGTTTCATTGAGACCAGTTGCGTTTTTTTTCCGTTGGCAGTTCTTGGCGCTGCTCAGGACACCTGATACATGCTTCATACAACACTCAAACGACGGTTCTTCCACAGTAACTAAATTTGAAACTCACTCGAAATGAGTGAAAAACTGCAATCTATATGAAAACCTGTGGGAATGGGCCATTTCTGTTTCAAAGCGAGTCCTTGTGCAAAATTTAACCTTTCATACGAAAATGAGTTTGGTTTGCATACAAATAAACCTGTAGGGGGGCACATTTTCGTATGAATGGTTTCGCACGAAGGCATGACCCAATGGCTGTCATTATATTTGAGGATATAAAATTAATTAACCAGGATTTTAGTTGATGGAATAGTTCCTTATTAAGATTGTATTGTAAGGTTAGGTAGTATGGAAAGATTCAACTTTACACTGTGGAGAACAAGTCACATGTTAAGTTGACTGAGCCCGCAGGCATAGGTGTTGCCAAGCAAGTGAGGTATCCTGGTGACGACAAGCTCAATCGACAATCTCGTTCCCAGGGCCACAGCTGGACTTTGTCTGAGGAACCCGCAGACCCTGGGTAATAGACGACTCCATAGCTATAGAAGCTAGCGTGTGTCACTTCTGATAAGATGTCACGTGTTGTCCAAGAATCTGTCGCTATGAAATTATAAGAACGAGTAGTACTTGAAGAGAGGTTGGTCAGGAGCCGGTCGTTTAGCAGATTGAGTCTTTTTCCTTGTTAAAGTTGACCGAAGCTGTTCCCGAAGCTCTTTACCTCTTAAGTGCGGCGGTAACGGATGCGATGACGTCCTACTTCGAAGAAGTTTGGGTGTTTCACTGTCAGAATAATCTCCCAGTTCAACACTGCTTCTCTCCAAGTCGATGAGTCTAATTGATAAGCATGGGGAGGCTGACATGGAAGAAGCTATTTCGATTTCGTCCAAGGTGGAAATTGTTTCTGAATCGTCCAAGGTGAAACTTGTTTCTGGACTAAGATCTAAAGCCTGGCTGTCTTTTCTGCGCTGTAAAAACCGAATCAACGACAGAAGTTCAACATCTTGACGTACGTCGTCCGTTACAATTTTTCTAGTCAAGTCTTCTATTCTGTCAAACGCTTGCTCTTGGACTAAAAAGTATAAATCAACCATACTTGGTACGACCAAGTTCTCTTTTTGGAGATTTTCATTAGACGATTCTGCGCCAGCAAGTTTCTCCTCGTCAAACCCAACTTTCTGCGTGTTCCTTTCGGTTTTGTTTTTCCGCCGTAATTTTGAGTTTTGTAGTTGTCTTCGTCTTGCTATACGGCGAAGTCTGTTAGAATAGATCGCTAAAGTTGGAAAGCTAACTTTGTCCCTTGTGTTAGATCCTCTCTGTTCAAGCAAACCCGGATCTTCACCACTGGCTTCACCCGAATGAATGTCACTTACATTATCATTTCTTTCACGTTGGCTTCTGTTTTTGAATCCCAGAAGTTCAGTTAGTCTATCGAGAATAAAATCGGCCATCTCAAATTCTTTTGATTGTTTGTCTGTGTTGTCTTTTACGTCCTCGTAAGAATCATTCAAAATTGCGACAAAAAAGTTAAGAAATATAAAGGCCATCAGCATATTAAACGAAAACCCAAACAGAGGCCCAAGAACGCGGTTTGCTCTTTTCAATTCGACCAAACCCATTTTCCCGCCAAGACACATGAGAAACTCTGAGTACAGCATGCGCTGAAATGTGGAATAGCGTTGAATGTCACTACCAAACGCCAGTAAACCAAACTGAGCGTACGATAGGAAAATGATGATAAAAATAATCGAATAGGAGAAAAGTAAACTTCTAGACACACGAAATGATGACATCATTATACTGATATGAGGGTTGAAACGGATCATGCGCAGTAGCTTCACAGTTACAATGAAAACTGCTATGGCTAAAACAGCAGTCTCTGCGTGGTGCCAAGAGATGGCCTCTCCAAAGCTCACAGAAACAAATGGGTTTTCTTTCACCTTTATAGCGCTGTTGAGAACCATTTTCGATTTTATGACATAGAAGACCACCACTAGAAAGGAAAAAATTATTTGTAAAATTTCAACCCAGTTCCAGACGTCTCGAAAATAGGCGCATCTCTTTCGATAGATATTGTAGACCTCTTTCAGAACAAAGAGAAATACCATGATGATAAACAGCAACTGACAAATGAGGTAAAACTGGTAAAAACCAGTTTGAGTGCTTGTAAGCAGCAACGTGTCGATCGTCGGGAAAGGATTGCCATAACCAGTCGGCAAGATCTCAAAATGGTACGTTGCAATACTGAGGTAGCCTGTGTTGGGATTATAAATACTGAATTGAAGCAAGATTGCGCGGGTTTCGCGGTCGATCCAACCGAATTTGTGCAAATTGGAAATAACTGCTCTGGCAGTGTCGTTTGTGTATCCTAAATTTGCAACATAGCCACCTCCAGCATAAACATGGAAGAGACCCCAGCTCGGTGACTCCTGGAGACTCTCACTTGGCGCGTATCGCCATGGTGCCGGGCATAGGTCAGAAACATTGGCCCATTCATCGGAGCCCGTGAATGGCTGCCAGCCTGGAAGGTTTAAATGTGTTCTGTCCTCTTCATCGAAGCTGTAGAAGTCATTACAGTGCTTTATTACGTTTTGAGCCTCTTCTGGGACAATACAAGAATCTAAAACAGAAAGAATAAGCAAGAATATTATTTATTTCGCATACGTTTGGGAAGACTTTCCGTAATTTGGAAGGGTTTCTTTTTTCTCAGTGTCACCATATTTAGCTGTCAGTCGAAAGTGTTCCTACATTTCCAGTCTTTGAGGTCTGACATGACATTAGAAGTGGAGATGTGAAAGACTCGGTGATAGCTTCCACATCTCTCTCTCAGCGAGTCTAATTTGCTTGTTTCAAGATCTGTAGAAATATACTCTCTGTCAAATTTTAAACTTACTTTTCTGAATTCTTAGTTGTCTCAAGCGAGGCATTCCGAGGAGAATGGACATTTTGTTATCGATGTATTCTTGTTCTTTTACTTTCTCTTTGTTATACCACTCCGTAGCGTAAATACCATTCACAAACTGACCATCCAGCCACTTCCAAAAATACCTTGGATCTTTTGCCTGGAAAGGAACAATAGCCATAGATTATATATCATATACGCATAAAAATGTCTTGACATAACACAAGTGGATCTTGATAGTAAGAAAAGTTTTGTTTCACGACGTTTATGAGCCATTTCTGAATTACCTTAAGCCTCTGTTTCAAAACGAGTACTCATGCAAAACCTTTCATTTGAAAATGAGTTTGATTTGCATGAAAATAAACCTGTAGGGGTATACATTTCCAAATGAACGGATTCACCCGAAGACTCGTTTTGACACAGAGGCAAAACGCAACTCGGAATAGCCTATTTACGAAAGGGGAACATTTCCTAAGGTATTCGTGTCCGACATTTATATGATACCTTACTTGGATTTTCGCGTGAAAGGCGCCAAAAATTGTAAGAAATATTGGATGGAATCGGAAGTGCCAGCATGTACTAGTTTCTTTACGAGTGGAGAGCGAATGCGTGTAGCACAAACGTGAATTAAACACTTTGTAAAGTACGCGGGATTTCTTTGTTTCAGAGGAACTGAAATGTGTCAGGCTAGCCAGAGAGGACGGGGTTTCGCACGATATGTTTTTGCCCGACCAAGAAAGACCCAATCAGAAAGCTTGGAATTTGTCTGAAAAATACTTTGCCGTGTAACAGAGAAGAATATTCCTGCAAAAAACCTGATTCATCGAGAAAAAGAATATTCTTTTCGCATCATTTTTGTACGTAGACCTTGGGGTAACAATATATACGCTTAACTAAAACCTGATTCTTACCAAAGAAAAGTTGCTGAAGGTATCTTTAATATTCTTGGTCATGAGATATCCATGATAACTTCTATTACCGTAGCATACAATCGTCAATAATGTGAGAAACAGAAGATAGCCAACCAGCTCTCTGCCAAAGGAGTACATCTTTGCCTCTTTCACGCGGTATTCCCTTGCGTTGTTTAATTCGTCTTCATTTAGGATCTCAACTTCGACACTCGCAGCGTGGTTACCTTCTTTGTTTTCGAAAGGTATTTGTTGTTCAGTCTTCAAGTGATGATTAACGACTTTAGAATCATTTTTGCTAAAGAAACACGCCGTTAGAACAATTAAAAGGACTATCTTGATCGGTTGTAGAACAAACAGGTCCTCTGTAAAGGACACCAGCATGGAGGATAGCCATTGGTTGGAGATTTCTTTTCCCCACTGCAAACTGAAGAAAAATGTAAATGTTCCAGAAACAGAAACCGTAGCAAAGCTTAGAAACCAGGCAATGTATACACAATAGTGGGGTAACATGACGTCCTTTTTGGTTCCGGCGCGCAGTCGTCGAAGCGTTCTCGTCCAGATCGAGCTCTTTTCGTTTGATGCTTCAACAACTTCGTTATCATTCTCCGCGCAGCTTAAACGAGAATGCGTGCTTTTACGTTGCAAACAAGCAGGATTATTTTCTCTCTCTCTCGCGTCGACTTTACTTGAAGGTTTTTCAGAACTATTCTTGAATAAGGCCATGATCAGCAAGTTTATTGGAGTCACTATCAAGGCACTCTCGATTCCAACCACGATTTGCCTCCAACTGAACTTCAACGGGCCAATCTGAATGGTAGGATCGGCTACCTTGTCTGTCCTGTAAAACAGGGCATTAGCCAACATGGCGGATATCAATAAACTAAGGCAACAAGTGGCTCTTTGTACTCGGGTGAATTTACTCCAAGGCGGTTTAGTAACAACAGAGAGCCACAGGTGGCCTTCGGAAAAGCTCTTAGAGCCTTTAGAATTCAGCGAATATTTCAACGTTTTCGTTTCCAGAGATGAAATAGGAAATACAAGTCTGTCTATTTTCCCGTCGCCTTTTTCCAATGCAAACCAAGTATTACTCAGAAATGTCCATGTTTTCCCAATTTGACGATCGCTAATGGTTGCATGGCTGAAATACCACGAAGGATTTTTCCCTGAATTATCGTGTCTGACATGTATGTACTGGACTTCGCCCAATGACATGGGCAGATGAATCACGAACGCATCTTCGTTTCCACGTGCCAGGACTGTTCTTGAGGTGATCATGTTCTTGTTGAGTATTATGGGTTGACTTTCTGCCTCGCTTCCGTGAATGACGATGACGACATTGGCATCCGTCCCAGAGCCCCTCCACACCCCTGTCACCACTGTCAGTTCGTACTCGAAACTTGTCTCTTCAGATAGCGGTATATGAAAAGCTGGACCGGTCTAAAGAAACGGAACAAAACATATTACGAGGCAAACTGTTGGGAAACATAATCGCTGCTACTTAAATGATATTTTCTCTAATATGCTTAGTTTCAGTTTTCAGTTGAAGCTGAAACTACATAAACTAGGTTGGGTTTATGGGCATGGGGTACTTCATTAAGTCAAGCCTCGACAAATATTCCACCCTTGAAAGGATTAGTTGTTTGTGGCCATGCGTCTTAACTTTGATGTAATTTTGTATCTATTACCGGCTAGATAAATAGCAACAAAAAAGACAAGCAGCCTGAATCAGGAAAAACTATAAAGTAAAACATTGCTGATTGTAGTTTGGTCACCGTGAGGTACTGTAACTGGATGTAAGATAGAGTAAAGTAACATAACATAACGTAACGTTAGATAGCGCGACGAAAAAAAAACGTAAAGTTATTTTTAGCCCAAACTTTTCATATTCTTCTCGCTAGACGTCCGTTGTTCTCAATCCTCCTAATTATGGTTAAACGTCTTTTTGGTGTATTATTATACTTTGTTTTTTTTTTTCATTTTAAAACAATTTAGAAGTTCCATCATTCCCCGCGACTTTGCGACCTTTCTTAACAATTAAACGACTAGTTTCCACGGAAAAGAAGAAATCCCTGCTTTTTACCTTCGCTTTATCTCGTTTGTCTGCTCTCCTTCCAAATATCACCACCAGTAAATACAACAACAGCGCAACTATTATAGCGCTAAGGACGGCCACATTGCCAGTTTCGCCCAGTCGCTTAAACTCCTTGAACACGACATCGAAGTCCAGCGTGTTCGGCATCACCAGGACTCCTCCGCCAAATGATGTCAGGTGGTTACACAGGCAATGCAGGGAAGCTAAATCAGATCTTTGTCCAACCTTTTGAAAGGAAGAAATTTATAATTTGTATCAAGATTTTGAATATTTAAATGTACATACACCTTATTTGATGGTTTAACTTATAAAACGCGTGGATATTTCACTAGTTGCGTACTATTTTTCCGAGCGCCGAAGGGCCTCGTTAAAATAGGAGCAGTGAATGAAATGTCCGCGCGTAATGTATGTTACACATACGCATAAGGACATACGGGATGTTTTATTCTACTATTATGTCATTTTTGGGGGGACTTCTAGCTTTTGTGATACATCCTGCATCATCCGGAAATATCATACTAATCGCATAAGGCGCGTGCGAATGACGAAACTAAAATACGACTCTACCGTGCAAATCACGTGAACCGTCTCAAACACCGCCTGGCACAATACGGGCTCATAATTTGCGCGTTTTCTTGACATAACATGGAACAGAAAAGAAGAACTTTTTCTCCAATGAATGGCTTACTCTACATCCTCTCGATAGCCAGCGCTCTTCACTGCTGTCCCAAAACAGGCATGCTTCTTCTTGGATGCTCATCGTGTAATTCCTGTCTGTCCTTGAGTTAAACACTGGCTTCACCGTTATGTTCTCTGGTTTTGGAGGATCCTTGAACCGCACACATGATCTCTTCTGTCGACCCTGTCCGAAACAAGATCGTTTCTTGCGCCTCTGGGGTCCTTCGTTATTTTCTTCGTAAAGGATTCCAATAAAGTAGGGACCCGGTCTGCTTATCACCTCGTGTAACAGGACCATATCGTAAGCTTCTCCGTTGCAATTACCATGGGAATTCTGGGACGTCAGAGAGCACGACTCATCCGGGATTTTCTTAGTTGCGTCATATTCTGTGACAGTTGGCCGCTGACCATATCGCACAAATACTCTTAACACGGTGGTTCCATTTGGCTTGATCTGATAAAGAGATTTGTGACAAGGTTAGTGACTTATCCAGAGGGACGCGATTGTGTCGCAAAATATCCTCAAAACAAATGAAATAACAACTTAAAACAATATCGGTAACTGGAATTCAAAAGGACTGTGAACATTTATCAATAAACATATCTTGTGATAAATTTTATAGCGTTGAGACGTGGTGCCCCAAAGAAGACGAAGAGGAAACAGTGTTTCGCCGGGTTCAAGAATGTAAAAGGCGGAAAGTTTTTTCGAATTTATTTTCCTTTTCTCAAAGACTGGTGATTCACCATTTTTTAGCATCGAAAACTCATTGAGTGACTAGGAGATGCTAGGAACATATACGTGTTATCCAGCTTCTCAACTATTTGTTGACACCCGTTTATACTCCAAGGTAGAAAGAGGTTCTGCGAGAGTAAAGACTCCTGCCTCTGATCAGTGCTTGACCCTGGGCGTCTCGATTCTGTGTTCAGGCAACTAATCATTAGAGCTCATGCTCCGCGCCTTCTACCTCCACCCCACTGAACGATCCCTATGTTAAGGCCATCATACTCACTCTAAGTCTTACAGCGTTACCCTCCGTGCGCGGCAAGTCCATTTCGTGGTATTGCATCTTTCCTTCAGTGCTGGGTTTAACAAAGTAAGACACGCTCTCCTCTGGCGGTATTTTTACTTCACGTGGAATCTTAATCTCTATATTCTCCTTGCTATCTTTGACTGTTAACGGTTTTCCTTCATGATCTTTGATGTTCAAGCTCAGGACATGAGACTTCACAAGGGCGGAGCTGCTGTCCCATGTGAAAGGATTGAAGCTGTTCGTAGTCATCTGATAGAAAACATAAAATGCAACTTAAAATTTTACAGCACTTCAATTGCCGTTCACATTTGAACAATTCTGCAAAGCTCATGCGTTTATATAAGCATTGATTACAAAGATACCCAGTATTGGGGAGCGAATACGTTAGAGGACCTCATAGCCTATTTAGACAGCGTAGAAATACTGTAACACTATTGTACAGCAGGAATGGAAACTTACCACACTGTCAATGAACTTCGCATTTTCTGCTTTGTCATCAGTTATGGCGCTAAAGGGGAATCTAAAACCTGCTAAATCATCTTTTGTGAAGTTGGTGTTGGAGTCCAGAGAGCGGCGGCTCAGTCTGTTAAGCTCCATGTTCATAGACTTTGTATGAACAAGACGAGGGTCTTGATCCACCATCATTTTGGATAATAGAGCTGTACCAACGTCGTCGATGAGTTTTTCAGTATCTCTGGATATGTTCTCGCTCTGCAAGGCGAAATGTCAGTTGTTTTGTAATTCTGCAAGTTGTCACATCATGAGATATTAGGGAACGTTTTACGAGCAAATCAGTAGCTGTGCACTTCTGACTTCTGCCAAAGCTTAGACGGGCAATCTATTCTATTTTAACCACAAATGTAATGCAGTGTTCAAGAAATGACCCGACCACTAAGGAAGTGAGGATCACCTAGCTCAGATGACTACTGAGGGCGAGAACAAAAAGAGGATTACGATATGGACAACCTTGAAAATTTTTATTTACATTTATTTGAATTGTTCTGCATAAACCTGTAGAAACAGAATTTATTTTTCTAAAGATATCGGGATATTTCTATCTCTTCCGGAGACTACACTGGACTCCGAAGAAAAGACCCGAAACCCCACAACCATCAAACTTTACAATTTGATTTCAACGTTAGATCTGTTATTCCTACTACGCAAATTTTCCTTCTCGATGCTAGAGAAAAACACTTGCAAAACATTTACATTCGAGAGAAATATAGTTGGTTACTACATGAGGTATTTACCTTAGTTCGTTTTTCCACAGTTTCCTTTGTCTTACTAATCACACTCGCTTTCTCCGCGGCAGAGTTCAGGAGGTTACCGAGACTCAGTACCAGGTTCTCTCCGCCTTGCTCAACTAGGACGGATTCAGAAGCATAATCTTCTTTCGTCTTGCTTTGTAGAAGTGACGTCATAGATGTAAGAGTTTGAAGAGCAAGGTTCTAATAAAAGAATACAGTTAATTTAAATCGAGTTGACATGGACCAGATACAGATTTGATACCTGCTGATATAAATCCCAACAATCCCAATCCCAACAATCCCAATCTTCGAACAGATAATTTCTCCTTGCTAATTGCAATATATATCGTGTCATGTTCATGTTGGAAATTTAGTGATAGATCAGGACAGTTTCCCCAGAGGGTTGTTTTTTTCTATTCTTCGCTTTGCCTGTCTGCTTCTATAGATATTGTAAGGAAACATCAGATTCAAAAGTCACTGCTCGGTACTGCAATCAAGAACTGGTATAACACCTACAGCCCTTTATTAAACGTCTGTGCGTGTAATAATACAACTTATCTTTTCTAAAAGGTTTGCATTGTTAATGGCGGTCTAATTAACAGAATTGATGTGCTAAATGCCAAATCATCCTTAGGGTTAGAAAGTTTTTTTTAAAGAAATTTTTGTAAAGCGCCACGAACAAGTGTTGTGTGCCACAAAAGTGTTATATTATTATTATTATTATTATTATTACAACAGGTAATAATGTGTGATAGGCAGAGCACGAAACTATTGGCGTTGAACACGTGACCGTCATGTGCGGAGTCATGCTTACCTGTGTGTCAAATGTCACTTCACTGGGTTCCAGTGTTGCTCGTGCTATCACTGACGTCACTTGAGTTAAGGATTGTAAATTACGTACTTCTATATCGGAAACACTCTTTACAACGGAATCTTTGATCTGTAAAAATGAAATAACTGGCTCAGTTTTTTTTAAAGAACATTTTAAAGGATGTAGAGGATAAGAGAATATTTAACTGATTCTCCAAAAAGCACTTTTTGGTGGCCATACCATTCTGCGCATTAATTCCTTTTCTAATATTATCAATCAAGAGACAGTTAAAACGTGTTCGCGCTTTTCGCCAGAGACGAAGGTAGGTGGAATGGGTTTCAGTCCTATTCTGCTTATCATATTAGTGTCAGGTGCTTTTACGAATGTTTTGGAGTTATGTTGTCACGTACCTCTATCTTATCCCGAGTAGCAGTTGAATTTAACTGGTTTGCGGTCTGAAGCACTGCATTCGCGAGCTGTGTCGCACCTCTGACATCCCCAGATTGCACGAGTTGGTTAAACTGACTGTTGTTACCGACTGTGAGTTCTGTCAAGTCGCTGGTATCCTCGTTAGGGGTAGGAGTGACCTGAGAACGTAATGATATTACACATCTCAGTCTGTCCACAAACAGTTTTTTTGGAATTATTTTTCTTCGAGAGCGCGAGGGAGTGCAGAGCGCGAAAGTGTCCCCAGTCCCACCCCTTTGTATTTTGGCTCGGTCATATCCTCCGCGGTTAATATTTGGAGTGCAATCTCGACGAACTCAAGATTAAATAGTGAGTCTGTGGACAGACTAAACACATCTCGCCATATCAAACATACAGACCTCTAAGCTATGATGCTGGCTCATGACTGTGCCATGATTTGAACTGAAAGATCAGCTGGAGAGTTAAAAGAACTGGTTGAAAACGGTGGCGACCGTATTTGCATGGCCATGAGAAAAAACCTAAAATGTGAACACGAGCCACAGGCGAGGGTCGTTTCCCTCGGTGACCACGTTCAGTCAAAAGCCATCATCATACCCAGCTGTGACAAGCTCTTTTAAGGTGAAACTGCATATGAGCCAAGTGGACCATCAGCCCGGCGTTTATCTTTCAGTCGCATGAAGCGAATAGGAGTATTTCTACTCCCAGCTGGATGGGATGCTAGTCCATCGCAGGGTTACCCCCAGCATTAAATTCCATGATACCCATTTGTATACCCGGGCGGAGAGAGGCACTGTGAGAGTTAAGTGTCTTACCCAAGAACACATCCCCCGGCCAGGGCTCGAACTCGGACCTCTCGATCCGGAATCGAGTACACTAACCATGAGGCCACCACGCCCCCACGACAAGCTCTTGTACCCACCTTTATTTTGAGGCAACTGTTATTGGCTGCCGACAAGCTGTCAGACACCGTTATCTCGAAGGCGATTTCATAGTCGTCCTCTTTCTTTCCTGGGGGAAGTACTGTGGTCACGTGATCCTCAGATCCGTACGAAACCACGGTGTACAAGCCATTGTCAGTTTTGTAATGAAACTCATAAGTCAGCGGTGTGTCTGAGTCCTGTAGAGAGAAATGAGGCGAGGTATGATACAAATGTAATTCATTAGCGCTTGGTCTAGCAGCCTGTATGCAGATGTCTACTATTTAGGCAGGCTTGTAGGCAACCTCGTTCCCAGGGTCTGGGAAGATGAGAGGGAAGATGAGAGGCCCTGGGAACGAGGTTGGCTCGTAGGTCTTGCTCGATGAGACAGAAACCCAACGACGCCCATTTTCATCAGACTGTTTTCTCAGCTTAAGCCATTCCTTCGAGGTAACACACCCAACTCAGCAGTCTAAGAGGGGATCAGGTCACGTGGGAAGCCAATTAATTATGAAGAGTTTAAAATCATTCTTACTTTCCAATCTTCACATATGAAGACGAACTCTGTTTTCAAAGCCTCTCCATTAGTGGGTGTCACAGTGCAGCGTCCATGCCTGGGTGAAGCGTTCATTCTGAATTGGTAAGCTGCATTTCCTGATGGTCCGACATCTTGTGAGACGCTAACTTTCAATCGATAAAACAAATTTGGGTCAAGTGGAGCGAGCTGGTTTCCTTTGATGATTATACCAGGAAGGTCCAGGGCCGTTTCTGTCATGTCTCGAGTCAGAGATATTTCGCTGAGCTCGTCGCCGATCGAGTTAACAGTTAAAAGCTGCCATTGATATTTTGCCGCTTTACATGCCAGCCCGGTGCAGGTGGTTGTGACACTGATCCGTGTTGAGACACTCGCGATCTTGTCACAGTTGATAAGACATCTCGAAGAGAAAAATAATCATTAAAAGTTGCTCATAATGGCCAATTCCCTCTATGAGACAGGCCTGCGGGGAATCATGGTAGTTGTATTGCTCAAAAGAAATATCCAGTCCAGGAAGATGAATACAGCTGCCATGATTCCCTGCAGGCATGTCTTATACAGCGAACTGGGCCTTTGCGCTTTTTATTCTGACTTTCTTAAAGTAATGAGATAAGGTGAAGGCGTGCCATCCTTCATTTCTTTAACGCATGCGCAACGATCATATTAACAAAGTGAAAGTGAAAGCCCATTCAGATTGTTATTTACCTCATGGTCACTTCTGGTGGATTACCGCTGACAATCTCAATTTCTTGCACGAAGTCGTCTTCTCTGTCGTCCTTTTTCACAACAAGTTTAACGTCATAAGATTCACCCACAACCATTTGGCTTGTGTCTAATTGCACTACTTTTGCACTAGAGTTTAGTTTTCCAACACCTGTCCCAAAACAACCGCCTCTTCCTGGACCCGGCAACAGGGTAACAACCGGAAGTGAAGATAAAGAGCCACCAGGAAAGTGCTCTTGCTGTTTCTTGCACAACCACGTAAACTGCATCGAAGAGTGGTTACCGGGCCCCACATCAGGATCACTAGAGGCCGAACCGTCTAAGGTAATCACACTGCCTTTTCCTCGTGTTACTTTGTTACCTCCCAATATGTCGGCTATTAGTGGAGATTTCGTGATCGTGAAAAATCCAAGAGTGCTACTCGTTACCAGGGGGCTACTTGCAATAGCCACTCTGAAATCCATAAAATATCGGCCGTAATCAAGCTGTCGTTTCGGCAAATTCCATTCGTTGCTCTTTGTGTCCAGTAGGGTTCTTCTTTCTATGATAGTGTTGCCGCCCGCATTCTCGCTATATTTGACCAAATACCATTTAAACAAAAGCGTCTGTGAAGAGTTACAGTTGGGTTTTGACACGAGAGTTTGTACAATGAAATCTTTTGAACGAAAGATGGAAATACTGGACTGCTTTTCACCCCATTCGGCGAGATTCAGTATACTGATAACTGGAGGCTGACAGGACTCGTCTGAAAATTACAGGAAAGAATTTTTATAATGCTTTAACAGCAAACAACAACAATAATAATACCAAGTTTGACGACGACAAAGACGATGAGATCGACATTGTGACTCAGTAACGATTTGACAATAACTTTTAAGGCTTCTGTGAGAGGCAATGAAATTGTCAACGAAGAAAATTTGCCTTGTATAAAAAGACGGAACAAGGTAACTTACCTTCAGGTCCCCAGTAACGACCAATCCAAGACATGTTCCCTATAATTCCCGATTTGTTATAGATGCCCAATGCTTGTTGAACGCCTGCTATGTCATTTTGATTGGGTACAGTTAAGGCCGAAGTTACTTCCACACTTCCTGGTCTGCATAGGGAAAGCATGACATTTATTAATTATTATTCATCATTTTGGTTGATATAGCCTTTGACAGCGGAGAAACGCGGCCTTATGTCTGACACAGAAGTAGAAATGAGTTCAATGGGGCTATTGGGGCCCTAGGCCCTTTAACACCATATTGGCTGGGTGAAGCTAAAACGGCAGTGTTTTAAAATCCTGTAGCTTCTACGAAATTGTTTAAGCAGTGTTTTTGTCACTTTGATAAGTGCCGATCTCCATTTTCACCTAGCGAACTGACACCCAAGCTAGCCTGTAAGTCCCACGATGTTTGGTTATATATCATGTAACAGTCAATTGTTCAAATTCGAAAATTCGACCATATTCGAAGTAACGTACATTTATTACGAGAATCATGCTTATATTGTATTTGCCGTCAGTAAAGTAAGAAATATGTAGGAAAACCGTAAGTGGGTGTATACTCTAAACTGTTCAGTTATTTCATTGATCTGATATACCGATTCACATATATGCACTTACCTCATGAATAGAACTTTCACTTCTGTGACACCCTTTGAGCTAAGATGGGACAGAAACTACAAAAAAGGTAACAAATGCGGTTATTTCATGACTAACCATAGTATTTCTCTTTTCCTCCCTCGGCATTGCGGGCGAATCTGCTTTGCCTGAGCTCCGTTTATTGGGCCACATGCAATGAATAACACACCATACATTGAGATCATTAAGTTACAAACAAACTTGAATTCGATCGAGCTGTAAAGAATGAGCACAAGATCTGGATGACGCAATAGGTCAAATGATAATTTAACAAGAGGGGAAAGGAATCAACACCTCCTTCCTAATGCCTTCCCCCCTCCCCCGAAGAACAAATCCGCACATAAAAAACCCTCAACCACCGGCAAATAGTTTAAATCAAAGTTATCAATTACTTTCCTGTATCACAGTTGAGAGTATTTTATAAACAGAGTATTCTCACTAAGTGGCAGTCATTAACAATCTTAAGTGAACTGTGTGAGCCAATCTAGCTATATATCAATAATGTACTCTCTGCACCAGTTTGGAAGACAATTAAAGGATATATTTACCTGAGACTTGATGAAAGTCTCAAAACTTTGATAAGCTGCAGAGGAGCTGTTTAGAAGATTAAAGTCAAACTGAAGGTTTTTTCTCAAAAAGACAACTCGTATAGTTGCTGTGAAAACAAAATAAACACATTCATTAGTCAAGTAGCACTCCGACACATAACACATGATATGACGGGCAGTACAAAAATATATTTGCTCAAGGAGATGTGTACGGACAGAGAGCGGTCTGAATCGTCTTCATTGAACTTCACTTTGCTGGATAGTTTTGAAAATATATTGTTTTGCTTAATGTTCTGTCTGCGCACGAAATGACTTAGTGATGAGTGCGGGACCAGACAGGGCCCTTCACATCACCTCCTCTGGTCCTATTCATGTCAGCTCGCGGTGTGCTTTACTCAGTGAAACCGGTGGATATCGGCGGACCTTTCCTGTGGAATGATAATCTTACTTATCACTTGCACATTGACTCAATGATTTGCTTTTATCGTTACGGAAACATTTGTTAGAGAGTTTAGGACAACCTCAATTAGCTACAAGTAGATAATGTGGAAATATTCGCCTACGGACAGAGTTTTCGTATATTATGATACTTTTGAATAGAAAAACGGGAAAATGATACCTGTATTTGAGGGTGCCAATGTAATAACTGTTGGCTGTTGAGTTGAAATATTTGGAGGTGCATTTGTTATTGGTTGTGGAGTAGAGCTGTTTTGTGGTGCCAGAGTTGCTGGTGCCACAGTTGCATTTGGTTGTACAGAGGACCTATTTTGTGGTGCCAAGGTTGTCGGTGCTAAAGTTGCATTTGGCTGTAAATTGGAAGTACTTTCTGGTGCCAAAGTTGTGGGTCGTTCAGTTGAATTTGGCTGTACCGTGGAACTGTTTTGTGGTGCCAAAGTTGTCGGTGCTAAAGTTGCATTTGGCTGTACATTGGAACTGCTTTGTGGTGCCAAAGTTGTGGGTTGTTCAGTTGTATTTGGCTGTACAGAGGAACTGTTTTGTGGTGCCAAAGTTGTAGGTGCTAAAGTTGTATTCGGCTGTACGTTGGAACTACTTTCCGGTGCCAAAGTTGTGGGTTGTTCAGTTGCATTTGGCTGTACAGAGGAACTGTTTTGCGGTGCCAAAGTTGTAGGTGCTAAAGTTGTATTCGGCTGTACATTGGAACTGTTTTGTGGTGCCAAAGTTGTGGGTTGTTCAGTTGCATTTGGCTGTACCGTAGAACTGTTTTGCGGTGCCAAAGTTGTAGGTGCTAACGTTGCATTTGGCTGTACATTGGAACTGCTTTGTGGTGC